>Ga0208019_1001408_pt1 | contig 12763 bp, 10 predicted proteins | sample CB_VirMetaG_5_FD_184540 | JGI IMG/M metagenome (GOLD analysis project Ga0208019, IMG submission 184540) | Freshwater to marine saline gradient viral communities from Chesapeake Bay - CB_1508_1D Viral MetaG (SPAdes) (version 4) | ecosystem: Environmental > Aquatic > Marine > Coastal | place: USA...
TTTACCACGGTGAGAATAATACCAACCTTGCAGTTCACATAATTCTTTGACATCTTCTAAAAAATAATGAGCAGTTGATAATACTAACCATTGTCCTTCACTCATATCGACTTGAGTCACATCATTATAATGTTTTAAAACACCGGTTTCATCTCGAGGTTTGTAAACTTTATCATAACGATTAGAAACATTGGCAATGATACGCTGAGATAATTCATGAATAGGTCCCCCCGGAATACGATACGATTGTTCTAAGACTTTAATTTCATCGACTTCATCTTTTAAAGCAATGAAGTGATCAATGTCGGCTCCGGCCCATTGAAAAATAGCTTGGTCATCATCCCCTGCTAAATAAGTTTTCTCTGATTTTTCCCACATCTTACGAACCATTTGCCATTGCAAATAGGATAAATCTTGAGCTTCATCAATAAACAAAACATCAAAGCTAGGACAGTTATCGCCTTCTATAAAGTCAATTAAAAGATCAGTAAAATCTTTCATACTCTTTTCTTTTTTGTATCGACTTAATTCTTTGTCAATTAGATATAATGTATCGCGTTCCATATCTAAAAGATGCTCGTTCAAATCATATTGTTCGAGTACAGAAATGCCTTTAACTCTAGCTTTTTCAATGGTTTTTAAGTATTCATTATCGGAATTAAAGATACCGTCATCATCAGAATACGCCGCTACTTTAATAGGAATACCACACTTTTCTCCAAAGTCTCGATAGTCTGCTACACTCATCATTCTTTCACGACTAGCCCCGACTAATTTGAAAGCTAAAGAATGAAGTGTTCTAAAATGAATTAAGTCCGAGTCGGGATTTAAATTAAATTTTAATTCTGCTCGAGTCTTTGCTTCTTGCGCAGCTTTTTTGGTAAAAGAAAAATACCCAATCTTTTTGGGTCGAACACCTTGTTGGATAAATTGATCCACCAGGTTTAATAAAGTAGTTGTCTTACCTGTTCCCGGTGGTCCCAGTATGATCGTCTTCATAGTGCTCCTTGTTATAACATTTGATACAATAGTGTTCGTGGGCTTTTGTTTTTCTTCCTGGTTGTAAAACATTTTCAATCGTCATAATCATTGACCGAGAATATTTCTTACCACAATCCATGCACCTAATAATAGTCTTGTTCATATTTTACCTCCGATATACTAGGCTCTGTTTTCTTCATTGCTTTAATTTTTATTATTCTTGGTGTTTGATTTTTTAAAGTCATTCGAACTTCTTCAACAAACAATTCAGATTGTTTTAATAAATTACCTGTTTTGGTTTTATCTAATTCCCAATTGTTTCTTCTTGCAAAGTTATAAAAGTCTTCGAGTCTAAAATGACTATGGTCTTCCTCGGTCCACGACATTTTATTCAACATATCTTCTTTCACTCTTGCTTGAGCTCTATTCACGGTAAAGTCATACAATAAATTTTCTAATTGATTATCTTGATTGAGCGACTCTAACGGTTTGATTTCTTGTAAGTTCTCTAATAGTTCTTTCAATATTACTTGTCGCCAATCTCGTGGTGCCACATTCGGCACCACTAAATTAGCTTGGTCAAGACAACACAAAGCAAACATATTAGGACTATGTAATTCTTCTGATTTTAATTTGATAACTTTTCCGTCGACTTCTAAAAACCATTCCGGTGGTGTTGAAGTCATCTTGGTTAAATTTCTCAGTTCCGGTAAAGACTCTTCTTCAAAACCGACACCATACTTTTTTGTTTTACATAAACTCGCATTACAAACGGAGTTAATCGGTGCATCTTTACATCGATACTTATCATAATCTTTTCTATCTAAAGACTTAATAACATTCAAAACTTCCGCAGCTTTGAGTTGAGGATTCATGTAGTTTTGATTTGCTTCTTCTAATAAATCTTTCCAATTATCCGGATCCATTTTCTTATAGAAAACTCCGATATTAAATAAAGCATTGTTACGACTTCCCTCACCAAATCCACTTTCTGCTAGTTTATTTAAGCAAGGAGGCCCATCAACAAAAGCTTCTTTGAGTTTGGGTTTGTTAATTTTTAATTCATCGAGAGCAACCTCGGTCAGCGCATATTGATCATAGATGCCTAGAAACTCATCTAATTCTAATGGATCAGCATTATCATTTAAGGCATAACGGAGACTCTTAGTGCCGCCATGATAAGGCAAATTTAAAAAGCTACCGAGGTGTCCCTCTTTTACCAAGACCTCGTCTTGTTTCGGAAAGATTTCCGAATCATGATAACCTAGGAGGTTGGCAATCTCTTTGAGTTTCAATCGCATTAACTTTGCGGAAACAAATTCTTTTACAAATAAAAAGACATGTGCTCCGCCCGATTTCGAACGGAACACACATAGGGGCAGATTGTTCTTGCGAACCTGTTGAATTAGTTTTTTGTGGTCGAGGTTGTAGATATCAATATCAATACAGCCCCACTTACATTGATTGTTTTCATTAATAGGAATAATTCCTAGAGCTGGCAGTTCACCGTCTAAATGACGTTGCCATAGTTCATCAGTAACTTTTTTTCTTTCAAATCCGGATTTAACTTTTTCTTTTCCGCGATTGTCACGTTCCCCGGTTTTAAAAGTATAACCGTGAGCGTCATTAAAACCTTCAAATATTTCTTTAAATCTTTCTTGCATATCCACCTCTATTTTGTTGTGGTGGGGCCCTTAAACCCCACCACCATGAGCAACCCTAAAAGGGAACTTTATCTTCTGATTCTTCTTCTTCATTATTATGTTTTGCTTGCACGTCACCTTTAGAAACACTTTCAGCAAATTCTTTTGCTTGCTGATAGAGTCCTCTATCTTCGACCGGACCTATCTTCGCAACGGACCATGTGTTCCATGTTCCTTTGTTGTTGGACCTTTCGACTGTTGTTAGATGATATACATGGCTAAACATAGACGGCGTGAATAATCCGTTTTTCCCTTGCATCTTGATACTGCTAATCATCGAGTTCCACTGTCTACTTGTTTTTAATCCTGTAGACTTCATGGTAATCAAAGCAGTTTCTGCCGCTCCATCGTCTCCGATGACAATCACAAAATAAGATGCAGTGTTTTCTAAATAGTTACCATTCGGTAATCTATCTTTATACATCGCATCTCTTTGCACTTGGCCTAAAAGAGGGGTGTTTGCCGGATGAACTGCTACAGGTGCGCCGGAGCCTTCACCTCTATCTGTCCATTCCACATATTCTCTTTTGTAATAACAAGGTACTACCTTGATACCCTTCTCTCCGTCGTAAAGTTTTTTCGAGACGGTGTTAAATAACATTCCAGGTCTTGCACCTTCAATGTATTCCGCTTTCGATTTCTTTACTTGTGGAGATAAGTCACCCAAGATTCTAATGAAAGGAAGAGCAAAATCGTCTCCTCCCATTTGTTCCATACCTTTATGAGCATCTTCTTCGAACATGCTTATTGCCGGTAGGCTTTCTTTTTTTACGTCTACGCTATTCGCGGTTCTCGTTTCTTTGTTCATGTTTATCGTTCCTTTATTTTTTACGGGTTATTTTCGTTTCGTCTTTAATAAATAAATTAAAGACATCAGAGGGCATGTCCAACCCGTTTTGAACACGCTCTCTGAATAGCGCTCTTAAAGTGGACGGTTCAACCTTTTGAGATTGTTCGGGCTCGTAACCACTTTGAGCGGCAAGGCTAAAAAATTCTTCAGCCTTGTTATCCTCGCCAGTGCCGAAACTCACAGCAACATTGTTTTTAATAATGTCACCTAAGTCATTCTCGCGAAGCCAGTTGTGCGCCTTTTCTTTAAGAACAGGATCTGCTTTCATGGTGCAGCTGTACTTCTTAGAAACTTCCACAGTACTTCCGTCTAGGAGTTTCAATGACGCTAAACCTTGTTCTGATAACAAACTAGGAATTACTTCTGAACTAATAACATCTCTTCGTTGTTGTAGTTCCTTGAGGTATTTTTCCTGTACTGCTATCTGATCATCTAAGTCCAACATTTCTTGGCACTTCGATGCTAGTTGATTAATGTTATCTGATTTAGAAGCAAAACCTTCTTGGTCTTGTTCCATTTCAGCGATTAGATTGCTCATTACTTTATCCTTTCTTGTATAAGTCAATACTTAATGGGTAATATTTAAACTCTCTTTTATCCCATTTCAAGAGATTAAATCTACCTGTGGTAATATCGCTCACAATAGCTGTGGATAAGCCAATGACAGCGGGATCACCGGTGCACAGAATATAATCCTGGGCACGAAAGTCCTGTAAGTTTTTTCTCATTTTAAAAACAAAAGGACCTGTACTAAAAACTATTTGAGATAGCTGCGGTAAACAGATAACTAAATAGCCAAAGTTAGAAGCCGATAAAATATTAATATTTTCCGGGGGATGCTGAAGAACATATACAAAAGTCTCTTCAGGGTTTTCTTCTTTAAATTTTAAAAACTCTTGTAAGCTTTTGTCTTTGTAGAGTTCAAATATTTTATTCTTCATTTTTTCTTCCTTCTTGACAAATAAAATAGTTAAGTTTATATTTTTGTCAAGAAAGAATTTACTATGATTGAGCATTATAAATTTAAGACAAAGCCATATGAGCATCAGCTTAAAGCTTTGCGTTCTTGCTGGGACAAAGAAACATTTGCTTTATTTATGGAAATGGGTACCGGTAAGTCAAAAGTATTAATTGATAACATCGCCGTATTGTATGATAAAGGCGAAATAAAAAAGGCACTTATTGTCGCACCCAAAGGTGTGTATCGAAATTGGTATGAAATAGAAGTACCTGTTCACTTGCCGGAACATATTGAACATACAACGGTTTTATGGGAAGCTAATTTAACTCAAACAAAAATGAGGGAGTTAGATAGTTTATCAGAAAACGATGGCAAATTAAAGATATTTATTATGAATGTAGAGGCCTTTCAAACAAGTAAAGGTGTTGACTTCGCTGAGAAATTTTTGAACAATACAGTCGGGCAATCTTTGATAGGAATTGATGAGTCTACGACAATCAAAAATCCGACAGCCAAGAGAACTAAAAGTATTTTAAAACTTAGGGATTTTGCAAAGTATCGTAGAATTCTAACAGGATCGCCCGTTACGAAATCTCCTCTCGATTTATATTCTCAATGTGCTTTTTTAGATGAATGGCATTTAGGTTTTACCTCTTACTATGCTTTTCGTTCTCGATATGCACACATGCTTGAGCGAAACTTTGGTGGACGCCGTGTTCAAATTGTGGGTTCTTATCGAAGACTCGATGAACTATCAGATAAACTACAAAACTTTTCTTATCGTGTATTAAAGAAAGATTGTTTGGATTTACCGGAAAAAACTTTTGTTCGAAGAACCGTAGAGCTAACCGAAGAACAAAATAAACTTTATGTCTCTATGAAAAAAGCTGCGGTCGCGTTTCTTAAAAATAAAGAAATGACTACAATGAATGTCATTACACAGATGATGAGACTACATCAAATTACTTGCGGTCATTTTACTGCTGATGATAAAAGCATTCATCCTATAAAAAATAATCGATTAACCGAACTCCTTTCTATTTTAGAAGAAGTTGAAGGTAAGGTTATTATCTGGGCCAACTACATTTATGATATTGAAAAAATTGTAGAAACCTTAAATGAAAAATACGGTCCACGATCCACGGTTAGTTATTATGGTGATGTCGATGCTGAAACTCGTCAACAGAATATTAAATTATTTCAAGACCCGGACTCCGAAGCTCGATACTTTGTTGGGAATACACAAACCGGTGGTTATGGTATCACGTTGACTGAAGCGAATACCGTGATTTATTATTCTAATAATTATGACTTAGAAAAAAGATTACAATCCGAAGACCGTGCGCATCGTATTGGCCAAAAGAATGTGGTGACTTATATTGATTTGATTGCAGAGAAAACAGTAGATGAAAGAATTGTCAAAGCACTGCGCAATAAAATTAATATTGCTAATGAGATTATGGGTGAAGAATTAGCCGATTGGATTAAATAGCCAGAGCGTATTCCGTAATTCCTAATTTATTTTTAGTGGCAATTAAATATTGACCTCGGTTACTTCCTTTATGAGAACAATGAACCCAACCACTATTGGGGTCTTTGCCATCATAAAATTCTAAAATTAATTGGTCATAAGGTAGGTTTTCATGTATCCAATCGGCCACTTCTTTATTCGATACACCCGGGATTTCAAAGTCCGCAGCTTCGCCTTTGGCGTGTTGCGATTTAGGAGAAGAACCAATGGCTTCACAGAGTTTCACACTTCGAAAACCTGATGTAATAATGACAGGTTTGTCAAAGGCTTCTCTAACCGGTTCTAGAATATTAATACAAAGCATTTTCATATTATATAACTGAGCATCATCTGGTTCATTTTCGATTCCCATTCTTGATGCTGTTTGTGATTTAATAAATTCTTGATAAGTAAAGTGTGGTGATAGATTCACTATGCTATTCCTTTCAGTTTTCTTGCTATTTCTTGTTCACTTGGTGATAGTAAAGTTGACTGTGTTCTTGTCAATCCTGTCAAAGGGTTGATTACATTTAAATTACCGGTCACGGACTGCGATGCTGGAGCCACAGTTGGTGCAGGTGTTTGTGGTAGTGGTGGTGTTTTAATTTCTGGCGCTTGAGAAACTGTTGTAATTTTTTGTGGAATTGTTTCAATACCACTTAATTGTTTTTCTGCTGGAGGTTTTTCTACCTCTAGTCGCTTACCAAAAAATTCATTTTTAATATTTAATAGTTCAGGAATAGGATAATAATATAAATAACCTCGATCTCTTGTAAATATTTCTAGATCTCTTCTTTTTTCTCTATCTTTTAAATCTCTAATCTTCTTTTCAAACAAACCTTTACTATAATCAACAGGTGTAAATCTGCCGCTTAATAAATTTGTAATTTTTTTACCAGACATTTTTCTTTCTTTCATAATTTTATATAAATCAGAACTTTTAACTCCAAATTTTTTAGCTGTTTCGATAGCTTGAAATACTTTTACTTGTTCTTTATATGCTTCATTTTGTATTTGTCTAAAATCATCAGCAATTTCTTTCGGACCGCGAGTGTTCCAGTCATCTGCTGTGTAGAAATTTTCTGTTTTAAAAACATCTTGTTGTATTCTGTTAAAATCCGTAATTACATAATTAAATGTTTTTTCTATATCTGCTTCTCCTACTCTAACACCGGTAAATAAATTTATAAGTTCTTTGTAAGGATCAACGTCTTTTGATCCAGTAAAACCTTGACCTATTCTTTCTAGTGTTTTTATACCACCTGGTTGAACACCATTCCAAATATGTCCAAGGGACTTCATTAATTTTTCATCTGGAGAATCTGTATCAGAATATATTTGAGAACCTGTTTTTGTGACTCCTCCTCGAGCACCAATACCATAACCCGCAGGTAAAACATCAGAAACTCTTTCTAAAAGAATAGCTTCTGATATAAAAGGATTAACAAGTTGTTTTATAGGACCACCAATCATATCAGCAAGTAAAGAATTTTGTATTTCTTCAGGTTTAAGACTTCTATCTTTAAACATGTTCATTAAAGATTTTGCAGGGGCTGTAATAACATCATAGGGGCTAAAATAAGAAAAGTTTATGAAGTTAAATTTACCTTTTTCTGGTTTAGTAATAGGATATATTTCTGAATTTTTTTCCCATGAAGCTCCATAATCTCTTTTATAATCATCCATATCTTCTTGTGATATACCCGATAAGTTGTAAGCAATGGCACCAATACCGGAGCCCATTCCTCCTAAAACTGTATAAGCTCCCATGGCTCTTCTATAACCCATTTGTCTAATAGCCGGATTTTTAGAAGCAATTTCTTTACCGGCAACATTTAAAATATTAAAAGTTGTTCTAATCATTTCGGCGGGAAAAGAAATAAAATTTCCTAACGGTATTTTTCTTAATGCTTGAATGGCAGGCGGAACTTTACTATAGGTAGGATAAGTATTTGTAATGTACCAAGCGGCAGCTTCTTCAATCGCATCTTGGTATTCTTTTTTAACTCCAGTAATTCTATTAATTTCATCAAATTCTCTTCCAGCTATTTCTTTAAACCAAGTTCTAAGTTCATCTGTATTTTTAAAAATTCCTTTTAATTGAGACTTAACATATTCATGTCCATACCATTTCCAAAGATTGTCACCTCCGGCGTATATTCTTGTAGGTGTTTTTAACCACTTTGAATTGGTAACGCTGTTAATGAGTCTATTTGAATTAATAACAACATCTTTTTTTAAATCTTCTAAAACTGCTTTTAATTCAGAGGCCACGATGTTTTCATCAAGAACACCTAATTCTATTTTTTTACCTATATTTTTAATAAGTTCTTCTTCATTAATTACTTTTCCAGCGCCAAAAATATCATCAATAATCATTTTAAAAGCATTAGTGACAGAAGCATTTCCACCTATGTGCCCATTCGCTAAAGGAAAAAAAGAAGCAGAAGTAACGTTTCTAACTTGAGTTGCTGGTGATAGGACTGTTTTACCAAACTGAACTGCTACTTTTCCTTGCATTACACCAGAATAAAAAGCTAAAAGAAAATCATTATTAATCATACTGTCTATGTTACCACTACCATTTCTAATGGATTGTGCTATTTCTGGTGACGCATAATAGTTTGTTAACTTAGTTCCTAAGTTTTTTAAACTAGGTACTCTTCCAATTCTTTGAGCAGTAGGGATGCCCGCTGCAAGAGCTTTAGCTTCTGAAGAAAACAGCCAACCTTCTCTTAACCCTACATCAACAATAGAATCATACATTTTTTTTCTTGTGGATTCTGTTATCATGGTGGTGACTGTAGACAAAACAGAACCTCTTAAATTTTTTTCTTCTCCCAATAATTGTTTAATGGCAGTCGGAAGTTCTTCTCCTGTTTTTATGAAATCATCCATTCGTAATCTTTTTTTGGCTATATAATTAAGAACATCTAAAGGATCTCTTCCTTCCACTTTTCCACCTTGTAAAATATCATTGACTAAATTTTCGGCAGTTTTTCTTAAATCTCCTTGAGAAGCTTTTACTAAGTCTATATTTTTACTAACGACATTTTCTTGTATCCAATCAACTGCTTTATTTTTTATTTCTTTGGATGGCTTATAACTTGCATTTGTAAAAATAGCAAAAGACTTTTTCATGTACCCATTAATATTATCTATCATAGCATTTTTTAATTCACCCTTGGGTAATAATTCACCGAATGTTTGTTTAATTTCATCGAGTTGTTTTTTTAAAGGTTTAGCTAATTTTAATAATTCATCTGGCATTGGACCAAAATCACCTTTTAAATAAGCTAAAACAGAATCTAAATAATATTCCTGCTGCGCCGGAGAAGAAGTTTTTGTATCATATTGTTTTTGAAACTGTTTTGCTAATTCATAAGCTTTTTTTTCTATACCTTCTAAATACTTATCAATTTCTCTCGATTGACGTTTTATATATCTATTAGCATCTTCTTTTAATTTAAAAGCGGCGGGTGTGTCTTTACCTCCAGACCTAAACCAAGATAAAAAATTATCAATTCTTTTTAATCTTCTTTGAATAGGATCAGAACTATGAACGGAAAACATTCTCCATTTTTCAAAAGCAGGTAATTTAGTTAAAGGGGCCTGACCTGTTAAAACAGGTGCAATTACCTTTTGTAAAGTATTATTAGTTGCTCCTCTTAGTGTTTTTGAAATAGTTGGTAACACGATTGGATCTTTTGATAATAAATAAGAAACAGGACTAACCACTAATTTATCTGCTGCTTTTAATCCAATCCCTGCAACTTTTGCTGTTGGTTTAAATATTCCATACTTAAAACCTAAAGCTAAAGGTTTTCCTAGTAGTGGAAAAGCACCACCAATCAAGGCTCCTTCTGATCCGTATAAAAGTCTATTATTAAAATCCGCAATAATTTTATCACGTCCTTCTAAGTCTTTTGTGTCTTTTAATTTTGTTTCTTGGAAAGGAACAATCGAATCAGGGTTATAAGAAATAAAATCTGTAGCACCAACAATACTTGCCCCATAACCAACTCGTGAAGCTATAGTGGTTATTTGATTTTTTGGAATATATTTATTAAATCCTTTAAATAAGGGTTTTAATATTTTACTCGATCTATCAATAATTTTCCCAGCAACAAATCCAGGTAAAGCATATTCACTAATTAAAGCGGTTATTTCTCCTTTTAATGTTTCGGGTTGGTCGGGTCTGTATTTTTCGTAGATATTATCTATTTTAGATACAAAATCAGAATCAAAGGCATAATCTATTCCACTTAATAAAAATCGAGAAACACCATAAGCACCTCTTAATTGACCGGCATCAACACCCTTAGATAAATCTTCAAAAGCCGAGGTCCACGATCCTTCTGGAATATCTGGCCCTTCTCGATCATATAAAGCTTTAAATCTGTTAGCAAAAGGATTGAGTGGGTTATAGATATTATCACCGATGTTTTCGACGATGGTGTCATAAAAACCTTTCCAGGTAAAATTTTGTTTTTCTTTCTCTTTTTCTTTGAATAAAGAATCTGCTACATTTTCAATAGTTTCAAGTGTGACTTTTTTATCTCTATCTTTGTCACCAATACGTTCAAAGAGAGCCATGTTAAGCCTCCTGTGGTAATACTAAATTAACGCTATACTTCCTATTAAAATTGTCTACGTCTTCTTGAGTTCTTATTTCAGCAAAATCAGTTAATGCTTCTGCACTAACCGATAATAATTGTACTATGTCATTATTAATTTCTCTTGGTAATCTGGCTCTTAGTTCATTATATCCGAGCATTTCAACTTGAGACTGTTGGTTTGGTTGATTCATTGTTGGAGCCGTTGTCATAGGAGTCATCCCACCTACTTGATAACCTACACGACCTCCTTTGGCATAACTTACACCTAATTCTTTTTTAACTGTCTCTATTACCTTTTTGTAAAAACCTTCGTCTGTTTTTTCCCAATATTTTTCTGTTTCTGGGTTAATGGTTTTTAGGAGGGCTTCCTCTACTTGCATAGTAAAAAATGTTCCTGAGTCTGTATTTAAAAATGCATCAACGACAGGATCTGTTTCTTTTAATCTTTTTAATTTTTCTATAGCAATATTTTTATCTAAATTTAAAGCTTGTTTTTCACTTTCTGATAAACCAGGATTTTTTAAAGCTTCATCAATTTCAGATATTTTTCTCATATTCACCTCTAATTGCTCTAATTCAAAACCCGATAAGAAAGTTTTATCATCTTTATCGAACTGTCCTTTAGTTTTTTCAAGAGCTTCTTTTAAGTCATATTCTTTAATTAATCGATCCATTTCTTGATCACCAAGTATTGTTCTTAATTGTTTTTCTAAATCATAACGACCAGTTTGTAATTCTTTTTCACCGATTATTTTTTCTTGTTGTAATTCTTTTTCAGCTTGTATTTTCTTTTCTAATTCAGCCGCAGACCTAACGTCTTCATATGCTGTTCCAAATAATTTGGCTTTTTCAGCTCTTTCCTCTTTATCTAATTGTTCTTCTCTTAATCTTTTTGCTTCCATTGACGTTGCAATATCACCTAAGAAAGGAACTGCTTGCTCTGCTAAAATTTCTCCAAAGCTTCTACCTCCAGGAGCACCTGCAAGACCTAAACCAAACTGTGCTAATCTAAGATATTCAGGTTTACCAAAAGTAGGTAGTTTTTCTGGTCTCTTATATGAAAGATCAAATTTTTCTTGTAATGCCTGTAAATCAGCCATTTGTTTTTCTATTGCAGAAGGGTCCACGAGCCCCGCATTTTGATAAGGGACTCTATCTTCTAAACCTGATGTAATGCCTGTTCCTTTGGAATTTGCTTTTCCTCCATTACGAAACATTGGTCTTTTTAATATTTTACTCATTATCCAAATAATCCTAAAGATCCACCAATACCAGCGAGTCCGGCTCCAATACCTAAGGCAGAAGCCAGAGGACTAGGAGGAGGTGTGGTTGTTGTTTGGAAAGTTGATTGTGCTGGGTAACCACCCATTAAACCTGTTAATTGTTGACCAACAAAACCTAATTGTTGTTGCGGTGCAAAAGCTTGTTCTCTTTCAAGTTGAGCAGCAGCATCAATAATCGCTTGTTGTTGAGCTTGTTGTGCTAATCCCATTTGTTGTTGATATTGTCCTAAACCTTGAGCCGCGGTTAGTTGATTTAAAGCTTGTTGTTGAGCGGATTCAAATCCAGCTTGACGTAATTGTGCTAAAGCTTGTTGCGCTGCAACATCCTGTGCAGCGAGATATTCACCTCGAGCAACACCCTCACGAGCACCACCAAAAGCACCTGCGCCAATTGCTTGTGCAGATAAATCTCTCATTGCTTTTGCTTTTTGTCTCTCTAATCCAGCTTCCGTTGCTTTAATAACTTCTTCTTGGTAAGGAGACATATATTGTTTATAGGCATCAGGACCTAATAGTGAACCAAGACCTGCCGCAGATTTATAGGCAGCTTCTTGTAAAGCTGTTTCTTCTGCTACCTGTATAGGTTTACCGGTCGCTGGATCTACTTCATAAAAAGAAGAATAATCAATAGCCGCGCCAGGAGCTAACTGCTCCATTAATTTTTCTGTTAATATTGTTCCTGCCGCTTCTATAAACGGCGCGGGTTTCGTCGTCGTAATCGTTTCTTCTGGCATTAAACTCTAGCCTCCAATTTATTCATTAAATCATACATTCTTTTCGCACCTTTGTTAACACTTCCTCCACCGGCAGCTCTCACTGCATCAGCGGTCATGACAAATTCATTTTTAGATAGTCT
>Ga0208019_1001411_pt1 | contig 12745 bp, 25 predicted proteins | sample CB_VirMetaG_5_FD_184540 | JGI IMG/M metagenome (GOLD analysis project Ga0208019, IMG submission 184540) | Freshwater to marine saline gradient viral communities from Chesapeake Bay - CB_1508_1D Viral MetaG (SPAdes) (version 4) | ecosystem: Environmental > Aquatic > Marine > Coastal | place: USA...
GCTCGACCCCCTCGTGGGTCAGGCAGCGGTTGAGACCGTAGCGGTCACCCTGGCGGACGAACCGCACACGCCATGGCCGACCCGTGTCGGGGTCGGCAAAGTCGTGGAAGATATCCTCGCTCACGAGGTCACCTCTCTCATCTCAGCGCCGACGGTGGGGGTTTGGGTAGGGCGGTACGTCTGGGCGGGGGCCCAGGCCGAGCAACGCTTCAGCCTCCTCCCGACGCCAGAGCCGGTTGACCGTTCGGGTGCGGTCGGTGTACAGCCGCCCCGTGTGCTCGAGCAGCCGGCCCGTGCCCTCCGTGTGCGCCTGGGTCAGGCGGTGGGGGTAGGCATGGTCCCACTGCACCCAGCGGGTGCCTGCGGGAACCGGCAGATTCTTCGGACCGCCGACGAGGAGATCCTCAACCGCACACAGGAGGCGGTCGTCGAACTCGCTGGCGGATTCGTTTTTAGTTTGGTTGAAATGGACGATGCTGCCGTTGGCGAACATCACGGTGGCGGACCTCTTCACGAGGTCACCTCCCACTGCCCACTGGCCAGTCGCACTGCCGCGGCGATGACGGGCGCGTACTTGCGCACCGCCACGTCGCGGCCGATCTTCAGCTGCGCCGGGGTCACGTTGACCACCACGCGCATGCGGGGGAACAGGTCCCCCGCGTCTTCGACCATCTGGCGGGCGGTGTCGCCCACCTCCCGCACAGCGTGTGCGGGCAGGCCGATGATGACCACGCCCGGCAGCCGCCGGACGAGGTCGATTTCTACGCTCACGCCGCCGCTTTTGATCGTGACTGGCTTGGTCATGCGACCTCCTCGGCCACGTCGACCACGCGCAGGTGCGGGTTGCGGTCCAGGCAGAACTGGACCACCTCAGGCATGACGGCTTCGGCGGCCCGTACCGCGATGTCCCGGCCGCGCATCGAGGCGCGGGTGGCGGAGTGCGCCAGGTGATACACCCCGTCCCGGGGCATGCACGCCCACCCGTTGCCGGTGTGGTAGAAGGGCTGGATGTGAAGCCTCCAGCCGCGGGCGTAGCCCGCCCACCCCTTGGAGTAGCACACCTCGACGCGGAGGTGCGTGACCGGGGGCATCGCGCCGGGCCGGTCGGGGTCGCGGGTGTCGACGACGGGGATGTCGTCGAATCGATGGTCATACTTCTTGGTCATGATGTCTCTCCAGAGTGAGCGCCGACGCAGGGAACCTGCGCCCCAAGGACCGTCCTTGGCACAGACAGCGAGGGCCCGGCAGCCGAAGCCGCCGAGCCCTCGCCCGTCGCACGAATCACTCAGCGAGTCGGCTCACGAGAAGATGGCGTGCCCGAAGCACGCCAGGAACAGGCAGACCAGGAAGGCCTGCCACAGCAGATGCAGCCACGGGACGGGCTGCACGTCGCGCCCCTCCCGCACGGTGTTGTCGTTGCTCACCATCGGTACTCTCCGAGGTCGATGAAGACGACCAGGTCCTGGCCGTACTCGTCGTTGTTGCTGTTGCCGACGACCTCGACCCCGAGGTCTTCAAGGACCTTGAAGACGTCGGGGTCGGCCTCGTAGACCCACCCGATGTCCGGGTGGGTCCTGGCGGGCGTGAGCTCGATGCTCAGTCGCAACGAGCGGTTCGCCTCGTTGCATCCGAGCACCTCGAGCCGCTCGCGCAGCTCGAGGTCCTTGGGGTGCCAGTGCGGCAACTTCTTGGCGAGCTCGAAGTGGAGGCGCCGGTAGAGCTCCGCCTCCAGGTCGGCGCGCAGCTTCTCGCGCGCCGCCTCACGGGCGGCGCGGAAGCTCTCGCCGAGATCACCAAGTTCGAGGGCGGGGGCGCTCACGCCACACCCCCGAAGGCGAGCACGTCGCCGACGGGGACCAGCGGCGTGAAGCCGTGGTCCTCGTAGGTGTGCCAGTCCTCGCGGACCGGGCGGACCATGACCTCACGGTCGCCGTGCCACCCGACGCGCTCGTGGGTGACGACCTCGGTCTCGTCGTCGAGGTCGACGTCGAGGTCCCGCTCCGGGTTCATGGCGAGCCAGCGCTCCCACGCCAGCTCCTTGGCGGTCTCGTCGACCACCTGGTAGAGCGACATCAACTCGTCGAAGTCGATGTCGCCCTCCTCGAACGAGATGCGGAGCGCCCGAAGGCACTCCTGGCGGGCCTGCCCGATCATGCGGTGGATGTTGCCCTTCGTAGGCCGTGACTCGGCGAAGGCCCCCCTCTCGAGGAGGGCGTCGGCGGCGAGCGCCAGGGCGAGGGCGCGGCTGCGGGTATCGAACATGGTGTTGCTCCTGTTGTGCCCCCGCAGGGGCGAGTGCAGCGGGCCGGATGACCCGCTGAGATGGTGTGCCGAAGCGCGGGGGGTCGACCCTGGTGGGGACCCTCGCCGCCTCCGGCTCGATGCGTAGGGCGTAGGCCGCCCCGTTGCCGTGCAGGTTGGTCACCCGGTCCTGCTCCGGGGTGGGGGTCAGCGGCCGTTGGCGAAGGGGTCGACCGTCATGGCGTACGACCTCGCGACGAGGGCCACCTCGCGCACGGCCTCCTCCTGCGTCGGCGCGCGGCCGACGTGGAGGGGGGTCGTGGCGTCGAGGTCGGTGTGGTCGAACAGCGACCACGACCCGTCAAGGTGGGCCTCGGCGGTGTGAGTGCCACTCTCGTGCATTGCACGAGTGCCGAGACACAGCGTGCCGCTCCACCGACACGCGACCCAGTAGAAGATGTTTTCGGTGTTCACGGTCCTCCCCTCCTGTCGTGTGGGTTTGAGCGCCCCGCCGGAACCGCCCCGGCGGGCCTTGCACCCCTCACGCTTCGGCCGTAGCCGGGGCGGTGAGTCGCCCCGTTGCGATGCAGGTTGGTGACCCGGGCCTGCGCCGGGGTGTGGGTCAGAAGTCGCAGGGGCGGCACATCGAGTGTCCCCCGTAGTTTCGGAAGAGCTGGCCGTGGCTCGGCTGCTCCGCCCGGATGCGGGCGGCCAGCGACTCGGCCGAGGCGGCCGAGTCGCACCGGAACGTGAACTCGGCCCTCGGGCCGGAGCCCGCGGAGGCGGCGGCGTAGGCCACCACCTTGAAGGTGTTGACGTCCTCCCCGGGGAAGGTGGAGTAGGACACGGCGCGGGCGGTGGCGGGACGGGTGGCGGACATGATGAAGCTCCAGGCCGGATGGAAGGAAGCCCGCAGACGCCTCCGGCGCACGTCTGCGGACATGGAACCACGGGTGTGGCCTCTCGACCACGGTGCCCCTGCGCAAGCGAGGGGAGGCCCGGCGGGGGAGCGATGCTCGACCCCGCAGCCTCAACCCTCGCCCACCAGGGGCGCGATACGTTGCCCCCGAAGGGGCGGAGGTCAGACGGACCAGACCCGCCGCCTCTCGGCGTGCGCCTCCGGCCCGACGAGCGCCCGGAAGGTCGGGTCGCTCTGCGCCACGCGCAACAGCACGCGCAGCATCTCGACCGCCTGGGGCCGCTCGTCGGACCTGAAGTTCTCCCGCCCCGCCGTCCCCCCGCACCCGAAGGCGCGGTAGCGGGCGAGCCGCCTCGCGGCGGCGGACTGGCCCGCCTCCCGCTCGAAGAGGAGGCCCGAGACGGACCACCCCTCAATACAAACGAGCCTCTCCGACAGCGCGGCGCGGAGGATCCGGGCCTCCAGCCACACCTCCCGCGCCTGAGCGGGCGGGAGGTGGCGCGTGTCTCGACAGAACACTGTCATTGGCACCTCAAAGCACACCGACATGTCAAGCCGGTGTCTGGTATGCGCCTAAGGTAGTGCGGCGTGCTGTGCCTCACCCCTCAGGCGCGGTTGAAGAAACGGAGGGTCATACGCGATAACCCTCGTTGAACCTGGCATACCGATGAGGACATAATCTGTCCGACTCACTGGTATCCAAGGTTGTACCTGACCTCTCGCCTAAATCGGGGGGTCAGGTGCGCGCGCGGCGGATACCTCCCCTTAAAGGGGGGCACATATATACACTTTTCTGGCGATCCAGAGAAAGTATACATGTACGCTCGCGCGTCTACGATCCTGATCCTAAGGTCATACATTTGTATGTTTAGAAATAAGGTAGTTTGCACCTCGTCTAAACCGTATGACCCTGTGGATCGGAATCGCTATTGCTGACGTGTGCCGAGGATACGGTAGGAAGAACCTACGTAATCCTCGCGTGCACTATGCTGCACTTGACACGTCAATACTATGAGCAGGTTTCATGTTCACTATGAATCTTGCTCATGTCGCGGCAAGTCGTAGCCGCACGAGACCATCCACCGGGCACGTCTCCCGGGTCCCAGGCCTCCGTCGGGGTCGTGACTCCCCGATGACCGCGCCTCCCAGCGGTCATTCTCGTTAGTTGGACGGCCAGCGGGCGGAGCCCCATTCCTGGTCCGCCGCGAGCCGCTTGGGCGTGGACGTGCTCCGACACCCGTTCATGGCCCCGCCCGGACCCTTGGGTCGAGCAGCGGAGCCGCTGTAGCGCCCGCTGCTGGGCGTAGCGCCGCGCTGGCGGCGCTTGCCCCGGCGCTGGCCGCCGAAGTCGGCCCAGCCGTGGCCGGAGCCCCGCGTAGCGGGGTTCCCGTCCATGGTCCGGGTCCGGGCCACGTGGTCGCGCCACATAGGCTCGGTCTGAGCGAGGCGAGCCTCGGTCATGTCGAGCCAGCGGTCGAGATCAGCGACGCAGTCGATCGCGTCGCGGTTCTTTGGCATGGTCCCTCTGGGGTCACTCTCTGTCACGTCCGACCGTCGGACGTGTGCGCCCCGCACCACGAGCAGGTGGTGACCGTTGCGGGGCATGTAGGGCCGGTGGAGCGGCCCCCGAAGGGGCCGCCCCGGTAGGGTCAGCGGGCGGCGCGGGCCAGCGCGACCGCTGCGTCCGCCAGGGCGGTCGCCCCGGAGTCGCGCAGTCGGAACTCGTGGTGCCGCCCGTCCTGGGCGCGGCGGGCGGACTCGTCGTTCTCGCGCACCTTTCGCCCGGAGGCGCGGGCGGCGGCCAGCGCGTACTTGCTGTTGGCCAGCGTGGTCATGGCGGAGTCGATGGCGTCGCCGCTGTACCCGAGCGTGACGCCCAGGTAGTCGGCGACGGCTTCGTCGAAGGCGGGGACCATGACCAGCGGGCGCTTGCCCTCCGACAGGTCCGAGCTATCGCGGGACTGCGAGGGCAGCCCCACGCCCAGGTTGACCAGGACCCGGGCGATCGTCTCGATGGACACGAACGACTTCACCGTGTAGGTCTTCCCGCTGGGCACGACGCCCAGGAAGCTGGCCTTTCGCAGGCCAGCGATGGCCTCGTGCTTCTCGGTCGAGTCGCGGTAGAACACCGCGATCGCCCGCTGCACGTTGCTCACGGGGACGGCGAAGGGGACGACCCGGGGGGTCGGCCGCACGAGCGGGACGCGGTTGCCCTCCGGCCCCTCGACCAGGATGGTCGGGGTGTCGTTGAGCTTCGCAGCCACGTCGGCGAGGTACGAAGCCTCGCCCGTGGTCGTCTCCCACACGCGGAGGTTGGTCCGCGTGGCCCACACCTTGGGAGCCTCCAGGTCCTCGGTCGTGTAGCCGAGGATGGAGGCGACCATCATGCGCGGGGCCGCGCCCTTGAACACGCCGTCCTTGGTGTGGCAGTGACGCACCTTGTCGTCGGTCTGGTCGACCTTCGAGTAGTGGTCCGCCATCACGCCCAGGACCTCGCGGGCGAGGTCCTCCGTGGCCACGCCGTCCACGCCGATGCCAGCCTCGATGTCCTCCGTGTGCAGCGCGTAGCTGCCCAGGGCGACCGGGTCGGAATCGACGGTCGGGTAGACGTAGAAACCCCTATCGACGATCTCCTGAGCGTCGTAGTTGTTGTCCGACTCGTCCACCTCGCCCACGTCGGGGGCGTTGTCGTTCGTGTCCGACGTCGTCAGGTCCACCAGCGAGGCAATCAACGCCTCCCGAGGGACCGCGATGCCCGTCGGGACCGACGGGTCAAGCTCGCGGATACGGGTGACGATCTCGCCTCGCGTGAGGTTGCTGAAATCGGACATTGTATTTCTCCATGGCTTGCCGGATTCCGTACCGACTACGCCCCATTCGGCGGCCCACCTGGACCACCGGTTAGAGGCACGGCGAATGCTTCCGATGTTTCCATCGGGCGGCTCGCCACGCAGAACGGCCCATGATTCCGAAGAATCATGGGCCGTTCAAATCGTGGGTCCGAGGATTGGAGCTATACCAATCTCGCCTATCGCGTGTCCGCCATGTAGACACGACTCCCCTTTTAACACGCTTGGATCTTTCACGTGGGATCGGAGGGTAATAACCGATTATTTCGCGCCGGATTGTTTACAACACTCGCCGAAATGAGACTATAAGGCTATTTAAAGCAACCGGCGTTGGATCCCATAATGCCACGCACCGACCACCATACAACAATGGACGATCGCGCAATATAGGTACCGATAAGTCGGGTCCCTCACGGGATACCGATAGTCTCGCGCTATACGGATGGTTTAATCCACCCGGACGACACAGAAAGTAACCGACAATGTCGGAACCATCATAAGGGTAGGAAGCGCTAAACCCGCTCAAACCAGCACAATGATAGACGGACACAACATAGACCGCGCGACGGAAACGCCGTAACGGTTCCACACAATCTATGCCCCGAATGGCGCGCGCCGTAACGCAGAGCCAAACTATCAGGGTACCGATCCGGCCGGCTGTTTCAGCCTACCGTATCGTCACGTATTCGTGTTCCAAAGATTCATGCGTCGTCGTTGCCGTCGCGCCGCCCCGCGTTGGGGCAGCCGGCTCACCGGACACAAGCAATATAACCGGCTCGGCTCGGCTCCCCCCCGCACGCGCCGGCACGGCCTACCCGATGCGCGCACGCGCGCACGCGCGCCGGCGCGAGCGGGGCGCGCCGGCTGCGACCCCCCCACACCCGGCGGCGACTGTGGAAGGGACCCACAGTGGGGGGACCCCCTTTCAATCGGACCTTGTTTCCAGATTCAGGTGTGTTACAATCGTATACTCTCAGGAGTATCTATGAAGCTGCGACTCGCAATCGAGCTCAACGAGCGGCAGGAACAGGCCCTCGAGTCGGTCATTCGGGACCTGCGTGACGACACCAAACTCCAGGCGCTGGGCGGGGAAGTCACGATGCATACGGCACTTCGGTACATTCTGTACGAGGCGCTGAGTGACCGGTCCTTCCGTTCGCGCGCGCCGGAGAGCAGCGACCTGGTGGGGCTGGGGCGGTTCTCCGCGAATGTCCAGTATCCGTCAAGAACGGAGCCGACGGAGGTCGAGGTCGCCGAGGTCGAGGTCGCCGAGGTCGCCGAGGTCGACGAGCTGTCCGCGAAGACCTACGACCGGCCGACGCACTGGGAGTACTCCGACCAGGGGGTGTGGGAGTTCCCCGAGACGCAGGCGGCGATGCACGCGTACTACGTCGCGGCGGGCTGGCTGCGGTGCGCCGCGCAGCTGGAGGACCGGCTGCTCGAGTTCTACTGGACGCCGGACGGCTCGAAGCAGGGTCTGGCGCCGTTCGACGGTCGAGACAGCTACAACCGCATGGTCGCGCCCCAGCGTTCGCCGGACGTGGGGGTCGCGCACATGGTCCCCGAGGACTGGGACGAGCCTCGAGGGGCGACGGGCGACATCGGCATGTGGTCGCCGGGATGACGGCGCGGAAGTTCGCCGACCTCGGGGCGGTCATGGCGGCCAAGGCGGGGTCGTCAGAGCAGCTCGAGGTCGTTTCGGCCGCCTCTTCGGACCTGGTGCCTCCGCCGGACGACTCGTCGAGCGACGGTCACTGGTCCGCGTGGCTCTACCAGCGCTTCCCTGGCGACTGGCAGGACAACGCAGACGCCCTGGGGCTGTCGCGGACGACCGCGTGGCGTCAGGCCCAGCGCTTCTGCCAGCAACACGGGGTCAAGTGGCCCCTCTCGCGCCACTTCGGGGAGCGCCGGGTGGTCCGAGAAGTCATTCGAGGTGCCCGATGAGGCCTGAGAGCGACCACCAGCGAGGCTTGTCTGAGGCGGCACGCGCCGGTCAGGCGGCAGAGTCGGTGAACCACCCCGCGCATTACGGCGGGGACACGGTCTACGAGGCCATCAAGATCATCGAAGCGGTCGATTTCCCGCAGAAACTGGCGTTTCACCTCGGAAATGCGCTCAAGTACGTGCTTCGGGCGGGCAAGAAGGACCCCAACAAGACGGTCGAGGACCTCAAGAAGGCGGTCTGGTACCTGAATCGGGCGATTTCGGTCCTCGAGCGCCAGGAATCCGCCAACAAGGCGGGTCAGGAGGGCGGATGAGGGTCGTCTTCTACGGCGGGCGCCACTTCAACGACGTCCATGGGCTCTACGAGGCCTTCTACACCCTGTACCGGGGCCGCGGCATGGTCGAAATGGTCGTTTCGGACGAGCCTGGGGCCCCTGAGCTGCTCCAGACGTTCGCTCGGGGGGCGAATCTGCCCGTGACGGTGGTTCCGGCGCCCTGGCTGCTGCACGGTCGGTCTGCGGAGAGCCGTCGGCGCCGTGTGATGCTCGAATCTGCGCCCGATATGGTCGTTCTGCTCCCAGGAGGGGAGCGCGTGGCGCACATGGGGTCTCTTTCCGAGACCGCAGGCGTCCCGGTCTGGGACTTGCGCGAGCTCGAGTACATCAGCCTGGGCGATGGTCGCCAGCTGGGCGAAGATGACATCGAAGAGACGAACGACGCGCCGTTCTGACGTCAGCTCTTGAGCAGCAGGCGCAGCGTGACGGTCGTGCTGGGGTCGGACGTCCCCGCGGTGCCCGCGGAGTTGCTGCCGGCGTACGCGATGCCGGTCGAGAAGGACAGACCGAGCGGGATGGAGTACATCCGGGCCGTGTTGCCGGGCGCGTAGAAGATGTGAACGGGGTCGGTGGTCCCGTTGGTCACACCGCTGGTCGCATCCCAGAAGCGCAGGTAGGCCGGGTTCGAGCCGCTCGAGTTGTCGATGTAGACCCCGACGAGCTCCTTCGCGCCGGCGTACGCGTACTGGACGGCGCCGGTGACGTCGCTGTCGGAGACCTCGACGTCGGCGAGGTTGCCTGCGATGGCCTTGGTGGCGTAGCTCATGTCAGCTTCCGACCAGGAGGGTTGCGGTCGACGAGTCGCTGGGTCCGGTCGTCCCGGTGTCGCCAATCTCCGTGACGCAGCGGAAGCTGCAGGCCGTGGAGAAGGGCAGTCCGTCTGCGATGACGATGGTCTTGCTGCTGCCCTGGCCGATTTCGATCTTCATCACGGGCAGGCTCGATGCAGGGTCGACCGACTTGGCGTCGTAGAACTTGAAGTAGACGTCGTCCACGGTCTCAGCTGCGTTGTCCAGCTGGAGGAAGTAGACCGACTTGGCGCCGTTGAACACGTCGGCCGACACGACGTTGCCGGTGTCCGTCTGCTTGACGATGACGTCCGGCAGGTCGGTGCGGTTCAGGGGGGTCGTCGACAGAGCCATGGTCGCTCTCCTTCACGAGTAGCCTATCAGCCGCCAGTGGCCTTTGTCACGGACTTCTTGGGGTGCCAGGTGCCTTGGCAGGACCAGTAGCGGGCCTTCCACTTGGGTCCGGGGCTGTCGCAGTTGTGGCGTGCCCGGAAGTTCTTGCGCCGCTTCGGGTCGTCGCGCTTGATTTCCATGTTCGGGTCGCCGAAGGTCACCTTCACGACGTTGCCGTTGGGCTTCTTCACGAAGACGACGAACTTCTTCTTCCCGTAGGAGGGCTCGCCCTCCTTGATGCGGCGCGGGCTGTTGAGCTTGGGGGTCTTCTTCTCGGACAAGGCGCACCTCTAATGGGTCATGATAACACCGGCGGGAGGTGCGTGATGAACGGGCGTCGGTGTTCGACACCCGCAGGCAGGAGGACTAAGGCGCCGGCTCCGGGCACGCCTTGGACGCAAGGTACGCGGCCTCGATGGCGCGGCACTCGGGTCGCTGCGCGGCGCTCTGTCCGTACTGCCAGCACGCCTGGACCTGGCAGGCCAACCCGAGCGGCTCTGCGATGCAGGCCGGCGGGGTCTCGGCGAGCTTGTCGCGGATTTCCGCGTCGATGACCACCGGTCGGCCTGCGGCCTCGGCGACGCGCTCCAGGGTCTGTCCCTGCGCCTCGACCAGTCCGCGGACCTCTGCCAGCTCCTCAGCATCACCGGGAGCCGTGGCCCGGCCGACACCGAACCCGGCGCCGAGGGACGCGAGGACGGCGAGCCCTACGATGATGCCGGAGACCGGGTCCATGCGCGCCTCGATCATGCGTCAGGTGTGGTGGTGAGCGGCAGCTGCTCACCGTCGTGGTCTTCTTCGATGGCCGACTTGGTCGCGGCCACCACGAACTCGTCCGCGAGCTCTCGGAGCACGCCGGACCAGACGAGCAGGTCGTACGCAGGTCCATCGGTCTCGAGCACGCGGAGGACGCCGCCAGGCGTAGGGGTCAGCGAGATGGTCAGCTTGGCGGTTGCGTCACTCACCGACGACCCCATGCCGCGCATCCCTCGGCCAGGACCTGTCCGATGAGGGCCAGCCCATCCGTGGTCAGGAGCGGCGCGTGCGAAGCGGTGTCCATGAAGACGGGCTCGAAGCACACGCCGGACAGGTTCGACGGCCCGGAGTAGATGCCCTTGATCGTGTTGTACGCGTTGCTCCACTCGTCCGGGCTGGAAGCCTTCGCCAGGTGCCGCCCGACGGAGGTGATGTCACTCGCCATCGCCGCTGCGATGCTTAGTGCCAGCTTGTGTCCGCCAGTGCTGCGATGGTCGTACAGCGCCACGGAGTAGTCGCCCCCGCCGGCGTTCAGATGGCAGGCGATGTACGCGCACTTGTCGTCGGGGTTCGCCAGGGCGATGCCCACGGCCTGCTCGTGTCTCGACGAGTACCACCCACTGTCGAGGACGTGAACAGTGTGGCCGTCCGCCTCGAGCATCTGCTTGGCGGCTTCGATGTAGACGAGAGTCAGGTTCGCTTCCCGCTCATCGTCTTGGACCTTTCCGTCTCCGTCCAGGTCGGCGCCGGCACCGAGGTCGTTCTTGCCGGGCTTGCCGTAGTGCTGTCGGTCGAGGATGACGATCACGGCGTCACTCCGTTGTCGCTGTGCTGGACGATCGCAGCATCGAGCTTTGTCTGCAGCGCCTCGTGGCGCGCGTACAGGCCGCCGATTTTCTTGCTCACGGTGTCAATCTGAGAGGTCAGCGCGTCGGACCTCTCGTGGCAGTCCTTCATCGAGGCCAGCCACGCCTCTCGGTCAGCGGCATGCTGCTCGAGCAGGTTGTCGACCTGGTCGAGATGCTTGTCGACCCAGCGCTTCAGCGCGGGGACGACGGTATGGGTCGTGAATCGCCACAACCCGAACCCCATCCCAAGCAGCAACAGCAGCGATGAGGTCGGACCGGTCAGCAGCGAGAGCGTTGCTTCATCCATCACGGTGTCTCCGCTGCCTTCTTCATCCCATCGAGGACAGCCCGTGCAATGACGCGCGAGTCCGCCGCCAAGGGGCTGGTCGAGGACGAGGGGTTGTAGGCCGTCTCCCAGGCGGGGATCTGGTCGAGCGGGATGATGACGGGGACGATGAACGCCAGCGTCTCGACCTGCCCCCCGTCGGTGTCTTGGCACTGGACGGACTCGAAGCGGACCTGAGACTGGTCGATGTGTACGCGACTCACGGGATGCTCCACTTGATCGCACGGTAACCAAGCCGGATGCGCTGGTCGTCCCCCGCCGACACCGTATCGGCGTTGCCCAACGTCCCGACGCCGAAGCAGAGGTACAGGTCGGTGCTCGCGGTGACGACCGAGTTGGCGTTGCGCGACCCGCTCTGCACACGGACGTTGGAGCCATCGAGAACGTGGTAGATGGACGACCCGAGGTACTGGCCGCCGACCTGCACCATCCCCACGGCCTTCGCGGCGGTAGCCGCGCTGCTCGTCGTCTGCGAGTTGATCGTGAAGGCCCCGTAGGTCTGGTTGCCCGCCCCGGAACGGGTGAACACCGACCCGACGCACTTGATCGTGTTCGACACCGTAGACGTCGGGTCAACGGCCATCCCGCCGACCACGCGCTGGTTGAAGTCGGTGAAGGTGTTGTCAGCCTCCAGCAGCAGCCCGAGGGCAAGCATGTCGTCGCTGATGACCTGGGAGCCGTCGATGGTCAGCTTCTTGTACCAGCGCGGGGCGCGGTTGTTCGCGCCCGTCCAGATGTAGTCAGCGGACCCGACCGCCAGCACGTTCCAGACGATGGTGTTGTAGCCCCCGCTGAAAGACACCGTATCAACGAGCGAATCCGGGTCCAGTAGCGTCCACGAGCCGTCCGTCAGGTCCACCGTGTCGAAAGGGAGGTCGTAGAGCGACACGCCGCCACCACCGCCAGAGGCGGGTCCGCCGCTCGCGCCGGTCGTGGGGTTGAAGGCGGGAACGATGGGCACGTCAGCTCCCCAACCCAGCCGCGACGAGCGCGTCGAGCACCCGCCGCGCGATGCGGCGCGAGTCGGCGGCGCTCGGCGACGTGCTGCTGGTCGGGTCGTAGCTGGCGAGCGCGGCGGCGGCCTCGTCCGGGTCGAGGACGAGCACGACCATCCGCCGGTCGTCGGGCAGGCGGTGCGCGTCAGGTTTGGCGTTCACGCACGGCACGAGCACCGACTCCCGGTAGCACCGGATCTCGGTCACGCCGTCCGGCCCGATGATCGTCTCGATGTCACTGGACATTCTGCAGCTCCTGGAGCCGGGCCTTGGTGATCCGCGCGACCGTGCTGCCACCGGCCGCCAGCGTCAGGCACTCGACCATCGCTGC
>Ga0208019_1001413_pt1 | contig 12731 bp, 28 predicted proteins | sample CB_VirMetaG_5_FD_184540 | JGI IMG/M metagenome (GOLD analysis project Ga0208019, IMG submission 184540) | Freshwater to marine saline gradient viral communities from Chesapeake Bay - CB_1508_1D Viral MetaG (SPAdes) (version 4) | ecosystem: Environmental > Aquatic > Marine > Coastal | place: USA...
AAAACAATTATAATAGAAATAAGACACTTATTGATCTATCGCAAATACCAGAACACATAGAAAAAAGAATTATAAATAGTTTTAATGACTATGAAGTAAAAAGTAGGACGCTACTTTTACCATACTTTATAGAAAATAAACTGAAATCATTGATTGAAAATATAAATGATTTTTGAGAACATATATATGGAGAAATATAATGGCTGAACAAAACCCAAGACTTATGAGTAAACAGGCGATGTTAGCGGCTGCTTCTACATCAAGTAGAATTAGACCAACTGTACACGAAATTTTTACCAAAGTCAATAACGCAAAAGATAAGCCTAAAAAAATAGAAGTTTTAAAAGAGTACGATAGTCCTGCTTTAAGACAACTATTGAAAGGTGCTTTTGATCCTAAAATAGAATGGGATTTACCAGATGGTACACCCCCTTATATGGCAAATGAGGCGCCGATAGGAACAGAACACACATACCTTGAAGAAGAGGCAAGAAAACTATGGCACTTTATTATAGGTGCTGATCCCGAGTTATCTAAAACTCGAAAAGAAACATTATTCATACAAATGTTAGAAGGTTTACATCAATCGGAAGCAACTGTTTTATTAAACATAAAAGATAAACAGTTGAATAGAGTCTATAAAGGACTTACCGAAGCAGTTGTAAAAGAAGCATTTAATTGGAATGATGATTTTATGACTAATTAATAGTCTTTTTAAGAGGGTGCGACAACTTGTACCCTCTTAAATCATTGATTTTACACACTTTTTTCACAAAAAAACTACTTGACTTCTTCACTAGAATCGTCTATAATAAATAGTATATGAAAGTGAGGATTATATAATGAAAAAATACTTGATTACAATAACTATAATTTTAGCGACTTTATGGTTTAGTTTAACTACATTAATGAACTCGGTAATGGCTAATGAGTATAACAAAGCCGTTATTGCTAATGTTATACAAAATAAAGTTAACGGTACAAATGTTGATGTATCAAAATTGATGGAACAAGAACTTGAAAAAATTGCTCATCAATTTGCTTTAGAATCGTTAACTGTTATTCAACAATACTTACCTACAATTTTAGAAGGTGTATTGACGGAAATGAGATTGAAAGCTGATAAAGAATATAAATGTGCTTTATTAAAAGATTCAAAAATCAAAGATAAACAGTGTGAATGAGTTTATTGAATTTTACAGTATATTAATAACAATTGTTCCAATTGAAGTTATTATAATAATACTAGGTGGATTAGTATTTTACATTATAGAAATTTTAAAAGGAGATAATAGTGCCAAAGGTCAAAAAAACACAAAGTAAGAATATGAAATTAAAAAAAATTCTGAAACGTGAATTAGCAAGTCGTAGTAAGTATAAGACGACATATACAGATATTAAAAAATATTTTAGTATTATTAATGAAACTGTTTTTAATAATGTATTATCACCTTTTAACGAAATAAAAATTAAAAAGATTTATAAAGACAAAAGTAAAAAATTTTGTTACGGACAAGTTACTGTATGGGAATGGAAAAGAAAAGGCACAAGACAATATTGGTTAGAAATGTTGCCGACATACAGAAATAAAAAAGATTTTGTGGACACTTTAGGACACGAAATGGTACATCTATATCAAATGGCAAATGTAGGTGACAGTGGCAATCACAACAAATTATTTTATAGTTTTAGGTCAAAACTAAATGCTGTAGGATTAGATTTGTAATTATATTATGAAAGGTATATATTATGGCAAGACGAACAGTGAAAGAACTAGATCCTTATTTAAAGGCTAGAATTGGTGAAGCATTGATACAAGTAAGAGAACTCGCTAAACCAAGTAATAGATCAGGCACTCAAAGAGTTTACTATACAGGTAATTGGGTAAAAGATATTCATAACAATTACACAGATAAACAAGCACAAAAAATCTTCAATAACATTGGTCAATTTAGAGATAAATTAGATTTTTTTCAAGTTAAAACTGATATTGTTTACAGTGATACAGACGACACACCTATCCAAGCATACGATTATGTGGCAAGGGTTAAATAATGACTACAGTAGATATTTTTAAAACACCTATCTTTCATTTTGATTTTCCTATTTTAGATGATATAAGAAAAGAAATGATAGATTATGCTTTAGAAAAAGAAAAAGAAGGCAACGGTGAACTTATTAGTAATCAAGGTGGTTTTCAATCTAAATCTATGAGAGAAGAATTTATACCTTTTAGAAAACTATGTGAAAGAGTTTTGCCAAGTTGTATGGCAGAAATTAAAGATACTTATAGTTACAAGGTAAATTCTTTTACACCATTAAATTGTTGGTTGAACGTTAATAGAAAAAAAGATTATAACGTACATCATAGTCATAATAATTGTGATTTTTCAGCAGTGTGGTATTTAAAAGTACCTGAAAATTCAGGCAGACTTGTTTTTGATAATCCAGATTTTTCATCTCCCCTTTGGGTATTAGAATCAGAATATAATCCATATAGTCGTGGTCGAGGTTATATAGTGCCTAAAGAAAATCTTTTGGTAATATTCAAATCTCATTTAGTACATTTTGTAGAACCTAATTTAAGTGATGAACCTAGAATATCATTTGCGTTTAACTTAAAATTAAATTAAAAAAATGAAAAAAATAAACAATAGATTAATTAAAATAATATCTATATGGTTTGTTGTTTTAATAGCAACTTATTCTACAGGAACATTTTTTCCTAATCCTTATGTCAAATATCAATTAAGACTTCAATCAGAAAACTTTTACACAAATTGGGCAAATAATTTAGGTTTACAAGAACCAGCTTTTCAATATAATAATGATATTCAATTTGTATCTGCTGTCCGTAAATGTATTGATTGGATAAACTTTGAAACACCGAGATATGAAAGAGTACCAATTGAAATGATAGTTGCTCAAGCAGCATTAGAGTCAGGTTGGGGAACAAGTAGATTTGCTATTGAGGGTAACAACTTATTTGGTATTAGAACTTATGATAATAAAGTACCACATATGTATCCTTATGGTGTAAAAAAGTGGACTGGTTGGGGTGTAAGAATTTTTAATACAAAGTGTCAAAGTGTTAAATTCTTTGTAGAACTTTTAAACAATCATAGTGCTTACAAAGAGTTTAGAGATACTAGAAGAAGAATGATATTATGGGATAAAAATTTAGACCCTAAAGTATTAATTAAAACACTATATAACTATTCTACTACAGATGATTACGCTGAAAGAGTTATTTACATAATAGATAAGATTAGAAAACAAGAACAACAATCTGGTGAAATCAAAATAGAAGTGAAAGAAGATTCACACATAAAACCTGAAAAGAAACCAAAAGATTTAACTAAATAATAGTACACTATGTTTTTAACAATACTTACATTTTTATCTGCTATTAGTATATCTGTTATAGCCGCTGGTTATTCAATTATAGGATTAGCAACATTATTTGCTGGGGCAGCATTGCCAATTATTGCTATGGGTTCTGCTTTAGAAATTGGTAAGTTAGTTGCTGCCAGTTGGTTGTATAATAATTGGCGAGCAAATATACCACGATTATTAAAAGCATATCTATTTACTGCCATTATAATTTTAGTATTCATTACATCTATGGGTATCTTTGGTTTCTTATCAAAGGCACACCTAGATCAAGTTAAACCTACACAAGGAAATGAATTAAATATTTCGGTTATAGATAAACAAATCAATCAACAACAAGTGATAATTGATAGAGCAGAAAAGACTTTAAACAGTTTAGATAAAGCACTAGACAAATATATTGATATGGAATATGTTACTAGAGGATTAAAAGAACGTAACAAACAAAAAGAAGAAAGAGACCTACTGAATACAACCATAAACGAAGCAACGGCAAAAATAGTGGAGTTGAACAAAACCAAAAGCACAATAGAGTTAGAACAAATAAAAATTGAAGCGGAAGTAGGTCCATTAAAGTATGTTGCTGAATTGATTTATGGTGAGGACGCTAAAAATCATTTTGATAGTGCTGTTAGAATTGTCATACTAATACTTATATTCGTTTTTGATCCTCTCGCTGTACTTTTATTAATCGCCGCTAACATATCATTACGTCAATGGCGTATGAAAAAGAATTTAACACAAGTAGATGAAAAAGTAGAGTTAGAAAAAAAATTAGAACGTTTACAAAAAAGAAACGATAATTTAAGAGAAAAAGAAAGAGATTATAAAGGATTTATAGAAAAATTGGGTGCCAAAGAATTATCTGAACTGGATCCTGATGAAATAAGAATAAAATTAGATCAAGTTATGGATTGGAACGATAAATCCAAGTAATATTTGCTTGACAAATATGTAAAAAAATGATATATTAATATAATGGAGGTCAAATTATGATGACAATTGAAGATATAAAACGAATGAAGTTACCACATCTTACGGTTGACCAAATTAGACGGTTGACAAATGCCGAAAATAGTTGTAAACTAGCGATGACAGATTGGTCAAAGAACTATTGGTTTAATGTATTTAAAAAATTATGTGAAAAATATAATTGTATGGATTACTTTAGAAAGGTATTACATTAATGATAGGTTTATTTTTTACAGGTTTAGTAGTATCAACAATCGTAATGTTTATAATTTTAAAAGTTATGGAGAAAGGTGATAAATGAATATATTTTATGTAGATAAAGATCCTATAAAAGCTGCTAAAATGCTAGTAGATAAACACGTGGTGAAAATGATTTTAGAATCAGCTCAAATGTTATGTACAGCAAAAAGAGTTTTAGACGGTACAGAATATACAGATAAAACTAAAAATGGTCGTAAGATTAGAAGATGGCGATTAGATAACTCTAATGAAGAAGCAATCATTTACAAAGCCGGTTGGTTAGGTCACCCTAGTACACAATGGGTTATGAAATCTGCTTACAACTATGTGTGGTTATATCAACATATGATGGCACTTAACGAAGAATATAAGTTAAGATACGGTCACACAAAAGACCATATGTGTATTCAAAAATTAGGTCAGTTGTTAAAGACACCACCTAAAAATGCTAAAATAAATGTTAAAGGTACAGACGCTACACCTGCTATGCCAGATGAATGTAAAGTGCCAGGAGATAGTGTAGCAAGTTATCGTAAATATTACATTATGAAAAAAAGAAGATTTGCTACGTGGAAATCACCAGCAAAAATGCCAGATTGGTTTAAAGAAGGAGTTGAAAATGAAGTTTGATGAATTAGAACAATTGTCGTTTGAAGAATCGAAAAGACAAAAAAAAGAGAGGCAAAATAAAGGTCTAAATATGATTAGACCATTTACGTTTGAAGAAGAAAAAATATTACGTGACGGGTTAAAAGATAACATAGAGGATTAAAAAATGACTGAATATAATAGAACAAATATGATACAAGCAATAGAAGACCACGCAAAAGGTCATATTGCTAAACACAAAATGAATATAGAAGTTTATTTAAAAAATGCTGCTGGAGTTGGTGAACATCCAGACATAATAGAAGCAATTGAAAAAGAATTAAAAGTGATTGCTGAATATGACGATCAATTAGAGGTCTTAAACAAATACTTTAAATAATGCCTGTTTATACATTTTTTAATAAAAAAACCAAGAAGGAATATGATGATATGATGACTATTTCTGAAATGGAAGAGTATTTACAAAAGAATCCACACATTACACAAGTCATAAATTCCATAAATATTGTAAGTGGAGTATCAGGTAGAAGTTACAAAACAGATAGCGGATGGAAAGACAATTTAAGTAGAATTGCCGAGGCGCACCCTAATAGTGCCCTAGCCGATAGATATGGCAAAAAATCAATCAAACAAGTTAAAACACAACAAGTATTAAAAAAACATAAAAATAGAATTAAGAGAGGTACCTAATGGCAGATATACCAGATTATATGCGAGAGTTTGATATGGATGTTGATTATGGCTTTACCGCTGTTTCTAAAGAACCTACAACAACGACAACACCTATTGTAGACCCTAAAATTTTAGAATCATCAAATTTAGAAATCGCAAAAGTAAAAACAGATGTTTCAGATATTAAATCTATGATGAACGAGATAATGCAAATTGTTGCTGAAAAAGAAACTATGTCTAAAGAAATAGCAGACGCAGATGTTCTTAATAGATTTAAAGAAATAGAAAAGGTTATTTTACCTTTTTTATACAATCTATCTAAAAGTGAAGAACCTTATATACATTGGCCGAATAGAGGTCCAATTATAAAAGCACAGATAGAAAAAATCTTAAAACTAACAAGAGGATAATTATGAGTGTTAAACAAATAATAAAAGTAAATCATAAAAGTTTGAAATCTAAAGTTAAAGAAGCAGAGGAAATCCGAAACTTGGATAGATCACCCTATAGTTGGTTCAATATAAGACAGTTAAAAAAACTGAAATTAAAAGCAAAGGATAAATTAAATGAACTTAAGCAAAAACTTCACGCTTAAAGAGCTAGTTGCCAGCCAAACGGCTGACCGAAAAGGTATCAATAATAATCCGAATGAAGATCAGATTAATTGCTTAAAAGCATTATGTGAAAATGTACTACAACCAGTGAGAGATCACTATGGTAAAGTGGTGAGTATCAGCTCTGGTTTTAGATCAGAAGAATTATGTGAGGCAATAGGATCATCAAAAAATTCACAGCACGCCAAAGGGCAGGCAGCGGATTTTGAAATCTTTGGAGAGTCCAATCAATTAGTATGTCATTGGATAAATGAAAATTTAGACTACGATCAACTGATATTGGAATTTTGGAAAGGTGATGATGAACCTAATTCAGGTTGGATTCATGTATCTTACAAAAAAGATGGTAATAGAAAACAAATGTTAAGAGCATTTAGAAATACTTTTGGTAAGACACAGTACGAGCCATATAATTACTGAACTCCCGACCAACTTAATAATATGTATATGAAAAAGGGTGTTTAGACCTTGACAAACAGCCTATATTATGTTATATTAAATGATACAATAAATGAAGGTGAAATATTATGACAAAAAAATTTAATTTTATACAACTTAATGAAGACTTATTACCTAAAGTAAAAGGTAAAAAAGTAGATGGTTTTAGATTTTACGATATAAAAGGTCAAAACTATCCATCTATTACATCCGTACTATCAATCAGAAAAAAAGAAGGTTTAGAAAAGTGGCGTGAAAGTATTGGCGAATCTGTTGCCAATTGGGAAATGGGTAGAGCCGCTAGACGTGGTAAAGCAACTCATACACTTGTAGAACAATATCTAAAAAATGAAACACCCTCTATTAGAGATGTGTTACCATTAGGGTTGTTTAAATTAATGCGACCTTATTTAGATCAAATAGATAATATTCATTGTTTAGAAACAGTTATGTTCAGTGACAAATTAACGGTTGCTGGTCAAGTTGATTGTATCGCAGAATACAATGGTAAACTATCTGTAATTGATTTTAAAACAGCAAACAAAGAACGTCAGGAAGATTGGGTAGAAAATTATTTTTTACAAACAACAGGTTATTCTATGATGTATGAAGAAATCTTTGGTAAAAAAATTGAACAACTTGTAATATTAATTGCTGCTGAAGATGGTACAATGACATCATTTATAAGAGATAGAAAAGATTATGAACAAAGTTTAATAGAATCTATTGATAGTTTTTATAAATATTATAAATTACAAAACGAAAGTAAAGTCAAAAGTACGACCTAATTTAAAAAGGTGATTTAAATATCCTACTTGCGACCTCAACAGCTAAAGGGGAAAAATGAAAAAGTTAATAGTAGTTTTAACTTTATTATGTGGTATAGCATATGCTGAACATGGTGAAAATGAAAAACATTATGATTTATATTGGCAACAAATACCAGCAGTATGTGGCAATCCAGACAAAGTACAAGAATATATTGACGACAAAGGATTTGAACCTAAACATATTAGTTTAGGTAGATCAGGAAGTAAATCAGATGGCGAACCTGTTTATATGATAACTTATTATGAAAATGATGACCAAGTATTAGTAACTGTAGATATACCTGGTGCTCAGGAAACTTGTATTTTGTTTCATACATATAATAAAAGCGAAATTATAGGAAAAACAAAAAAAGGAATATAAAGAGTAAAAATAATTATGATAAGAGTACACGATGGTTTATTTGATTTTAGATATTTGAATGAATTAAGTTATCAATTGTCTATATCACCATGGTATCCAGGAAATGTTGCTAATAGAATAACATATCCTTACGGTGAGAGAGGTACACATAGATTAATGGGTTGTACTATTTTTAGAAAAGAAGGATTAAATCATATTTTAACAAAAGGTGATCCTCATTTAGTTAGAAATTTACAAAATTGTTTTGAAAACTTTTTAGAAAAATTTGAACAAAAAAGAGAATTAATAGAAATACATTTAAATTTACAATTTAGAGGTATGAATGGTACCATACACAAGGATGGCAGTGATAATGAAACTGCTTATATTATGATGTTAACAGATGATGAAGTTGAAAAAGATTCTGGTGGTGGATTTTACCATGAACCTACAGGTGAATATATAGATTTCAAACAAGGCAGATTAATTGAAATGACTGCTAGTGATCGTCATAAAGGATCAGCATTTAATGTAGATAATGCTGTTAGATACTCAATTAAGTGGGTAGGAAGAAATTTATAGAATTTAATGTTGAAGGTAACATAATAACTAGTGAGGACGTGGGTGCGATTCCCACCACCTCCACCAATTTAAAACACACATTGGTGTGCTTTGAGGGGGTGAGTTAGATTCGACTGCTACTAAAAGTTACTGGAGTTAAATCGCTGACAACGTAATGTCAAACTTATAAATGCTAACGAAAGTTATGCTATGGCTGCCTAATTAGGCAGACGGCGTTTGGTGTGTACGTGGCAACAGAAACACACTACCAATTTCATATTGGCGCCAAGGGGTGATGAAAGCTAGCGGTAGTAACCACCCTTTACAAAAAACATAAATTATGATATATTGTATAAATGAACTCAAAAGAATTTAGTTTAAAAATTGAGGAAATAGTAAAACAAAAAAGGTGTTCATATATGGATGCCGTGGTACTATTTTGTAATGAAAATGAAATAGATACAGGTACAATTAAACCTCTTATTTCAAAATCTTTAAAAGAAAAAATCAAATTAGAAGCAATAGATTTAAAATTACTTAAAGAAAAAAGTAGTGGCAAATTACCTGTATGAGTAAGTTGAAAAATCCATTTAAAAAAGTTTTAGATAATGTAAAAGGTACTCAATATGTGAGTAGTAAAACTTTTAGTGAATCTGGTCAAGTAATGAGAAGAATAAAAGAAGTTGCCATTGATGAACATGATATACAAAAACAATTTGAAAAACAAGAAGGTTTGTCTGATTTTTTAAAAATACCTATAGATCCTTATGATGTGTTTAGAGTACATTATCCTTTAGCACCCTCGGTAGATAGAATAGATAACACAAAAGATTATTATCCTGATAACATTGTTATCAATACAAGATTTGAAAACAATGGTTTAAATAGATGTAAACCTGAATATATAAATCAAATAAAAGAATTTTTAATTAATCATTTTAAGAGTCAATAAATGTATGTATGGCGGATTTGATGTTTATAAAATATACTTGGCAGTTAAGTTACACTTTACATCAAAAGATTATGACTTCTATAAATATGGAGGAAAAGTAAACTGTAAATTAGAAACATTTACAAAAAGAAATGATAGATACTTTTTTCATAAATTAAGTAAAAAATATAATGAAAATGAAATATTGGACTTCTTCGTTGCCAACTTTATTACAGATAGTAAAAAATGGATTGGCAACTTATTACAAAACGATGGTAAAGATGTTTACTTGGATTATAAAAAACGTAAAGACGCATTTGCCTATCATTTTAGGGCAGATTGTTTATCTATTCATAATGATTTTGTTCGGAATAATATTTCTTTTAATGATGGTTTTGTTTGCCTTAATGGACAACATCCACGACTTTTACGATTACTTCTTCAAAAAAGAATATCGTTACAAACCACGGTCGTGCTTAACCACTTTTTATCGTTTAGTAAAAATTGGGATAAAGAAATTACCGAAAAAGTTGTATGGTCTAAAATCTCATCTACGATTGCCAGACTAAAAACTTTTGTAAGTTTTAATGTAACAGAATGTAAAATGATTATGAAAGAGGTATTTGTTAATGGTGAATAAAAAAGTAATTGAGAAAGATGTTATGAATAATGTACCAGATTCAAATATGGGTGGTGATAGAATATATCAAAACGTGTCAGGTGTATTACAACTTGTTTTAAAAGATGGTTCAATTTATCGAAGTAAGATTGATAAAAAATCAATTAAATTAGAAGATAATACATTATCACACGTTTTTTATGCTAATGGCAAATACTTTGATAGAGCAGGTATGCCTATAAAGAAACCAGATAATTTAGTTACAAGAGAAAAGAATGTCGAGGAAGAGTAAAACATATATTCATGTTAATCAACACGTTATAAGGAGCAATAAGAAACACAATGAAAACAAACCTGTTATCACAATTAAACAAGGATCTAAAAACACTTACTGCCACGAAGTGGCGATCAAAGGTGAAAGTAGGATTATATATGGCGGTAATAATAAGCCTCTTTTATCTTGTGGTGCTCGTGTTGTCATAGAAACAGATAGTGAAATTGAAGTTATTAGATGATAGATTTAGATGAAAAATATATTTACATTGATAAAGTTTCTGACAATGTAATAAATTATTCTTTAAACTTATTAAAAGATTTAAAGTTTAAAGAATTTAAAATTTATAATTTAGATATACATACTAAAAAAGGTTTTCAAACAAGACCGTGCTTGTGGTATTTTGATACAATGATATTAGATGAAATGGTAGGTAAATATGTTGATTATAAAAAAATAGATCATTTACATATGATAGAATATGAAAAAAGTGGTTTTCAAAAAGAACATACACATGAGAGAACAGACTGGTTTTCTTTTATAGTATATTTAAACGATAGTGATGGATCAACATTGTTTAATATTAATGAAAAAGAGTTTGAAGTAAAACCAGAAAAAGGTAAAATAATTTATTTTAGTGGTAAATTGAAACACAAAGGTTTAGAAACCACAATGAACAAGAAAGTTTTAGTAGGTTCGATAAAAAAATGAAAAGAGTTTTTTTAATAGGTAATGGTGAAAGTCGTAAAGACTTTGATTTAGAAACTTTACGATCACACGGTAAAATATACGGTTGTAATGCCATTTATAGAGATTTTAATCCTGATGTACTAATTGCTGTTGACCACGGAATAATGCACGAGATATATCAAAGTGGTTATTGTTATAAAAACGAATGTTATTTTAGAGAATGGAATAGATTGCCACATCAAACATTTGAATTAACAATTTACGGCACAATGGATGAAACAGAAATTAAAAGTGTAAAAAAATGGTTTAACACTTTTAAGATGAATGAAAGAAAAGATGAAACAGAATATGTATTTCACGGTGTAAATTTAAAAGGTAAAGCGAGTATAGTTAAAAGATATGAAAGTGATCCTAATAAACATGAAGTTTTAAAAAAAGAAATTAATCACACAGGTATATACGTGAGTTGGACAAGAGATGATGATAAAGTCCACACTCTAGCCGACATAATAAAACCAAAAGATAGAGGTTGGGCTGCTGGTTCTACAAGTGGTTTAGTTGCTTGTTTAACAGAAAAACCAGATGAAGTCTATCTAATAGGACATGATTTAAATAGTAAAGATAGATTATTAAATAACATTTACAAAGGTACTAAATGTTATGCCCCAGCAGAACAACAAGCTATACCATCTGTCAATTGGATTAATCAATGGTCAATATTGTTTAAAGAATTTAAAGATACTAAATTCTTCAAAGTCAATGAAATGGTAGAAGATAGACAAAATGGTATCTATGTAGATGATTTGGTAAATAGACCAGTTTTAGAGTGGGAAGGTAAAACACCTAATTTGTCATATATTGATTACAAAGAACTCAAAAGGCGCTTGACTTTATAGACAATATATGATATATTAAGAGATATGTTAAAACAAATAAAAATTGCAATTTTATTTGACCTTGTGGCTGAACAACAATTAAGAGGTTGTAAGGCACAGGCAGTGAGGGTTATGCCCGAATGGGTGAAGACACACTGTTTGGTTGTGAGTAAGGACCTATCTAACCATTAGATTGGACTCTTCCTGAAAGCTTGTGGGTAAACCAATAAACCCCACCAGGTACATATTACGAGGTAATTATGTTTGATAATTTTATATACAGATTATGTGATAAAATAGTTTCATTTTGTGAGAGAATACAAAATAGAATTAAAAATACACCACAGAAAAAATGGTTAAAAGAATATTTTAAACATAAAAGTCGTATAAATAAAAATGATACCGAATAATACAGGTAACACAAATACAATAATAAGGAGAATACAAATATGGATTTTGAAACATTAAAATCATCCGCTTCAAACTTTGATAAACTTACAAAGGCACTTGAAGCAAACGTCAATCCCGAAGAAAAAGAAACCAAGAACAAATACCAAGACGACAGACTTTGGAAACCAGAGTTAGATAAAACTGGTAACGGCTATGCTGTTATTCGTTTCTTACCTGCTTCTAAAGATGAAGAAATGCCTTGGCAAAGAGTTTGGTCACACGC
>Ga0208019_1001418_pt1 | contig 12708 bp, 10 predicted proteins | sample CB_VirMetaG_5_FD_184540 | JGI IMG/M metagenome (GOLD analysis project Ga0208019, IMG submission 184540) | Freshwater to marine saline gradient viral communities from Chesapeake Bay - CB_1508_1D Viral MetaG (SPAdes) (version 4) | ecosystem: Environmental > Aquatic > Marine > Coastal | place: USA...
ATACTTGTGGTAAAGATTTTGATCCAGTTGCTATCAAAGATATGTTTAAACAAAAATTAAATTCAACCACAGATGAAGAAAAAGATATGGGTTTATTTATTGAACGTCCTTTTCAGATTTCAGAGCTTCTTTAATGGTCATTTTATCGCAATAGTTGATATACGGCTTTTATCGGAATAGTTGATATCGCATTATGGCACATTTTTTTTAAAAAATGAGTATAGTATTTGAAGTTAATTAAAACAAATGGTTGATACCAAATCTAAACTTCTTTGGATTGGTGATGTAGTAGCAACTACTGGTTTTGCCAGGGTTTCTGAAAACGTTCTTAAACGACTAAAGGAAACTGGTCATTACGAAATTCATGTGCTTGGTTGTAATTGGCACGGTGATACAACTCCTCTTCAACAAGAGTATTATTTATATCCGGCATCCAACAGGTTTCAACAAGCGCCTTTTGGTGAAGATCGCATTCGAGAAATTGTTGAACGCATTAAACCAGATGTTATCTGTACTATTAATGACATCTGGATTATCAATGAACAATGGAAACGTATTCAAGATTTAAAAGAACAACTTAAATTTAAATTCGTGGGCTACTATCCCATGGATTCTTATGAATGGTATGCAGGATTGCTAGATACCATTGATAACTGGGACGCTGCTGTTTGTTATACCGAATTTGGAGCACAAGAAACAATTAATGCAGGCTTCCAAAAGCCTGTCACTGTGATCCCCCATGGTTTAACTCAAAACCAATTCTTTCCTATTGACAAAAAAGAAGCAAGAAAAAAACTTGGTTTAAACGAAGATGATTTTATTGTCTTCAATGGTAACCGTAATCAATTCCGCAAACGAATTGATATTACGATTAGTGCATTTGCCAAGTTTGCTGTCGGTCGTCCTGATACCAAACTTTATCTTCACATGGGGATGAAAGATATGGGTTGGGATGTCATGCCATTATTTAAACGAGAAATGGCAAGACAAGGTTTGGATGCTAACAACAGAATTATTATGACTACTCCCCAGGGGGGTGCTCCTGCTGTTCCTTTTGAACTGCTTAACGTGATTTACAACACAGCTGATGTAGGGGTAAACACCTGTAAAGGAGAGGGTTGGGGCCTTGTTAATTTTGAGCATGCAGCCTGTAAGGTCGCCCAGATCGTTCCTGACCATACCTCATGCAAAGAGATCTTTGATGGTACGGGAGAGCTGATTCGATCGCTCCATTGGGACGTAGACACGAACCTTGGACGCATAATGCCTTGCCCAGACGATAACCATCTGGCTGAAATTCTGGGCACCTATTACGAAAACAGAGAGTTGTTGGCTCAGGTCGGCCAGGCTTGCTTCGATCGCGTGACCGATATTCAATTTGATTGGGAGACTGTCGCGTCTCAATTTGATGAGGTCTTCCAGGAAGTATTGAAAGTGGAAGAGAAAGCTAAGCCAAAAATTATTAAACCTAAAAAGAAAATGGAAAAGGTCGCACTCGGAGTCTGATCTTTTTATAATCCGCTGGGTACTGGGGCGAGGGTTGATGGGCATCCATCAGCCCCTTTTTTTGGCCCATCAGTGCAGACTTGCAGACTTTTGGCCCTTTTTATCCTAACCGTGACGTTCCGTACATTAACAAAATAGTGTACTGTTGAAAAGATGCGTCCCCTTTGTATATTTAATTGTGTTAAAAAATTTCCCGTACAATATCTTTTTAATGTACGGAAGACTATACTAAAGAAAAATTACCCCCAAAGTCTGCATCTCTGCATGGCCAACCTCCACAGAATCTCTCAATCCTTGTCTTATGAGACTAATTTTCGTTATGATCCTGGAATGGCCACTAAATCTGAAGAAGAACTAAAGGCTTTGGGGTTTTACCAGGGATTTCCGTGCGCTCATGGACACACCATCAGAAGCCTGGAAAAGCATTGGTGTTACTTTTGCGTGCAAAAAATTCTTTCCAATACTTGTGGATTTGATATTAATTATTTACATTCTTCTTATAAATGGAAATACCAAAAACTCTGGCGGCTTGTTGAAATTAATTCTTTTAAAGAATGCTGGGAAATTAAAAGCGATAGTGTCTACCTTCCAGAAAGAGTTAAGATGCCTTCTTATAGAAGTGAATACAGTAGAGATCTTTGTGAAAACATGAACCTACACAAAGCAATTTATCAATGTGCCTGGGGAGATATTGGTAAATATAGAGTAACAAAAACCTGTGGTAACTCCAGATGTGCTAATCCTTTGCATTTAATTTCTTCTTGGAATCGTACATTACCACCTAAAACAATTAATCAAATGATTTTAGATTTTGATGCTCAAAAATTAATGGTATACGCTAACAATAAAGAAGATATTGATTTGTCAATGCAAGGAATGAAAATGAATATAGCTAATCCTTTGGAGCATAAGAACATTGCAGAATAGTAAAATAGAAATAATGATTTAAATATTTAAAATAAATGCCTCGCTTATCTACTACACAAAGACAAAGAACACAAAACAATCCATTAACTCTTGGTCCTTTTAATCAGTTATCTATACGTTTACTCACTGGTACTCTCGGGCCTGTTAATAAAGTCGTTCCCAACGGCTATGGCGGAGGTTCTTATAATCATTGGTTTCGTATTGATATTGCATCACCTGCATGGATTATTCTTGCCAAAGGAGGGCAAAAGAAAAAATATCTCGACCTTTCTGTTTATGATTTAAATTTAGTTCCTATTGCAAGTCGAGGAATATTTGATCGAGATAGTATCCAAGAAATAGAAAATGATACTGTTTATTATCCCTATGAAGGACAAGTAATGAGTGCAGGTTCTGATTTATATAATAACTTTGATAGGTTAAGACTTGATGGCGGAGATGATCGTTATTTTCCCTTGCAAACAGGCGGTTATTTATTATGTATTTCATCAACAAGAAATGAAAAACTTGACTACGAAGTAGGTATGGTTGTTGAATTTCCTGTTACAACTTTTGATTTAATACTTGAAAACTTTGATAAATTTATTTTTGAAAATGGTGATTACATAAGAGCAGATACTGATCCTGGTTATGTAGAGTTAGATAGACATAATCATTCTTTGTCTGAATGGAAGACTGCTTGGGAAAGAGAACACCAACAAACACATCCTTTTCCTGCTATCTTGTTACCATATGCCACTAGACCGTGAGTGATGAGTTACAGAATAAAACGCAAAAAAATAACTCAATCAATAAAAATAAATCAGAAACAATTTATCAAGCTGCGCTTAATTCCATGGGTGAGGACGACGAATGGTTGTGTGTGGTTAGTCAGCATGGCCGTTTGCCGATCCAAAAGACAAGTAAACGATTGGATGCAAGAAAGAAAAAACAAAAGAAGCCGTCAATTGAGATTGAATTTGACAGGTAAAGAAGCTATGAAATTACAATTAATAGGCGTAAAAATTTTACGTGAGTGGATTAATTTAATACCTGCGGGAGATTCTTTGGCTTTTAGGTGTGACTCAGCAAAAAAAGAAAAACAATTTCGTATTTGGAAAAAATGGTTCCAAAAGAATGAAGATTCTAATTGGATAATCAAAGAAGATATAAAAACATTTTTTTACTACAAATCTATACATATAGAATAAAAGAGTGTATGGTATTTTTATGGAACATTTGAATCAGTATTTAGAAGCTTTATTGGCAGTCCATGCAACTGCTAGTGTCATCACTGCTTTAACGCCTACTCCCAAAGATGATGCGTTAGTTTCAAAATTTTATAAAATTTTAGAAACTATTGCACTTGTTGTTGGTAAAGCTAAGCAACGTTAGTTTTCAACAGGTTGAAACCAAAAAACAACACCTCCTTGTTCATCAACCCATTGTTTTGTAGCGTAAGCCTTGTCTTTATCAAGGGTTACGCATTTTTTTTCTTTTCCTACTTCCCAACAAATATTTACTTTGATTGGTTTATCTTTTTTAGGTTTCATTTTTTTTAACAAGTAATGCCCAACCAGTACCATTGCCATCGCATTCCCATCTTTTTAACCAATTTTTTCGACTGTAGTAAATGGCTTTTCCAGCAGCATAGTCAGTATTGATATATCCTCCATTAATCATATCAGCATCGCCATAAGGATCATGATGAATAAAATTATCTTTGTCAAAACCAATCACACAGGTCCAATGCCCACCTCCTTGAGGTTTAGAAACAGGACCTTTGTGTAACCAACCAACTGCTACTGGTCGTTTATTTCTAATTTCATTTTCAAGTACCGCGGGATTTCCATTGGTAATAAATTTTGCGTTTAATCCTAATTGTTGTAATGTTTTTACCTGTGCAACATATTCAGTTGAATCTCCATGCTTGCTTCTAATGTGGTTGTACTCATCATCAGTATCAATAACGCCATAATAACGTGCAATCATGGCACAAGTAGAAGAAAAACATTCTCTAAAGCCAGTGCCTGATTTATTGTCTAATTGATATTCATAAGGAATGTTTAAAACTAATTCATCTATAACATTTTCTAAGTTGCAACCAGGTACCTGCAACTGTTTGTCCATTATCTGAATTAATTTTTTTGAGTAATCTGGATCAGTTGCATAGTTTTCTTGCACTAAAAGTTCAGCGCATTCATTTCTATTTTTTGCTCTATTAACTCCTTTATAGCCTTTGTAATCTTTATACCATCTGTTTACCAAATAGTTTACGCATTCATCTAATGAATCAAAGTTTAAAAACTCATCTTTAATAGTAATCCATTTATTATCAATAAATTCATTTGTTATACAGTATGATCCACCAGGGCCTTTCAATCCAAAGTAGTTGTGTTGACCAGAGACATGCTCTCCCCATCCAGATTCTAAAGCCCATTGTGCAGCTACGCACTCTGGATAAATAGCACCTGCTTTTTTGGCCGATTCAAAGACAACATTCCAGCTATTGTCATCAATATTATTTTTTGTCTCTCTATATTTAGATGCAAAAATATTTAAAATTTCAGGCGATACTTTAGTTTGCAGCCAGTTCCAAGCATCAACCTGATGCTGCACAGCAGTGTAATACTTGGCAGCATCAGTGAATTTAATTGTCATCTTTATTTTTTATCTCACTAATATTATATCAATTTGATGCTGTATATTCTCCCGATGTTGTAGATTCATAAAATTCACCTGTAGGTGGAATTTCTGCAACAGTTTCTGTTTCAGGCATTTCAATAGGTTCTGGATCTTCTCCGGGTTTTGTTGGCCAATTAATGTTTTGAGGGTCTAATTGGGTAGTAATATCTCTTAAATTTTGTCTATACGTTTTCCATTCTTCTTTTTCTTCTGTTGTTAAAGGTGAATCATTAAATTGGGTCCAATCTGATTCTTTTAAATAATTGTTTCTTTGTTTTCTAACCATTTCCCATAAATTTATTGTTTGAATATTTAATTCCTCTGTGGTTTTTTCTACTGCTCTTGTTAAATAAACATGTCCATCTTCTTCATTAAAATAAGGATAAACAGCTTCTAAACGATGGGTTGATTTATCATGCTGAATACTTATTTTTACTTTTTTAGCATTATGTTCTGCTAAAAATGTATCATCAGGTCCATTAGGTCCAAAACTACAATTAGGAAATAATTCCTTGTAATGTCCATGTTTATAGACAATACCGTTTTCAACAAGCGCAAGTAACATGGTTATCTATCAGGGAAGGGTGCAGAGGGAGGAGTAAAATTGCTTGTATATCTAGCTACTCCTTTTGTAATTCTAAATTCATTTACATATACATTTGGATCTCCAATGTAATGAGATAATCTATTTCCAGCGTAAGTGCTATAAGTATTACCTACAGTTGAATTTCTAGTATAAGTTCCATGAGAAACACCGTTGCAATAAAAAGTACTTGTTGTTCCCACTTTAACCCATGCAATATGAACCCATTCTCTTCTTGGTACTGTTGCAGATCCTATGTTTGTGTCACCCACATAAGATACATTTATTTGAAGTATATTACTAGTACTTATTTTAAGACTATATCTATAATTGCCATTATTTGAAGGTGGTTCTCCTCCTATTGACATAAGATTCTGTGCTGTTCCTGCATTTGAGTCAATGTAATACCAACCTTCCCATGTAAAATTTTCACTCGCTGTATAAATAAAATCTGAATTTTGATAATTATAGCCGCTATTTGAAGCAGAGCTAAAGAAATTATTAATAGTTCCATCTGCATCACCTAAGAAATAAATTCGTCCAGACGTTCCACCATAAAAAGAACTTGTTCCAAATAAAACTTGTTTTGTACTTAATGAAGCATCACCATGAACTTCCCAGTTATACATTCCTCTTTGATCTTGTGCTGCTCCATTATTAAAATTAAGGAGTAGTTCAGTTCCTGGAATAGGTTGAGTAGGTGAACTTGGCGGTGTAAACGATTCTTTATAAAGACATTCACCTTTTATGTATCTAACGTTAGAAATAAATCCTGAAGATTTAGCTTTATATGTTTCCTTAGGGTTTCCACCAATACTAAATTTGTCAAATTGCAAACCATTTAATATATTACCATAAGCAACAGTAGAAGTATTTCTTAAAATTCCATTTGTAAAAGTTCTGAATACACCTGCTGCTTCTTTTGAAAAAGCCAAATGATTCCATCCTTGAGCAAAGCAATTATTAACATTAGTATTTATTACAAGTGTACCTGCGCTATATGCTTGTAGATTAAATCCACCTGAACTATTATAAGTATTTGCTATACCCAACCATGTGTTTGTTGCACTAGAATCAAAAAAAGCAAATATTCTTGAATAGAGTTCAGGAGGAGTTACTTGTTGTCCCCATGGATTCCAAAACCAAAGATCAACTGTACAAGCTTGATTTCTAATATCGAATTTAGAACTAGTTGTTGATGTTTCCAAATGATCAAATACGTTTGGACTAAAATATAAACTACCTGCAGTTGTTATTTCATTTAAAGGTTCTTCTGTAAAAGGATTATAAGAAGAAACAGTAGTTCCATTATTTGATAATGCAAAATTATCTGGTCCACTATCTACAATTGTAGAATTTTGTGCAGTTAAAAATCTTGTATAATAAGCAGGAGTTGATCCTGCTTTTTCTAACGTAAGTCCTAATTTTCCTGTTGGAGGATTAAATTCAGAATTATATAAACTAATTCCGTTATTAATTCTTACGTTAGAAATATAACCAATAAAAGCTTCATTAGTTGCACCATTTCCACCAAGACTTATTGTATTAGTATTTGCTGTTTCTGTGTGACCTGTAGGAGAAAGACTATAGCTTCCTTCTAATTGACCATCTAACCACAGATAAAAAATACCTTCTCTTCTTGTAACAGCAAAATGATACCATTTATTGTTTTCAATGGTTGTTGAGCCATATATAATAGCAGCATTGTTATTGATGTTATAAACATAAAAGAATACTTTATTTGGATATAATGCTGTATTTCCATGTACGCCTATTCCAGTTGAATTAGTTGTTCCCCAAGCAGCGCCTACGTTTATTACTCGTCCATAATCAGTAGTTGATGTTCTATTAAACCAACATTCCCATGTAAAATCGTTTGTGTTAAAAGTAAAGACACCATTTGCATTAGTTGTTGTAAGTGTAGTACTTGTTGAACCAAAATAATAAGAATAATTTTGTTCAACACTATTATGCAAACCAATAAACGGATTTAACTTGCTAGTTTGAATTGCTCCATGTGGTCTTAAAGCAGGGCCTTGCAATAAATAAGGTTTATTGATTAATGTATTTTCTTGTCCAGTAAATAATAGTGTGCATTGTGAACTAATTGCATCAGAAGTTGAATCTGGATCAATTAAAGGTTCTGTTGGTACAGTAAAAGTTTCGCCAGAATATTTAACGACTCTATTACTTAAAAATATATTTGATATATAACCTTGCCAATAGTCATTTGAACTTGTCCCATATCCTTGGAAACCTACATGTGCAACAGTGCAAACTGGAATACTTCTATCAACATAGCCTATTCTTTTTCCATTTTTATATAAGCTTGTAATAGCAGGACTGTAACTATTTTCTATTGTTGCAACTGAAGTTATTGCAACATGAACCCATCTTTCAGAAGGGAATGTTTCTGTATCTGTTATTCTTACAACTGTTCCATTAACATTAGTATAAAGCTCTAAGTAATTGCTTGATGTAATATATGCAGCAAATCTATTACTGCCAGAAGAACCTAATTGAATAATATGAGGTGAAGTGTTAGACGTTGCGGTTCTATAAACCCATGCTTCTAAACTAAAAGAACGTGTGTCTAACAGTTTTCCTGCTAGATAAGTATTCTGTGCATACAATGTCCATTCGGCTAAATCCCAGTTACCTGATCCACCTCCGACTCCAGCATTTATTGCCGCATAGATAGGTTGATCTGGCATAACAACGCCGGTCCAAACTTTATTTGCTGTGGCTGGTTTACTATTGGTACTTGCATAATACACAGACATTGTTGATGCACTGTGATCATAATCAAACCAATAATGTTTAGTTCCAACCCAAACACCTCCACCTAATAAACCTGTATTTGTTCTTTCATTTTGATCGTTCGTATAAAACATACGATTATATGTATATTGTTCAAAACCAAACTGAGCAACTGTCGTACCAGGTGCATTAGGTGCTGTTATATGTGAACTAGCAATTAATTCACTGTCTGTTGAAAAAGATAAAGACCAACCTTGTGCAATTTGATTTCCTGAGGAACCACTTCCTCTCATTTCAACTTTTACGCTAAAATCTCTATTTAAAGACTGCGCAAATTTTGTTTTAATAGCACCGCCAGAATTATAATCTCCATCAGAAGAAAGTCTTAATAGATTTCCACTAATAAAAGAAGCGTATCCTCCGACAACACAACCTTCTTGTTCTACAAGACTTTCAGTTAAACTTGTTAAATTTATTGGATAATCTTGTGTTGCTTGAGTCGAAATATAACTTTTACCATCAAAATAATAACTATGAGAACTACCGTTTAATGCAAATTTATCTATTTCAGATCCAGTTGACTCCCAATAGTTTCCTGTATCATAATAAGAAACTGGAAAAGGACTAGTGTAATAAACAGCTCTAGGTACAGGTTTTGCATTATCAACATTAGTTAAAACATTGAATGGATTACCTCCCCCTGTGTTAGTTAGCTTTAAATTTCTACACAATGAAAAAAGAAAGTTAGATGAATTTGTTGTTGTATCTATTTCTTTATTAGGAGGATCAAAATATTTTGTGCCTACACTTACTCCACCTAAATTACCTCCATTAAATTCAATAGGTGTATATCCATTTGCAATATTAAAATCATAAATATCTCCATCAAGAAAATTGCTAATTGTAGGATTTGTTGTTCCTACTGCATAGCCTCCTTGTGTACTTGCTCCAATAATTAATTGATCCCATGCTTGTGGTATAGAAGTATAAATAGATATAGGCCGTAATATAAGTCTACCGTTTAAAATAACTCGAAGACTATTTGCGCCTTCACCACTAGCAACGCCTACTATAATATGATTCCATTCATTAACGTTTACACCATAACCACTATATTTAGTTGTATTGTAATTTACATGTGGATAAGTTGAGTTTAGATATGATTTAGTTTGTATGGCTACTCTATATGCACTAGCAGAACTATCATATCTAAGTCCCACTGCAGTCATAGCAGTAAGAGGAGTAGTGGTATAACCACCTGTAGTTGTGTGTACGCCAAAAAAATCGCAATCAGTAATAGTGTCTACTCTTACCCAAAAAGATATAGTATAATGCGAGCCTAAATTTACATTGTTTCCATTGTTACTGGTAAAAATATGTGCTGCTGATCCATCAAAATTCCAAGAGTATGGACCTGATGGGTCTGAAAGTTCTCGACCAGTTGCTTGTGAAAAAGGTACTGTTAAAACATTATTGTAAGCAACAGGTAATGCTGAAGCAATCGTTGCTCTATTGATTAGATAAGCATCTCTACAAGTTAGTAAGGTGCAATTGAAACCAGGCTGACGTAATGCAATTCTAGGTCTAAAAGGAATTCCAGCACCTTGATAACCTCCATATAAAGGTCCAGTTCCATCATTGCCATCGAGTTTATTATTTGTAGATGGATAAACTGAAACCATTAAGTTTGAAATATAACCACCAAAATAATCAGTTCCTCCATGGGGTACTGATGATCCAACGCTAAATACTGTTAAACTACTTGGAAAAGTAGCATTTCTACCTGGTGTTCCGTAAGAAGATGAAACTAATGCCGGTTCTGCTACACCATTGACAAATAGTCGCATAGTTTTAGCATCTGGATTACTTCCTCCATCGCCCATATAGCAAACCGCAACATGGTACCATTGCTTTTCAATAATTTGAGTAGTACTTGTTACGGAGTTTGCATTAGTTCCGTCTCCAGCATTAACATTAACTTGTAAATAACTGTTGCTATTAACAAATAATGTATAAGCCAATCCATTAGTTAAGTTCCAGTTATATGCACCTCCTCCGTAAGCACAAATAATACGATCACTTGTGCTAGATGCACTACCATCCAAATAAATCCACGCTTCAATAGCAGATGGATATTGCGTTGATGCAAAATAAAATGCGTCTAAACCCCTATCACCACCTTCTACATTATGTACTTTTAATCTTTTTAAAATGTGATTATCAGTAAGTCCACCAGTTGCTGCACTAAACATCAAATGATATTTATTACTATCAAAAACAAAATTAGAATAGGTAACAAAAGGCGTAGCAGGTTTTCCGTCATTGTATGACATATAAAGAGTACCTGTTTGTGCGCTATGGTTATAATCAAACCAATAGCGAATATCACTTCTTGTTGCAACACTTGTATTATTGCTTTGCTGTTGTACATTATTTTTATACCAAATAACTCTATCTGTACCAAATGTTATAAAAGTTAGTGCATGAATAGTTGTGCTTGATTGAACACGTCCACAATTTCCACCACCTCCTCCAAGATCTATATTGTTTTGTACAAACTGTAAAACAAAACCATCAGCACCAGAGCCGCCAGAGCATTCAAACCTCCATTCAATACTAAAATCTTTATCCCATCTTTGGCTATGTTCTCTATAAAACCCTCCTGTTCCACCAGCTGAAGTTGTTATGTAGACAAAATTATTTGAAAATGTTGTTGATCCTTTATATGTAATACCTGGAGTTCCTGCGCCAGAAGAAAAATCATCATATTGAAAATCAATTCCTTTTACATTTGGCTTGGGATCAAAAGTTAAATATTGATTAGTACCATTAAAATAAGTGCTGTAATACTGTGATTTTTGTTCTTTTGTAATTGATTTAAAAGGACTATAAGGTTGAGCTCTTATGTAACTGTTACCAAATTTTGTACCAAAAGTGGGCGTTGCTGCATATTTACTTTCATCATAAATAACTGATTTATTTAATGTCAATAAACCTGTTGATCCGGTGGGTTCTGCAGGTTTTGCTGGCGGAGTAAAATTAGAAGTTTGTGCAGGACCATTTTCAAAATGAACATCTGAAATAAAACCTAACCAGTTATTTCCCGAACCATTAGGAGTTCTTCCTATGTTAATTGTACCGTTACCAGTAGTATTAAAGTTTATTCCTGGTTGCGTTCTAGCATTAACACCATTAAAAAAGACTCTTAATTGTGAACCATCGTATGAAATCAAAAGATGATTCCATGTTTTCTCTCCATTTGTAATGCTAAGCAATGTTCCCCCACCGCCGCCGCCGCCAGGGTTTTGAAATCCCCAGGCAGAATAACTTTCATATGGAGTGGGAAGTAAAGCGTATGGACTTACCCATACATAAGAACCATAGGTGCCGTTTACACCGTTTATTTGGATTAATCCACGTTGTGTAGGGTTTAGCCAATAATCATCAGTATCTCTATAAAACCATAATGAACAGTTCCAAGGCTCGTAATTTTTAATTCCAGCACTTGTAAAATCTACATATGCATTATCACCACTTATACCAGAAAAATGATGACTCCATCCGTTTGCATTAAAAGGACTAAAAGTTCCTTGATTATCATAAGGACCTGCACCGCTATTTGGCGGCCCACCGGTCATACTAAATTTATTAGGGCTGTCATCTAAATAAACAGAATTATCTTGTCCATCACTTCCATTAAAATGAAAAAGTGTTTTTACGTCATCAATGTAAGGATCTCGATTTTCTCCTTGCGCAATTAATGAGCTAAGAATTTTTTTTCTTACTAATTTACTCATGCTATATACCCCATTAAACCTGCGTAAACAACATTAGATGCTTTCCAAAGTGATATTACTGTGTAATTACTTGTTGATAATGAAGGAGGGCTACCGTCAATCCAAGAAGTCGTTGGCCAAGTCACTGTATAGTTACTCCCATCATTTATCATTAATAATATCATATCCCCGTTAAGAAAGTTGTTATAAGATAATGTTCTATTTGCAGTTAAAGTTAGTAATTGAATGCCACCATTAGTAGGATCAATTAAAGTTGGACTCGCATTTGTAACCGTGTAAACAGTATCTGTATTTGTTGCTCCTTGACCCCAGCTTAATGTACCATTTGCATCAGATTTAAGAACATAACCAGAAACAGTTGCATCCGCTGTTGGTAGTGTCCAGTTTGCATTTTTAAATGTGGCGCCACTTACTGCACCATCTGTACCAACATAAATTCTTTCAGTAGTACCAGCGCCGATTCTAATAACT
>Ga0208019_1001419_pt1 | contig 12702 bp, 14 predicted proteins | sample CB_VirMetaG_5_FD_184540 | JGI IMG/M metagenome (GOLD analysis project Ga0208019, IMG submission 184540) | Freshwater to marine saline gradient viral communities from Chesapeake Bay - CB_1508_1D Viral MetaG (SPAdes) (version 4) | ecosystem: Environmental > Aquatic > Marine > Coastal | place: USA...
TGAACTCTTTTGCGATTCCTAGAAGAGCACATAGAAGGATATCAGAAGCCGTGCTTTGGATAGTAAAGTTTAGTCCTTGGCGTAGTGATCTATTCTGAACCTTGAAGTCTCTGCTATAAACATCAGGTAGATTTCTCTTACGGCCAAAGATTGTATAAGCGTGACCATGAGTTTTGATGTAGTCGTTTACATGATCCATGTAGGAGAAGATTCCAGGATACACATTCTTGTAGTCTGCGATAACCTTCTCAGCACGCTTCATCGAAATGTTCATAGTCTCGCTAAGATTGAACGCTCCACCACCATAAACAATCAGGAAGGATACAGCCTTCGCAATCTGTCTTTCTTCTTTGCTGATCTCACTCTTATTGAAGAGGAGTTTAGCAGTATAGGTGTGTAGGTCAGCGCCCTCATTGAAAGCCTTTTGCATATTACCCTCCTTAGCAATATGTGCTAGGACACGAAGCTCCATCGCAGAGTAGTCCGCAGCGATGAACTTCCAACCCTCGGGTCCAGTGAATAGACTTCGGATATTGTTTTCTGTTTCTCTAGGCAGAGTGTGGAAAGATACACCCATAGCCTTTTTCGCAGAATAGGTAGCACACGAAAGGCGACCAGTAGCAGTTCCATCAAATCGGAAATCTACATACACTTTATTCCTTTCATTATACTCAAGAGCTTTTTTAGTTCCCTTGATGTAGGTCTTGACTAGCTTCTCACTCTTGCGAAGATCAAGAAGACCCTTCACAAATCTACGAGCATTGATCAGATCGTCCGTACTCTTTTCTGCTATTACTGATTTACTGATGCGCTTGCCATCAGATCTGTGATCCCATTTCCCCACGCTTTTCTAGCTCCTCTTCAATATGGTCTAGTAGTAGTTTAAGACTCGCAGCAGCGACAGAAGGTTTGCCCTTTCCTGTTCTATCTGGAGGGTATAGCTCCATGCTTCCTTCTCTTGTGTATAGAATCTCGATAATATCATTGTTTGATGCTAGGTTGTCTGTCTTTTCTACACCACGACAGGAGTAAAGGATATCCTCCTCATCGACATTTTTGCTATTTAGAGTTCTGCCCACAAGCTCAAGGGCTCCTGGGTCTACATCTAGTCCATTATACTCCATCTCTGCGAATTCCTCAAGAGAAGGCATGACAACATTTTCAATGAGGTTCATTACCGAATTACCCTCAAGCTTCTCACAGATAAGATCGAAGAGTTTTAGGGTGAAGTACGTATCTTTTGCGTTGCCCTCAGCACAGTCTTCTAAGGGCATATTAGCCCAGTCAAAGTTTTTGGGATCAGAAATCGTCAGCATTACAGACTCTCAAGTTCGTTAGGGAAGTAAAGTTTTACAAGATCCATAAGAGACTTAGGCATATTCTCGTCAAGGAGGTGGTGCATAATCTTAGTATCCCAAACATTCTTAGGATAGATCCCATAGTTGATTAGGAACTTCAGATCGAACTTAGCGTTATGAAATACCTTCTTGTTCTTAGGATTCTCGAAGATCCTACGAAGAGCCTTGTACATACGGAGATCCCCCTTGTGAGGGCTGTCTTTATGATCTACTGGAATCACCCAGGTTTCCTCTCTGGTGGATATGGCTACCGTCATGATAGTATCCTTGAGGAAGTTTAGTCCTGTAGTTTCCAGGTCAGCGGCGATAGTATCTTCCGAGTTTTCTAGTTTAGATGCCAGAGCCCTAACATCTTCTATGTCTGTAAGAATCTTGTATGAGAAGTTAGAGTCTTCACGCTTCTCTAGCACATACTTTTCATACCCGTTCTGGAGATCCTTCTTGAATAGCTCCTTGTGCCTAGGCTCTGAGATTACAGAGAAGGGGTGATAAACAGGAACTACGACACAGGAGAACCCATCCTCTGTCTCATAAGGGAAGGCTTTACCTCGCTTATTAGTTACACCGCTCTTCTTGATCAGCATCTTCATAGCAAGATTACCACAAGTAAATACGATCTTGGGCCTAATCTTCTTGATAGTATTGTCCAGGTGAACACGACAAAGTTTCATGTTCGTAGGACTCATATCTGCTTCCTTTACACTAGGACACTTGACCGAAGCTGCCGTGACAAAAGTAAAGGGAAAACACTCCTTGATCATGGCATACTCATCCTTACCAAACGCTGTTGCGCTTCCCATCTTATACTTTAGGGAATCAGACAGGAAGAGCACATCACATTGAGGTAGCTTTTCATAGTCTAGGTAAGCATGGCAGGGTTTATTCTTCTCCAAGATGCTACAACCCTCGCAAATAGGATTTGTATCACCAAGTTTATGACCGTCGTAGAGATTTTGAAGATTTACCATTCTATTATAAAGTATGAGTAAACATTACATAGACAATGAGGAGTTTGAAAGAATCATCTTATCATACAAAGAAGATCCCGAAACTTATGAAGAAGAGTTTGTAAATCTTTTTGATTTACTTATTACCAATGTTGTAGAATCATTTCGTTTCAATGTTCCTTCTGAGGATGCTAAACAAGATTGTTTTGCTCTCATATTAAAAACAGTTAGAAACTTCAGACCAAAAAAAGGAACAGCTTTCAATTTCTTTACGACAATAATCGTAAATAATCTCAAGCTGCTCTACACTAAGGATAAAAAGTATAACGAAAAGATTGAAAGGTATATGGATAAGGTGAAGCGCGACTTCAAAGTTTGAGGCGCTTCTCCATCATCGAAACCCACTCTTCTTTCTCAACCTTATCACCATCCAAGGTTACAAGGCATGGAGTATTCTGAACATCATAAATAACAAAGCTGTGAGGCATGTTGAAACTATCTACGACATAGATAGGAACTCCTCTTTTGCTGTCCTTGTATTTATTCTCGATTTCAGATACAAGATTCATACCTCGGTTCTCCCAAAGGGACACGAATAGAATGTGAATCTTGTTTTTGTCTTTTTTCTGTTTCTTGAGGATCTTGTTTAGATCGTTCTCTTTAGATAGGTGCTTCCAAATAAACATCACTCTTCTTCATCAGAAGGGGTTTCAGAAAGGGTAACTCCACCGTCTTCATTCTCAATAACGGTAATACCAGAAGAAGCAAGCTCCTCCTTGTTGGCCTTAGCATACTCTTGAACCAGATCCGCGAGTTGCTTGTTCATGGCTTCAATACCAGTAATGAACACGGTCTTTAGGAACTGGTCGTTGGTAATACCATCAGGCTTACAAACATCGGTAAAGTTTTTGTAGGCTAGAGCCTCATCTTTTGATAGATTTATTTGTAGTCTCATACGATTATTTCGTCTTTCTCTTACTTTGATTTTCCACGAATCAACATCAAGTCTGATGCGGGTTTTAGTTTCGGTCTGTGACATTACACTATAATAGACTGAAGGTTATAACTATGGAAGATAATTACGATATTTCTGGGCTAAAGAAAAAAAAGAAAAAGAACAGCCGAACTAAGGGCTCTACATTTGAAAGGCAGATCGCTAAAATGCTAAACAAGCGCCTGGGCACGACTGAATTTTCTAGAACTCCAGGATCAGGAGCTTTCGCTACAACACACTCACTTCCAGATCACCTTAAAATTTATGGTGATTTGATTACACCACAAAACTTTAAATACTGTATAGAGTGTAAAAAAGGATACAATAACATAAACCTCTATAGCTTATATAATGATAGCTCAGACTTCTGGAAATTTATAAACCAATGTCAAAAAGATGCTGACAAGTGTGGGAAAGTGCCCCTGGTTATATTTAAGCAGGATCGTCAGCCAACATTAGCCATCATACCCTCTAATATAGAACCTGACCAATCCTATTATTGTCTCACTTTAGAGGATAAAGATAAGATAAATAAATATAAAATATATTTGTTTGAAGAGCTACTTCATTGGGAGCATCTTAGCTTTTGGTTTACTTGATTATATCAAAGTCGTCAACAGCTTCCCCAGTAATCTTGGTTTGAGATCTAGTTTCTCTTTTTCTATTATCTCCACTTCCTGAGTAAGTCCCCTCTTGAGAGAATGTCATATATTTCACAGGGTTATCACCAGTTCTAGTGAAAGAAGCAGTATTTCCATCAACTGAAATATCTAGATTACCCTCTTTCCAATCAGCAACTGCCCTTCTCATGGGCTCATTATGTGACCAAGCTCTAGTTCTCCCATCGCTAGTTCCTTTTACTTGGGTAATATCATTTACATTGTAACCACAAATCAACGCTTGTCTTAGAAGAACAGTTTCAGCTTGTTTTCTTTTTGTTGAATCTCTCATATCTTTTTTGTAAGTGCTCATTCTGATATTCCGCTCTAGACCCTCAGCGATTCTTTGTTGAACGATTGGGTCAGAGAAATCTCTTGGTTTTCCTTTATCAAAAAAGAGCTGAGTAAGATTCAAATCTTTTATTTGTTGTTGAGTAAATTTTCCAATTAGAGACTTAGAAACTACTTCAGCAATATGTTCTGGTTTTTGGATTTTTAGCATACCACCAGAACTATAAATTGTTGTTTCTCTAAAAGGTGCTACAGATTTTTGTACAAAAGATTCTATTGATTTATAGTAGTCAGAATCAGACTTACTTAAGGGAACTAAATTATCAAGAGCTTCAAAAAACCCATCAGCTACATTACCCTTTGGGTCTTTGCCGTTCATATAATTATTAATGGTTTCTTGTCTATTTATTTCACCTATTTTAGTATCCCCATGATCTGTCATTCTTTTCTGACCAATTGAAACTATATGTATTGATTGATCTTCAAATTTGTAAATAGAATCTAACTGTTTTTTTACTTGTGCTCTTTTCTTTTTTGGGACTTGATCTAAAATTTGACTTTTTGACAGTGTAATAACAGAAGCTCCAACAGCTTTTGCAGATGCTTCAGCTTCTTCTTTATTGACATACATAAAAGAGTTATCTGCTCTATCTCCTGTTTTCGGTGAAAGGGCAACATGAAGAACATCGGAAGGTTCGTGTGGAAGCATCTTTATAAAAGAGTTCATACTTTTAGCCTCTGTAAGAAGCCAAGCTCCTAGTTTCTGTTTACTAGATGCTATATCTAGCTGTTCAATAGCCTCCTGTTGCTGTACATAGGCATCCAAAGATAGAGCCCCTGATTCAGCGGCTATCTGTTCTAATAATGGAATTTTTTCTTTCCTAATAACATCTTCTATAATATTTTTTAGTTCTTTTCTAATATTTTTGTCGGCTGGATTTACAGCAAGCTTATTGAAAAGAACGGATATTCTAGGAATAACTTCATAAATACTTCCTTTTAGAGCATTTTTATCACTACTATTTAACCTATTATTTATAATAAGAGATAGGTTTCCTGCTTCTTCTGGGCACTTTTCAGAAGCAACTTTTAAGGCTTTTTCTTGTAATTTATTTTAGTTTACAGAAACTCCTTCCGTAGGAACTCCATCACTATCTCTTTCAGATCCGAATAGTATGATCTGATTTCGACCTCCTGTTCTTTGAACTCCGATAGTTTTTGCTATATCAGCACATTTACCAATATAATCTTCAGCAGGATCTAAAAAACTTAGTAGAAACTCGTTGGCTAAAACTGCCTCCTGTATTGCCCCTGGTCCTAAATCAGTAATAATCTGATTGCCCTTTTCATCTAAAGTGAAAGCGGATCCTCTACTAAGATACTCTTCTAAAGATCCTGGAGATGCGCCTGCAATAAACTTTACTGGATTATCTATAAAGCTTTGTAAATCTTGTAGTTCTTCTGGAAGCTCTTTTGGATATTTGGCTAATAATTCTTTTCTATAAATAAAAGCCGATTTTACTTGCCTTTTGTAAGAAGCGATAACAGATTTACCCCCGATCAATTCAGGGTTACTTTTTATCATCTCCATAGCCATTCGTAATGCTTCGGAATCTGTTCTAGCCTGTCCTTCCTTTTTTAAAGTTTTAGCTAACTCTTTGGCAGTTGCCCCACCAATCTTTTCCTCTGCTTGAATTAGAAGGTCTTCTAATTGCTGCTCTTCTGTTTGTTCTACTTCATCTCTTTGAGCATCCCCATCTAGAAAGTAGTTTACAAGTTTTTTCCATCCTTCAGAATCTACTAAAGGGTTTCCCCCCATATCAGCTACTTGTTGTGGCCTATTGCCGAATGGACCATTTATTCCTACAATCCTATCATCTTTAGTAGTATAAGCATATAACTCATTATTTTTATTTTTTTGAGCATCCCACTGTTGCGTAGTTCCAGCCTTCACAATGGCTAATGCTTGAGCTTCAGCATCCTTACGCATTTTATCATCCATTTTATCTTGATCTGAATTCTTATCTTCAGCTTCGTTGATAAAGGTCAGCTTGAAGGTGCGTTTCTTTAGGCGGGCGTAGCTTTCTAATAGCTCGTTGAAATAATCCATAACTTATTATAGTTGCTAGAAAAATAGGTCTAGCCTAGAACTAACCTAGACTAGACCTTAGTTATTGGGTTCTACTTATATAGTATTAGATAATTGATCCAAATGGATTTGCTGGCTTGTTTGAGTAGTTGAAGGTGTTCATGAAATCGTACTTCAAACTAAGCTCTACTGTGTGGAAATCAGAAGTAGAGTAGTTTAGCTCAGAAGCAGACCACTTAATAGGATAAACTCCATAAAGCTCAATTACTGAGTGAGGGTTCATAGTGTTATCTAGCATGATAACCTCAACCTTTTCAGCTTTGAAAGTTCCTGCTCCTCCTCCAGGCTTAGAGAATCTTGTTTGTAATCCTGTTACTGGGTCATAGATCGTTTGGAACCATCTGAAAAGATCAGAAGAAGTTTCTCTGTTGTAGAGGTTATCAAAGGTAACAACCATCTCTCCAAGAGTAGCTTTTCCTGGATAGTTTAGACGATCATTTACTCGATCTATTGTTTTGTTTTCAACTGAAATCTCTAGACCCTGTACTTTCTTAGCAGCTAGAGTAAACTCTTCTTCGTTAGTAATCGTTCCTGGAAGACCTCTAAATACGATCTCCCACTGATATGTCCGTACTGAATCAAGATCTGTTGAAACAATAGGTAATCCTTCTCCAGGTGTAAATACTCTTTTAGTTCTATAATAAGCCATGATAATTAGATAGTGCCGAGATCAGCAGACTGGTTTGTTAAGTTGATTTCAAAGATAATGATTTCAGCAGTTTTGGTTGGCCTAATGATTACCTTTGTCCACATTTCGTTTCTATCAACTCTTACGGGAGTGTTAGTTGTTTCATCACAGACAACTCGGAATTCTGTAATACCTCTTCTTCTACGAATTTCATCTAATGTTGGGTTTAGATTAGCTTCAACCTTAGCCCAAGTAAACTCATCGTTTGGTTCAAAGATAAATCTCTGAGTGCTTGCGAGGATCAACTTTCTTATATAGATCATCATTCTGCGAATGTTGATTCTATCAAGAGCGGAGGGAGATCTTTGAGTAGTTCTCTGACCAAAGATAGTGAGTCCTTGTTGTGGGAATCCTACAATAGGGTTGATGATATTTCCACCACTGTATAATGAATCTCTATCGCCTTGGTTTAGAATAACTTCAACCTCAGAAGGCTTGGTTAGTCTACCTCTTTGGAATCCTGCTGGAGCAAACCAAACATCACTTACCGCATCAGTATAAGCCATCTGGCGAGCGGCAAAGATTACTGGATCGTACCAACGGTCCTTTCCATCAAAGGTACTGAATACCTTTACCCAAGGCCAGTAAACAGCAGCGTATGAGCTATTGATAGCGTTGCTTCGTCCACTTGCTTTTCCGTTAGTCCAATCAATTGCGTTTTGAACTCCTCCTATTGCGTATGGAGGAGATACAAGGGCAATAAAGTTTTGGCTAGTTTCAGCAGCAGTAATTAGTGCGTTTTGTACTGACTCAGTGGAAATTCCAGGAACAATGGCGATTGAAATGTTTAGAAGGTTGTCATCTAAAGCTTGGATTCCTGTCTTAGTAGTTCCTGTAGATTCACCAATAAGAACTGTTGCGGAGGTAGCTGCTCCAATTCCATTATCTCCACCAGTTAGGTTAGTAGTGGGTGTAGCAACTAGTTTGTTGAATCGAAGTCCGTCAGTTACTCCAGCAGCGTTACCTCCATCAGAGAATAGATCAAATACTGTGTCTGGAAGAATTTCACTAGTTTTTGAATAGAATGGTAAGTTGGCCGTACCTGCTACGTCTGCGCGAGCAGTTTGTAGATTTCCTTTGATGTATTCTGATTTTAGGTTTTCAAGACCAGTGTTTATTGTATCAGTAATGAAAGCACCAGAACCAGCAAGTCTAGTTTGGAAAGATTCTACTGTAGTTCCATTATCAATAATTTGAATAGTGTTTTTGGATCCTCCAAGACATTGAACGCTAAACGATAATCCACTAGAATCTCCGTTAGACTTTACTCCACCATTGTAACCAGCACCAACATATAGTGAGTTAAGTAAATAACGAGCAGAATCGTCGGCGTCATTAGGTTCAATAGTTCCTCCATAACTAGTTACGCTAGAAACACTTGTTCCTGCAACTCCATATGTGCCTCCAGCCATAGAGCTAACATCAACTCTTCTTAGAATAGCGGCTCCATCAGCAACATCAAAAGTTGTACCTGAACAGGCTGAAACTTCTAGTTTTACTCCAGAACCAGCTAAAGTTGTTATAACATAAGCATTATCTGAGAATTGAACAATAGATGGCTCGTATTCTACATATAAATTATCAGCATCTAAGTCTCCACCTAAAACTTTTCTAACAGCTCTAGCTTGATTGCTCGCAAGGCTTTCTAATCCCGCAGCAATAGTAAAGTCTTTTCCAGCATTAGAGTTATCACTGAATACTAAGGTTCCATCTTCTCTAGTTATTTGAATTCTTAGGGTTAGAGGGGCAGTAACACCATAACCACCAGAAGCAATAAGAAAGGCTGCTCCACAACCAATTTTTGCTACACCAGAAGCTTCTGTAGCATCATCAGAAGCTGATCTAATATAGTATAAAGAGTTGGTTTGCTCAAGGATTTCTAACGCACCCTCTAAACCTTGACCTAGTAAAGCCTCTGAAGGCTCTCCGAAGGTATTTATAAGATTGTTTTGGCTAGTAATAAGAGTTGCCTTATCGACAGGCCCTCTAGAAGCAAAGCCAACAATACCAACTACAGAGCTATTAATTGATGGTGTATACTCAGAAACATCCTTTTCAATTACATAAACTCCAGGACTTACATAATTTGCCATAATTTATCTCCTATGCGTTAGTTATCTTGAATAATCTTCGTCTTTGAAGATTTTTTACTTGTTCTGTTATATAAGATTGAGGAACAACAATAGAATCCTTGGGTCTTAGATAAAGTTCTTTTTCTCCACTTTCAGTCATAAGATAAATTGCGAAAGTTTGAAGACTATCATTTTGTATTCTTTTCATTTTTTTATCCTCTTATATATTTACTGTAACTAGGTATATTTTTGAGAAACTTTTTTTATGATTTATGGACCTATTCTAACGGACACTACATCAGGTAAAGGAGAAGCAAATGTAGGATTGGAGTGAGCACCATCCCCATGTCCTGTAATCGAATCACCAACTAGGGATATTGCCGTACCTCCAACTAGAACTTTATAAGGTAAAGATCCAGGACCAAGTATAGGACCTCCAGCAGTAGCCTGACCAACTAACATTACAGGCTTATTGTTTATAAAAACATTTGAGGCTCCTGTTGCGAGATCTCCACAAGTCGCTGGCGTTCCTAGAACAATTGGATTAGGCATAACTAATATCTAAAATTTGGATCTTGGTCAAAGTCTCCCATGTAACCTCCAACCTCATCACTGGTTTGGGTTAAAGGCTCATCTTGAATATCTGAAGAATCGCGGAGTAGTTTAGCAGAGCAAACAAGGTGATAAACTCCATACGCCTCGAAACTGTCTTCAACAACTTCAAATATTTCATAACGCTGATTTTGGAAGGCTGGCTTTACTACATCTCCAGGAATAACGGGTCTTCCTAACTTTCTTTCAATGTAGCTCTTATTGAAAGTGAAAAGCTGATCATTTTTCAACTCAATACCAAACTGAGTTAGCTCTTCACTCATGGAGACGGGATCGTAGTGCCCATAGATTGCTATTGCTTGCTTTGCTATAGGCTTACTACGAGACTCCATATAAACAGGATCGTAGTCCTGAGTTTGATAGTATTTGTAAAAATACATCTTTGATCCACCTAGGCGAATCATTTCTTCGTCTACAAGATTTAGAAGGTTGATATCAGCATTTTGCTGATCAAACATATCAAGAAGCCTTTCTCCCTCATCTAAATCAGGGAGTTCTGGCATCTTGGTTGTAACCTTCCAGTTCTTTTTAGACATTACTTCTCACCACGACTTTTACTTGCGTACTTTTGGTTTGCTTTTTCTGCTTCTATTTTTTTACCTTTTTCAATAGAACGCTTAGTAACAGGTCGAGACAGACCAGAACCGCCCCGTGATCTGGGCTTTCCGATAAAGTTCTTACCTCTAGCGCCACCAGATAATCCTCTAGCTACTTCCCTACCAGATGCTTTAGTAATTCGGGTATACCGACCATTAGTTTCTTCTGGCCTTCTAGCTCTAGCAACAGCGCGTCCAGCTTCCTCAGCTTCTTTTTTAGCTTGGTCTGGATCAACGCCTCTAGCTATTTTTGCTTTTTCAAGTCCACGGGAACCGCCTTTAGTAACACTAGCTGTTCTAACTCCCATTAGTCTAGCTTGAACTGGATCAACATTACCCTTCATTACCTCTTTAGCAAGACGGGTAGCTTCTACTAGACCAAAAGCTTCAGCAATAACATGAGCCATATCTGACATTGAGTTATAAAGCCCCTCTAATAAAGTTTCTTCATTCATTTTATTTCTCCTTAGTTTTTTTCCTGTAGCATAGGATTGTCCAGTAGAAGCTTGGCATACAGCATAAGGATTTACGCCTCTACCTGATCTTTTTACTTTCTTAACACAGCGAGATACTTTTGTTCCTCTAGGCATTAGAATGTAGTGAACACTGGTGGTTCTTCGATTTCACTTAGAAGCTCTTCTTTGAGCTTTTCTTTGTCATTCTCACTCTGTTGGAGAAGTTCAGTGCCATTTAGTTGTGCTCCACCTCCAGGGGAAGGGAGTGTTTTATATTTGCCTCTAATCTCTCCAAGAATCCCCTTACAAACTGCTAAAGCATAACGCTGAATCCAGTTCTTGTAATAAGGGTGAAGAGTTTCAGAATCCAACCCTCTAAACATAAGAATTACTTCTTGGTTGTTTAGTATAGGAGTGGGGTTTAGATTTAGGACATTACCGTTTACGAGATCCCAACTACCTTCTTGGGACAGAACCTTTCTAACCATTTCCAAGTGAGATTGTAATAAATAGAAATCAGAAACGGCAAAGTTACTGAATAAGAAGTTGTCTTGGAAATACTTGATAAAGAAATCAAACTCAAGAGTGTTTGATTGGTTTTGAATCGTTAGAAGAGATTTTTTATAAACAACATAGCTTAGATTATTAGCGATATGAGATGGAAGAACATAAGACGCTACTCCAGCCTGAGTTCCAAAGGTAGCAATCTGAGTTGTCCAAAAGGGTGCGTGATAATCTAGCTGAGAGATAGACTCATCAATAGCTGTTTTTATTTGAAAATCTGTAAGCTCGACTCTAACTACAGGATGCCCTAAGCGAACAAGAATAAAGTCCCTAATGGTTTGTTCAAAGTGTGTAAGCTCTACTGTGTCAGTTAGAGTATTATTATTGAGTTTAGTACCGTCTATAGAGGTATCATAAATATCAGTATCACCAAGGTTCCTACCTGCGTAAGTTCCAAAGGTGTCTCCAAAGCCTAATAGTTTAGGATCTACTCTCGGGGCTGCTGCTGACATCTAATACCTGCTTTTTTCTTCCTCTAGGTTTGGGTTGGTTTAGAAGCTCAAGAAATCTTGATTCTACTTCTTTTTTAGACTTGAATTGCTCTCCAGGTCTAATCTCTACTACTTCCCCATCAATATGAAGAAGCATATTCCAACGGCATTTGCTTCTATACTTGTACATAACTTCCTCTTGTATATAGTGAGAAAGAGGATCAGAGGAGCGAAAAAACCTCTGATCCTCTTTGTTTAGAGTTTATCTAACTATCAGCTACCGTAAGCAGTTGGGTTAGTTATGGTAGTGTTCTGAGCGAAGGGGGTGAACAGGTAGTTAGCGGTTGGGCCAACGATTCTAATGATACGGTAGAATCTATTGTGTGGCTCAATGTGAACCTTGCCGTAGCGGGTAAGGATACCCTTTCTTGGCTGGAAGGTTTCTGGGTCAACAACAGTGGGAAGTTGCTGGAGTGGGATGTATGGAGCGTAGACGAATCCAGAATCCATAGCGTTAGCACCCTTATAGCCCATAAGAATCTCGTCCTGGGGGAACATGGGATCTACATAGAGATCGTAGCGACCCATGAACTTACCCTTGAACTGAATAGCGTTTCCACCCATGTTAGTTGGTCCGTCCTGTGGCATAATACCTCCCTCAAGCTTGGCAGCACTCTCAAGGAGTGAAGCAACTAGAGGTGAAGTAAGAAGCCAGCTACCAGGACCACGCATGGTAGTACGGTAAATATCCTGTGAGGCAAGGTTGATTACGGCAAGAAGGTTTGCGTAGACCTCACCGACATGACGGGGAGCTAGTGAAAGGCTTGTTTGTGAGAAATCACAAACAAAAACATTTCCGATTGCGGTTGGTGCAGAACCTTTTTCC
>Ga0208019_1001422_pt1 | contig 12695 bp, 18 predicted proteins | sample CB_VirMetaG_5_FD_184540 | JGI IMG/M metagenome (GOLD analysis project Ga0208019, IMG submission 184540) | Freshwater to marine saline gradient viral communities from Chesapeake Bay - CB_1508_1D Viral MetaG (SPAdes) (version 4) | ecosystem: Environmental > Aquatic > Marine > Coastal | place: USA...
CAGCAGTACATTTATTTACCGGAAAACATTATTATAAAAAATATAGATATGCGTAGAGGCACAATAAGATATTATGATGAACATGATATGTGTAAAGTAAGGAGAGATTGTGATGAGTAAAGGTTCAGGGCGCAGACCCTCAAAAGTATCAGATGATAAAGTTCAAGAAGCATGGGAACGTATCTTTAAAACAACAAAAAAATTAAGGGAAAAAGATGGCAAAGATGAGTCCGACACAACTGACACTACGAAAGCTAAAGACAGATGGTTGGACAACACTAGCGATTGTTGAGCATTGGAATCCGTTTGCTAGAATAAGACAAGACCTGTTTGGATGTATAGATATATTAGCATTAAAAGATGGTGACACACTAGCCATACAATGCACGACTTATAATAATCGGTGGGCAAGGGTTAAAAAGATAAGTGAAAACGAACATCTTGAATCAATGCGAGAATGTAATTGGACTATAGAAGTATGGGGTTGGCGAAAAAATAAAAGTAATAAATGGGAATTAGATGTTATTGACATTTCATAAGAAATTTAGTATACTCAGGGGGTAGGAGAGGTTCGCCCAGAATTTCCCTACCCTCCTTTGTAAATGCCCATTTCGGTGGGCATTTTTTTTGTTTAGGAAAAATGATGCCATTAAAAAAAGGTAAGTCACAAAAGGTAATATCACAGAATATTAGAGCTGAGATCAAATCAGGCAGACCAGCTAAACAAGCGATTGCCATTGCTCTCAGTAAAGCAAGTAAATCCAAAAAGAAAAGGAAGAAATAATGTACGGTAAAAAACCAATGAAAAAAGCAACCAAGAAAAAACCTATGAAGAAGGGTTATTAATGAAAGGTGTACCGCATTATTTACCTAACGGTAAACTTTTTAAAGGCAAAACACATAAACACAATGGAAAATTAATGTCAGGTGCTACTCATACTACTAATAGCAAATACTTAACACACAAAAAATCAAAAGCAAAATAACATGGCTAAACCAGGACTATACGCAAACATCCATGCTAAACGTAAACGTATCAAAGCAGGTTCAGATGAGCGTATGAGAAAACCTGGCACAAAAGGAGCTCCAACAGCTAAAGCATTTAAACAAGCAGCTAAAACTGCGAAACCAATGAAAAGGAAAAAAGCATGAATGTAACTGTATATCCATACTGGGGTTTCAATGTTGGTGTTGAAGCTACAGAATCAGAAGTCGATGGTAAAGAAATCAACCATTTATTATTTAATTTAGGTTTTGTCAGAGTACAAATTAGTGCATATGCTGACCAATTTGATGTAGAAGTTGAAAAGGAAGAAAACAATGCCTAATTTTTTTGACGATGTATTAAAAACATTTGGTGCAGATACACCAGCAAATAGAGAAGCTCTTAGAGAATATGACACACCAGCTACTAGAGAATATGCTAGACGAGCTGCTCAAGGATTAGAAGATGCTAAATTTGATGAATTTATAAGAAATAAAAATGCTATTAAAAGTCTTGATCCTATTCAAAGACAGTTGTATGAAAGTGGAAACACTCAGATAAATATTCCAAATGAATCAAGCATGAATACTCCACAATTCAGAAATCTTGTTGAAACATTAGGACAAACAGTTGGTGGTGCAGGTATAGGAACTATGACACCGCCAGAAGCATCTTTACTGCAAAACGCATTACCTGGTGGTCAATCTAATGTAGGTTTTAATACACCATTAGTTCCTAATATGTTAGGCACTACAACTCCATCAGAATACCAAACATTATTAAATGCTATGCCACAGTTAGTAGGATTTGGTGGTGGCAGACGTGGATTGTTGCGTTAATGGCAACAAGGAAACAAGTTAATCTATCAGTTGGTCGAGGTGAAAAGCTATCGGTCAAAGCTGGTGGTGGATTAACAGCTAAGGGTCGTGCTAAATACAATGCAGCGACAGGCAGTAAACTAAAAGCACCTGTAACTGGTAAAGTAAAGCCAGGCAGTAAAGATGCTAAAAGACGTAAATCATTCTGTGCTAGATCAGCAGGATGGACAGGCGAAAGAGGTAAAGCAGCAAGAAAACGATGGAAGTGTTAGATTCACCATGTAACGGTGTATGTAGAATGGAAGGCACACATTGTAAGAGCTGTCACAGAACATACGATGACCTAGAGCAATGGTATTACATGAGCAAGGATGCTAGACTAGAACGTATGCGTGAAATAAGAGAAGAATGGGGAAATGATTAGAATATTTGTTGGCTATGATCCTAAAGAAGCCATCGCCTATCATAACTTTTGTGAAAGTGTAATTAAACATTGCACCGAACCTGTTAGTTTTACTCCATTAGCATTAAATACACTACAAGATTATAAAGAGAACCACAAAGACGGTAGTAACGAGTTCATCTACAGTCGGTTCTTAGTGCCACACTTATGTGGTTACAAGGGTAAGGCATTGTTTGTCGATGGTGATATGTTATGTAAGGCAGACATATCAGAGCTGTTTCGACCTATGTTCGATGCGGTTAAGGTGGTAAAGCATAACTACAAGACTAAATACCCTATTAAATACCTAGGTAACATCAACGAAGATTACCCTAGAAAGAATTGGTCTAGCGTTATGTTGTTTAATTGCAGCCATAAAGACTGTAGCAAACTAACACCAGAGTATGTAGCTAAAGCATCAGGTAAAGAGCTACACAGGTTTGAATGGACAGATAGTGTAGGTGAGCTACCTATAGAATGGAACTGGTTGGCTAACGAATACGACTACAACCCTGATGCTAAACTAATACATTACACTATTGGCACTCCATGTTTCAAAGGTTATTATAGCATGGACTACGGAACTGATTGGATGACTACATTCACTCATACGATTAACCCACTCACAGGAATATTTAGAAGTAAATTATAACAACCAACCTATACGGAGTTGTAAATGGATGATGCAAATAAAATCAAAAACTTACATGAAAAGACAGAATCATGAATAAGGGTGAAAAACATACAGAAGAAGCTAAGAAGATGATTAGCGAGGCTATGAAAGGTAATTCTAATCATAAGGGTAAGGTTTGGAGCGATATAATAAGAAAATTAGGTATCCAAGACGACCATAAACAATTACATGAAGTAGCTTATGCTTTATTTGCTAAAGCTAAAGATGGTGATATTGCAGCAATAAAAGAAATTGGCGATAGAATTGATGGCAAATCAGTAGCCACAACAGAAATAACAGGGGTAGAAGGATCAGAACTGCCTGTAAACATAGCTGTAAACTTTTTGAAAAAAGATGGAAGTTAATCAATCTGACATATTAGACGCTAACTTTCCTGATAAATTAGAGTTCTTATTTCAACCTTATCGGTACAAAGTAGCATACGGTGGTCGAGGTTCTGGTAAATCATGGGGATTTGCTAGGGCATTACTATTAAAAGCAACAAAAAAAAGACTCAGAATACTCTGTGCTAGGGAAATACAACGGTCTATTAAACAATCTGTGCATCAGTTATTATCAGACCAAATACAGGTATTAGAACTAGGAAAGTTCTTTGAGATATTAGAAACAGAAATAAGATGTAGAAACGGATCACAGATTAATTTTACAGGTCTAGCTAATAACACAGTAGAAAGTATTAAATCATTTGAGGGTGTCGATATTGTATGGTGTGAAGAAGCACAGACAATATGTAAAAAGTCTTGGGATATTCTCATACCCACTATTAGGAAACCAGAATCAGAGATATGGGTTAGCTTTAACCCTGACCTGGATACTGACGACACTTACACAAGGTTTGTAGTAAGTCCACCTAGTGATGCCAAGGTTGTTAAAATTAATTATACTGATAACCCTTGGTTTCCTGATGTATTAGAAAAAGAACGAAAACACGCAGAAGCTAATAACCCTGACTACGAAAATATATGGTTAGGTGAATGTAAGTCTGCTGTTGATGGTGCTATCTACGCTAATGAGATAAGAGAAGCACAAGAAGAAGGTCGAGTATGTAACGTACCTTATGACCCTGAGCTTAAAGTTCATGTGGTTATGGACTTAGGTTGGAATGACTCTATGTCAATTATCCTATGTCAAAAAGGTGTGTCAGATGTTCGTATTATTAAATACATAGAAGATGACCACAGAACACTCGACAGTTATTCTGCTGAACTAAAGAACTTACCTTATAATTGGGGTCAAATGTATCTACCCCATGATGGTCAATCTAAAGACTTTAAACATGGTATATCAGCAGAAGATATAATGAATAGAAATGGTTGGGATGTTCGCATTGTGCCAAGACTAGATGTTGAGTCTGGTATAAAGGTTAGTCGTATGAACTTCCATCGTATATACTTTGATAAATCTACAAGTCGTTTAATCGACTGTTTAAAACATTACAGACGAAGTATCAGTCCATCTACTAATGAACCTGGTTCACCAGTTCACGATGAGTATTCACATGGAGCAGATGCTTTTAGGTATTTGAACGTATCTTTAGACAAAATGACCAATGAAAATTGGAAAGACCAAGAGATACATTATTCTAATTTAGGAATTGTTTAATGGCACAACAAAATTCAATGACCGATGAAGAAATATTGCATCAGATAGTTAATGAGGAAAATATTGCTTACGGTATAAATGACTCACAGCTATCAGCAGAACGTGCAGAAGCTATTCAATATTATCTTGGTGAGCCTTTTGGTAACGAAGTCGATGGTCGTTCACAGGTTGTATCTTATGATGTACAAGACACGATTGAATCTGCATTACCACAATTACTAAAGGTATTTGTATCTGGTGATGAAGTTGTAAGGTTTGAGCCAAAGAACCCTGAAGATGTAGCTGCAGCCGAACAAGAAACAGATTACATTAATCACATCGTAATGGACAAGAACAATGGGTTTGAAATCTTTTATGTATGGATGAAAGATGCTCTGTTATCTAAGAATGGTTATGTAAAAACGTATTACGAAGAATACGAAGAATACGAGGAAGAAGAATACAGAGGTCTAACCGATGGTCAACTAGATATGTTGGCACAAGATGACAACATTGAAATACTAGAGCATGACGCATATCCTGATCCATCTGTTGAGCCAATGCCTATCACACCTGAAATGGCAACACCATTAGATGTTAATGTAGAAGATGGCACAATCTCTGCTGAACAACAAATGGCTCAAGCATTTATGCAACCTATGTTGCATGACGTTAAAATTAAAGTTAGAGAAATGTCAGGTGAAATCTGCATTAAAAACGTATCGCCTGAAAACATCATGGTATCTGTTGACTGTACAGGTACAGACTTAAATACAGCACGTTTTGTGCAACATCGTGAGCTACAAGACCCAGCAGAAGTCGCAGAACAATTTGACATGGACTTATCAGAAGTCGAAGAAATTATGAACGCAGATAATGATGCGTTTGAATTAGAGTCTAATGCTCGTGATATTTACCAAGAACAATACGACAGAGCTGTAACTGATGGCAAGATATTAGTTCGTGATACATACTTTATGGTCGATGGTGAACGCAAACGCTATGTGATTATTGGCAACCAAATCATCTATCAAGAAGAAACATGTGACCATGTACCTTTTGCTTGTATTACACCAATGATAATGCCACACAGACACATTGGTCGTTCATACACAGATTTAACTCGTGACATTCAGTTAATCAAATCTACATTGATTCGTGGTCAGTTAGATAATATGTATTTGGCTAACAATGGTCGCTATGCGGTGTCTGACCGTGTTAATTTAGATGATATGCTAACCTCTCGACCAGGTGGTATTGTTCGTGTACAAGGTGAGCCAGGTTCTGCTGTATTACCTTTATCTCATGCACCATTCCCTCCAACCTCATTCACGATGGTTGAATACATGGATAGCATGAAAGAGAAACGCACAGGTGTGACTGCATACAACCAAGGGTTAGATAGCAACTCACTTAACAAAACAGCAACAGGTGTGCAACAGATTATGTCTGCAGCACAACAACGATTAGAATTAGTCGCTAGAACATTTGCAGAAACAGGTATTAAAGACTTATTCTTACTTGTACATCGCCTAGTTCGTCAGAATGTAACTAAACCTGACATTGTAAGACTACGCAACCAATGGGTTGAGATTGACCCTCGTGAGTGGAAGAATCGTAAAGATTTATCTGTCTCTGTTGGTTTAGGTGCAGGTAATAAAGACCAACAAATGTTCCACCTTACAAACATTCTACAAATGCAAAAAGAAGCATTACAAGCTGGTCTTACTGATCCTAGCAAGATATACAATGCGTTGGCTAAACTTACACAGAACGCAGGATTTAAAAACCCAGAAGAATTCTGGAATGACCCTGCTAACCAAACGCAACCACAACAAGCTATGCCAAGTCCACAAGAACAGCTTATCCAAGGACAATTACAAATTGAGCAAACAAAAGCTCAGGCAGATATGCAGTTGGAAGCACAGAAAAACCAAGCCGATATGGAACAAGAGCAATTACGTTCACGCAATGATATACTCATAGAACGTGAGAAGATTGCATCACAGGCTGAGCTAGAAAGATTTAAAGCACAATTAAAAGCCGAAACAGACTTAGCAATCGCTAACATAAAGGCACAGTATGGTGGATAAGATATTAGCAGAAATTAAACGTGGTGATGATGCTAAAAAGATATTAGAGAATAAAGTCTATATCGAAGCATTTGAAACCGTAAAGAACAACATCATTGATGCAATGAATACAAGTCCATTAGGTGATGATAAGACACACAATCGCCTAGTCATTGCTCTACAAACCTTGTCACAGATTGAGAAAGCACTTACTGACGTTATGCAAACAGGTAAGATGGCTAAAATCCAAGTGGAAGATAAAAGGTTTAGAGTATTTGGATAAAGAATTTAGACATTAGTCTATCTGGGTGCTAGTACCTAACTAGCAAATAAAAAGGAAATATTATGAGTGACCAACCAACTATGGAGTCACCACAAAGTCGTTTAGAAGCGATGCTTGGTGACATATCTAACGAACCACCTAGAGTGGAAGAAGATGAACCACAAGAGGAACAGGAAGAATTATCTGCCGAACCTGAATTAGAAGGTGAGGATATAGAAGATGAGGAAACCGAAGATGACGAGCCAGATGCCGAGGCTGACGAAGAAGAAGATTCTGATGAGGAACAAACTGCTGAAGTCGTTAAGCTAAAAGTAAATGGTGAGGAAGTCGAGAAATCTCTTGACGAAGTCGTGGCATTAGCCCAACAAGGACTTGACTACACTCAAAAGACACAACAGGTTGCAGAGCAACGGAAAGAATTAGAAGCACTACAAGAACAACTTAATGGTGCAACTAAGCAATTTCAAGAGCAACAGCAACTGAATAGTATGTTAATTGAAGATGTAGCGAAGATCACAGCACTAGACCAACAACTAGCACAGTATCAAAACGTGGACTGGCAAAAGTTGTCTGATAGTGATTTTGTGGAGGCACAAAAACTTTTCTTCCAATATAATCAGCTACAACAAGAACGTAGCGGTGCGGTTTCACAGTTTGAATCCAAACGGCAAGAAGCATTGACTAAACAGCAACAACTGGTTGCAGAACAAGTAAGGAAAGGTAAAGAACAACTAGCTAAGGAAATACCTAATTGGAGTCAGCAAACCACCCAAGAAGTTATCTCTACAGGCAAAGAATATGGCTTTACTGACGCTGAACTGAACTCAATCATTGACCCTAGACACGTTAAGGTGTTGCACGATGCTATGCAATGGAGAAAACTAAAATCTAAGGATTCGGTAACGAAGAAAAAGGTCGCAAGTGCCAAACCTGTTGTGAAGCCAGGTTCAAAAGACCAAAAACAGGTTGCTACTGCAAGTGCTAAGAAGATGCGTGACCAATTACGCAAAACTGGTAGCTCAGAGGTAGCAAGTAAATTAATCGAAAATCTATTATAGAGGTAAATTATTATGGCAGTTTCAGCTACCAATAGTTATACTGGTGCAGGTATTGCTGAGGACTTCGAGAATATTATTTATGATATTTCTCCAGAAGATACACCATTGTTATCAATGGCTAAAAAAACTTCAGCAGGTCAAACCTACCACCAATGGCAAACAGACGCATTAGCAGCAGCCGCAGCTAACCGTCAAGTTGAAGGCGATGACGCATCATATGCGACACTCGCAGCAACAACTGTGTTAGGTAACTACACACAGATTTCACGTAAGACAGTTCAAATTTCTAACACTTTCGATGTTGTACGCAAGTATGGTCGTAAGTCAGAAGTTGCTTATCAGTTAATGAAAGCTGGTAAAGAACTTAAACGTGACATGGAACACGCATTAGTGCGTAACCAAGCATCATCAGCAGGTGGTGCAGGTACAGCTAGATCATCAGCAGGTATGGAGTCTTGGATTGCTGGTAACAGCATCAAAGCTACTGCAGCTTCAACAGCAACTACACCAGGTTTCTCTGGCGGTACAGTTGTAGCTCCTACTGACGGTACAGCAGGTACATTTATCGAAGCTGATTTAAAATCTGCTTTAGAAGCAGCTTGGGTTGATGGTGGTGAGCCAACAACTATTTTAATGTCATCTGCAAACAAAAAACTTTTCTCAGCATTTGCAGGTATTGCAGAGAAACGTCATATGGTAAATGGCACTAACGAAGCTATTATCACCGCAGCAGCAGACGTTTACGTTTCTGACTACGGTAATCACACAGTAAAACTTGATCGCTTTATGCGTGACGAGGCTGTTCTTTGTATTGACCCTGGTTATGTTGGTGTTGCATCACTACGACCAATCACTAAAGAAGAACTAGCAAAAACTGGTGATTCTACCAAGTACATGATGACAGCAGAGTATTGCTTGGTTGTAAACAACCCAGATGCTCATGCTAAAGTACAAGGTGTTGGCGCATAATTAATTATGTGCTATCATTTTTTTATAGGGGATTGCAGCCCTCTATAGAGAACGCAGTTTAGGGAGGGGGGAGTAATCCCCCTTTCTTTTATATTATGCCTATATTATTTGATAAAGACCCAGTAACAGGAGTTACACAATATTACGATTACGATGCTAGTAAAGACGAGCATCTGATTACTTCTGTGCAAGATACCACAGCACTCATCGACCAATTAAAAAAAATTAGGAATGGTGAGGAAGCATGGCAAAAAGGTGTTAAAGAGTCGTGGGTACATTATGCTAGTATCCCTCCAGTTGTAGAAATGGAACTCAAGAAAAAAGGTATCGACCTTTACAATAAACACCAAACAAAAGAATTACTAAAAGAAATTAATACTAATTATCCTTGGCTAAAAACAACAAATAAAAAGCATGGATAAACAAGAACTCCAAAGAGTAGAGTTAGCAATACATGATTTAATCAATCGTGAGCAATACGATACAGCAATACCTTTGATTAACGAGGTATTAGAACATTACCCAAACGATGCAGCAGCTTTAAATTTCCTAGGATATATATGGTTACAAGCTGATAAACCTGCATTTGCATATCAATATTTTAGACGAGCAGTACAAGAATCGCCTGATAACAAAGCGTTATGGACATCGCTTGGTCGAGCTTGTCACGATATGGATATGTTTGAAGAAGCTATTAAATACTTCTTAAAGTCAGCAGAGATTGACCCTAGTTATGCACTAGCCTACAGTAACGCAGGTGCATCATTTGTGCAAATGTCTGAATGGAAAAATGCTGAAGAAGTATGTAAGTTAGCACTAGAGTCTGACTCTAACGATGTACATGCACAATTAAACTTGTGTCATGCTTATCTAGCACAAGCAAAATGGGAAGATGGTTGGAAACAATGGGGTAAATCATTAGGTGGTAAGTATCGTAAAGAATGGCATTACCATGATGAAAGCAGATGGGAAAAACAACCTGATAAAAACATTGTGATTTATGGTGAACAAGGTTTAGGCGATGAAATATTTTATGGTAATTGTATTCCTGATGCTATTGATATTAGCAAACAAGTTTACATTGATTGTGACCCTAAACTCGAAGGACTGTTCAGAAGAAGTTTTCCAAAAGCCGAGGTACACGGTACACGCAAAGAAGAACATCCAAAGTGGATTGCTGATAAACAGTTTGACCACAGATGTGCGATTGGTGGGTTGCCAGAGTTTTTTAGGTTAGATAGTAAGACATTTCCTAGGAAACCTTATTTAGAAGCTGATCCACAACGTAGAATCATGTGGAAAGCATTGTTTGATTCATGGGGTAAAAAAGTTATTGGTTTAACTACGCATGGTGGTGGTCGTAGAACTAATGATAAAGGCAGAGAGATAACCCAAGAAGATTTAGAGCCATTATTAAAACAAGATTACAAGTTTGTATCACTAGATTACAGACCAGATAAACGATTAGAAGGTGTTGAATACTTCCCATTTGCTACACAGTCTGACGATTATGATGATACAGCAGCGTTAATTGCTGAACTTGATATGGTAATTGGTGTCAATACAACAGCACAGCATTGTGCAAGTGCATTAGGTGTTAAAACTATCTGTTTAGTGCCTAAATGGCATCAATGGCGATACGCACAACCTGGTATGCCCTGGTATCGACACATGAGATTAGTCTATCAAGACAATAAAACATGGAAACAAGTCATTGAGCAACTTAATATCTGACGAATACAGAGAAATGCAACGTGAATTGCATGAGAACCCTAATTACGGAGTCGCATCATTACAATTTGCATCTATTGTTGACGATATTATTACTCAATTTAAAATAAACGATTTACTCGACTATGGTGCAGGTAAACTTCGGTTAAAAGAGGCATTAAAAACCGAAGTAAATTACAAAGCATATGAACCTAGCAATCCATTATATGCTGATGAGCCTGAACCATGTGAGTTTGTGACCTGTATAGATGTTTTAGAACATATTGAGCCTGAGTTATTAGACAATGTGCTTGATGATTTAAAAAGAGTAACAGACAAGTATGGTTTTTTTACAATACATACTGGTCCAGCAGTAAAAACACTTCCAGATGGCAGAAATGCACATCTAATACAGCAACCATTTGACTGGTGGCAACCTAAAATCAAAGAAAGATTTGAAATTATAAGACAAGTAACCATGCCCAATGGTTACATGGTATTCGTTAAAAAAGGATAATAAATGGCTTTCACTAATTACACAGCATTTGTGACTGTGGTGAAGAACTATTTAGCCAGAACAGACCTAGATTCTGTTATACCTGACTTTATAGAACTCGCACAAGAACGATTATCTCGTGATCTACGAGTGCAAGAAATGCTAAAAGTGGCAACTGCATCGACAACATCTGGTGATGCTACGATTGCGTTTCCTACTGACTTCTTGCAGTTAAGAGATTTGCATATACAAGGAAATCCTGTTTATCAATTAGAATTTCAAACACCAGACAAGTTTTTTAGAAACCAATTAACACATACTTCAGGTATTCCAAAGTATTTTACACTATTGGCATCCGAGTTTCAGTTCGCACCAACTCCTGATAGTTCACGAACTGTGCAGATGCTCTATTATGCTAAACCAGACTTTATAGACACATCAACTGCCTCTAATATCTATTTAGCATATTTTCCAGATGCTTTACTGTATGCAACTCTAGCAGAAACTGAACCCTACTTGATGAATGATGAAAGAGTCGCTGTATGGGGAAGTTTATATGACAGAGCGTTAGCAAACATTAAAGCAAATGATAAGGGTGCTACCTTCTCAGGTGCTTCATTAAACGTAACAACAAGATAAGGAAAATTTATTATGTCAGAAATGTCAAGTTATTTAGAAGATGCTTTATTAAAAGCAACGCTTCTTAATACAGCTTTTACAACAGTAGCAACACCGTATATTTCATTACACACAGCAGACCCAACAGATGCTGGTACAGGTGCAGAAGTGTCAGGTGGTTCTTACGCAAGACAATCTGCTTCTTTTGGAACTCCCTCTGTAGTAGGTTCTTCATACAGAGCAGATACTGATGCCGATGTTACATTCCCTACTGCAACTGCATCATGGGGTACTGTAACGCATATTGGTATTTGGAATGCAGCTTCTGGTGGTCAACTTTTGTATCATACTCCATTAGACAGTTCTAAAACTATTGATAGTGGTGATATATTTAAAATCACAACAGGCAATTTAACTGTTGCATTAGCATAAGGATAAGTCATGGCACTTGTCGTAAAAGATAGAGTCAAAGAAACGACTACGACTACTGGGACAGGTACAGTTACCCTTGCAGGTGCGTCTACTGGCTTCCAATCGTTTTCTGTAATCGGTGATGGAAATACAACTTTCTATACACTCGTATCAGGTAATGATTGGGAAGTAGGTATAGGCACATACACAGCAAGTGGTACTACTTTGTCTAGAGATACTGTATTAGAATCTAGCAATAGTGGTAGTGCCATTACCTTATCTGGCACATCAGATGTATTCTGTACTTATGCAGCAGAAAAGTCTGCACACCTAGATTCTACAGATACAATGTATGCACCACAAGTGGCAGCAAGCAATGGTGTTTCTTTAACACACAAGACAATAGGTTCAAACTTTACAATACCAACAGATTACAATGGTTTTGCTGTTGGTCCGCAGACTGTTTCTAGTGGAGTAGCATTTACTATTCCTAGTGGCAGTCGTTATATGGTTATATAGGAGTCATTCATGGCAACAACAATCAACGCATCTACCACA
>Ga0208019_1001425_pt1 | contig 12682 bp, 16 predicted proteins | sample CB_VirMetaG_5_FD_184540 | JGI IMG/M metagenome (GOLD analysis project Ga0208019, IMG submission 184540) | Freshwater to marine saline gradient viral communities from Chesapeake Bay - CB_1508_1D Viral MetaG (SPAdes) (version 4) | ecosystem: Environmental > Aquatic > Marine > Coastal | place: USA...
TTGTGATTGTTTCAACTGTTGAACTTCTGCGGTCAGTCGACCAATCTCGTAGGGGTCTATATCTTTCATAATTCCTCGGTACGTTGTATAAGTTAATAGGAGGTATGGTTAGTGTATGCCATATCATTCGTATCTATTATCTCTAATGTTTAATAGAGATGTAGCTGCTGGTGCGTATCTTGATAATCCTTCACCGATTGCTCCTCTGACTACTGATGGCTCTTGTATAAGTCTATTAAATCCTCTTTGACCTAATTGTGAGTATAACGCTTGACCTCCTAAAATACCACCTAATGCTGCTGCACCAGCACCTGTTCCCACTCCAGCACCAGCTAATACAGGTAATCCAATATTATATATTGCTCTTGCTGTTGTTCCTGAATCAGGAAGTGTTTGACCAAGAACGCCAGCCTCTCTTGCTGTTTTAGACATAGGTGATGTTCCCATGGCTGTTTGACGTTTTCTAGGTGATATATCCATTTTACGAGCAGATGCTAATAATTGGTTTGGCGTAAACATTCCAGCTGTTGTGTTGACTTTAGCTGCTGCATCTTCAACACGAGCCATGTCTTTAAATGCTTTATTTACTTTTGCTAAATTAGCACCTTCTTTTGCATTTTGTGCAATAAGTTGTTTGTCATATAATTTTTTATACTCAGCAACCATTCTTCCAAATGTTGCATCATCGCCGCCTTTTTTAATAGCATCAGATGCTGTATTATTTATAGATGTTTGTCTATTTTTAAGAGCATCACCAAATTTACCATACTGTAAATCACTCATCTCTTTGTTAATAAATGATTTAAATCTTTGTTTTACTAACTCATCTGCTGTAGCAAATTCTTCTCTGCCAACAATTTGATTTGCTTTTTCTTTAAATTTTGGTGTTGAATAAATTTTTAATTTAGGAATGATTTTTTGATAAGCACTGGAAATTTTAGATACTGCTGTGTCCATAGCACCTTGTATATCATCACCCTCAATTTTAATTTTTTCGCCTAATGGTTTCAATGCTTTGTTTATTGTAGATTCATTCCATTTAAGAATGTTTTCGCCTCTACGTTTACCAATAGAGCCGATAACATTAGATAACGCTTGTTCAGCTTTATCTATTGCTCCACCAAAAGCCTGTCCGGGAGTCAATGATATACCTTGGTCTCTGAGTTTTTTAGCTGCTTCTGTGATTTTAGGAGCAATCGTTCTGCCTAATACATTAGTAGCACCTGTAAATATACCACCTGTTGCTGCGCCTTGCACGGCTCCTAAAGGTATATCAGATGCTTCTTTAGCTTGTCCTGTTCCATATAAAGCACCATAACCAGCACCTCTAGCAAGGTTGCCAGCTAATGTTGTTCCACCTTTTACTGCTGCTCCACCTGCACCAATCAAAGGAACTGCAAGACCGCCTGCTATTTCAAGCCCTGTTGATAAAACAGGGTGTTCTTTTTGAAATAACTGTTGACGTGCTCTAATCTCATCTCTAGTTTTTTTATAACCACTATCACCAATAGATGGTAAAGTTCCAACCATAGAGCCTAATCCAGCACCCATTTGGTCTGACAATGAAACTTTTTGTGGCTCAGTAGTAGGCATTTGTGCTGCTAATCCGCCAAGTTGCATTTCTTTAGATAATTGTTGCGGAGCAGTTCTTAATGCTGCTTCTATCTCATCAGCAGAACCAAATGTCGCACCTTGTGCCAATGAACGTAAAGATTCAGCACCCATATTATATTTAGGTTGTTGTGCTTGTCTTTGATTAAACAATATCTCAGCATTTTTAATAATATCTTCTTGTGATGCTCCTACTGGACCTTCTAATTTTAGAATACTTCCGTCAGGTGCTTCTACTTGATATATTTTTAATTCCTGTTCTGCCATGTTTTATCCTTATGGTAATAATCTAAAGCCGCCTGATGTTGTAGGTTTAATATCTCCGCCAATCATATTGCTTGACATTGATTGACCACCGCCATATTTTTCTTCAAAAGTTTGAGGGAATAAAATATTTTTATCAGAAAATTCTTTTAAAACATCATAGAACCCTTCATCAATTTGACCATTTTTCTTACGATAATCTCTAGCAAGTTTTGCTACATCAGAATTACGTTTAGCTAAAGCCTGTTGAGTTTCTAACATGATTTCTCTTGCTTTTGGTGATGTTGTTATGCCGCCAGATGCTTTGACCAAGAAGTCTCTATCAGCATCAGACATACTTCCGGGCATACCTGCACCACCAGCTGGGTTTCTCAATTCAAGAGCATATTCTTTAAATAATGCGTCAGCAGCTTCAATGTTTGGTATATCTTCTGCCATTGGAAATCCAGCAGAATTAAGTAATTTACCTAATTCAACACCTGTTCCTGTTAATTTACCTGTATCAATATCTTTTAACAAATTAGATGCTCTTTCAAGTTTTGCAACTCTATCTCTAGATTTAATTTCAGCTTCTTGTAAATCAGTAAATGTTTTACCGAAATATTTACCAACTTCTTGAGCTTCAGCACCCTGTTCTTTAAATACGATTGTAGGTGGAGCAAATGTTGTTTCTTTATTAAGTTGGTTTTTAGCATTAATAACAGCTGCTTTTAATGCAGGATTATTTGGGTCTTTACGTAATGCTTCTTCTGCTTTATTAAGGTAATTTTGTGCTTTTTCTCCACTTGTCATACCTTGTAATTCAATTTGTCTGCCAAGTTTTTGAAGTGTCATCATATCTGTCAAGTTTTTACTTGCTACATCATAAGTTCCTTGCGCACCTTGCATACCACCGAGATATGCTTTTGACAAATAAGGGACAGCACTACCTAATCCTAAATTTTTAGGAGTTGCTAAATATGTTAATGCCCCTGTCAATAAGCCTCGTTTAGTCGCCTGATTTTGTAATTGCTGTTGCTGTTCAGGTGTCATAAAAGCATTAGCCAATCCGGGCTGAGTCATAAATAAATTTGGAAGATTCATACCTTGAGTATTTGTAGTATTCATAGTATTTGGGTCATAACCGCCAGCTGTATTAAAATAATCTAGTATTCCCATGTCTTTTCCTTAGTATTGTGGGTAGTTAAGATTCATCATATATTCCATTGGGTCACGGAACATATTTGCTCCACCAAAACCAAATTGTCTATATGGTTGTGTTGCACCCATTGTTGGTGCAGTTACATCAACTCTTGGTTTTTGTACTTGTGATATTAAATGTGCAGGAACATAGTTGTTCATGCTTTCTTGAGAAGGCATGATAGCTGGAGCACCTGCTGTGCTATCCATTTGATATGTTGGTTGAGGTTGCATTAAAGAAGTCGCACCCATCATTGTGAGCATTGGATTTTCTTTAGCGTATTGCCCCATAGAAGATAATCCGCCACCAATCTTATCAAATATGCTAGGAGTTATCGCTCCTCCTGCTTTGCCTGTTAAAATAGAAGGAACTGTGCTAGAAGCTGCTTGGCTTCCCAACCCAGACATCAATCCGCCTTGAGTTAATAAATTACCAGCCATTCCTGAGCCTGTGATTGCACCGTAACCAGCACCGCCAAGACCTCCAACTGCTGCACCTTGAAGTGGATTACCACCTCTTAACATTGATATACCAGCACCTACTCCAGCACCGATTGTTATTGGGTCACTCATTACTTCACTCCTTTAATTTTACCAACAAGGTAACATAGTGGTTCAAAGATTGCTCTATATATGCGACCTAATGTATCACGTTTTTTACCTTTAGATTCTTGATAGATGTCTTTAGTACGATGTTTAACAAGATGCTCAAGAACAGTTCTAACAGCTTTGTTATACCATTTATTACCCATTTTGTATGAGATTTTAACTAATGGTAAAAATAATGTATGGTAGCCAACTTCGTGTTCTTTTTTAAGTTTTTCTTGTGAGTATTTTAACCATACTGCGTTTCTAAATGAACCGAATCCGTATGCTTGATTCATCGCTGTGCATATAATTTTACCACCACCAGATGTTTCTTGGACTTGTGATTCTTGAATAGGCACAGGAGCACCGTAAACAGCACCTAAGTAACTTGAAAGTTTTTCATAAGGTTTTTGTTGTGCAAAATTAAATCGCGCTACATCGGCTTCTAATTTAGCTTGGTCATATGCCTCTCTTGTTTGACCTGTTTGCATTAATTGATTAATGTCTTGATATTCACTTGCTGCCATCGCAGGTGCTCCAGCTGCTGCTGCTTCTTGTCTAGCACGTTCACTTGCGTAATCTTGGTAACGTAATTCACCAGCTTTTGATGCTAATGCGTTTGCAAGATTTTGTTCTGCTCTTGATTCAACATCTTGTTGAACTCCGCTTCCCATTCTACCAGCCATGATTGCACCACTACGTCCGCCTTTTAAAGCGTCATAATATTGTTTTGTAGCAATATCTGCTGCACCTTGAAGTGCTTGATTTAAATATGGATTATTTTGACTTAAATATGTTCCACCAACTGTACCTGTTTGCTGCTGTATTGCAGCTTTTTGTAATGGACTACCGCTTAATGCTCTTTGTTCTGCAAGATTTAATCCAGATAATGTTTGACCAGATGGAGATACATATGTTTGTCCAGGATAATATTCTGGTCCTGCACCTTTATATAAGCTTTGAGCCTCACTTAGACCAAATGTTACATAGGGCTTGAGCCATTCAGGAATGTCTCTAGTGGTTTGAGACGAACCACCGCCTTCATCACCGCCACCACCGAACAATCCACCACCACCAGCGAATGTACACATTCTAACGGATAGCGTTAATAATTTCCATAAATTTAACATAGTTTACTCCAAAGGTAATTCATAATAAATAAAACGAGGTTTATAACCATCTTTTTCAAACACTTTGCCCCAGCCTTTACGTCCATAAGATTCAATAACATTACATTTTAATTCTTTAGCAAACGCTTGTAATGTTTTTAACATTAAATCTTTCCACTTATTAAGATGCACACCACCTGTAAAATGCATCATAAGAGTTCTCATTTGGGGATAATCTACTACTTCAGTTACAACAAATCCATAAATCTGCACATTTTTATATGCGACCCATAGTTGTTTGTTAGTTGTTAAAAGATTTTGTTTAATGTCGTCTGCATTGAAACGACCATGTGTATATTTAGCTGACTTCTCTAAATAATCGTGTATTGCACCAAAGCAAGGTATGTAGTCCTTTTTAGGAACAAGAGCTATGTTCACAAATCATATGTCCATATCTCTCTCTTAAATCCTAACTTAGGTGCTACTTTATTCCATGCTTTTCTGTATGACTTAAATGTAATACGTTTGAGTCTGTGTGATTGTGCTAACTCTTTTACGCAATCTAGTCCTTTTTCTAGGACATCATTTTTGTCATTGTATGCTGCCCATATATGTAGAGCATCACCATGTCGTTGAGTAATGATATAACCGGTAAAGTAATTATCTTCTACTGTAAGGAATAAATCTGCACGTCCTTCTTTCAATTCACAATACGCATCCTCAACTCTCCAACTCCGAGCCATGTTTTCTAGACTAGGTTTTATTTTATCCCAATAAACACCTATGTCCTGAGTAGGAACATATTGTAATTGCATTAGCCGATTATAACATATTTGTATTCTTTTCCACTAGTGTTATTAGCGAAATGAGATACTGTAGCTTGTCCTTTTTGTTGACTAGATACATATAAGTTATCTATACTAAATGGTGCAATATAGCTTACAGTAGCTTGTGCTGATGATATAGCTGGTCTTGTGTATGGTGTTGTTGTCGTTGCTGCAAATGTTTCTAGAGATACGTCTGTAGACGATGTAGCACCTGCAATCTCTATGTAATCACCTGCATTTAAATCTAATACATGGTTAGCTGTTCCTGTCACATGAGATGGGTCACCTGTAGACTTTCTTGCAGGTAAACCAAATCGTCTGCCAGAAGTTGCTATATCACTTCCATTCACTCTAAACCATACATCTGCATATTCTGCATCGTTATTAGCATTAGCTAACTGTAGAGAAAAAGTAACATCATAGATACCACCATTGCGTACATACAGTCTTGAATCATTACTTACATCTATATATACACCATTAACTTCATGCTCTGTATCCCATGTCACTACAGCCGTATTACCAGCACTTGGTGCTAACTGTTGTGTAGTAGAAGTAAATTCACCATAAGGTGCTGTATCTGATTCAGCAGAGTCGCTAGAGGGTGCAAATAAGATGACTGAGTTATTGCCAATACGTTCATCAAACAATGTTGTAGTCGTAGCCCAACCTGTATCTAGAGTTAAAAATCCTGTGTTATTAGATTTACCTTCTACAAGGTTATTAACAATCTCTGCTACTTCTCTAGGATTGCCACCTTGCCATGGTAGCTTTCTATACATATCGGAACGTGCCATTACCTGTTTCCTGCTTGATTAACGTCTAAATCTAATCCTATGGCTAATGTCCAGTTTGCACCTGTTGGTGTAACTGATATTCTATGATAACGACCATGACTTCTTAAACCAACACGACCTTCTGCATCTGCTGATATGGCTGTGCTAAATGTTACTGTATCATTCAGTTCACGTCTTGATGCAATTTGTACATCTGCACTACCATTGTCTACAGATGGTCTGACTAAGTTTACTAGAGTGTTATAACCAAACTCTAAATCGTTTGTAGTTAAAGTCGCTGTCTTACGAGTGCCGGTAAACACAATAATTCTGTCATCACGAACTCCACCAAATAAGAACTTACCGCCTTTCCAAATTCGGTCATCTAATGAAGCAGATAAAGCATCTAATGTTCTTAATCCTGTTGTTGCTGCAGCTTGGTCAATAGCAACACCTGTACCTGTTCCAGCACCTGTTGCCTGGAATAATACACCGACTGTATTAGCAACTGCACCGATTAATGTAAAGTCTGTTGTGCCTACTTCTCTGATAGTGTAATACTGACCTGTTACAAATGAACCAGCAGTAACATCATAAGCACTATCTAGTCCATCTAATGTTGCACCTGTTGAAGATAATGTAGATAAATAATCTACATCAGTTTCTGCTTCTGACCATTTTTGTGTTTGGTAGTTATAAATAATAAGTGAACGTCCACCAGACACGTTAGAATAATTCCATAAAACTACATTACGTTCAGGGTCAATAGAAGCTGAAATAGAATCAATATCACCAATGTTAGCATTACTAAAGAAGTAACGATTAACTTTTTCAGCACCAATTCGTATGACTTGTTGGCCATCACAAGCATAAAATCCGTCAGCACCTAAGAAATAAGTCACACCTGCGTATTGCGTAACTGAACCAGCCTCAATACAACCTACACCTCTAGCGATTGTATCGAACTGGAATATATTTGGGCTACCTACAAATGATTGCCTTACCACTGCATTTTCTAGTAAGATAATACCAAATTCACCACCAGTAATACCAGTTATGTCGCCACCATCCTCCAAATCCTGAAAATCAGCTAACGATGCACCTTCACTATCCCAGTAATTAGGAGAGTTCACGTCTGACCATTGCACTCTGTTTGGATATGTTCCTGCTTCAATATATGCACCAACAACAAAGTCACGAATAACTGTAATATGTTTAGCAATAGGTGCTGCTGATGTAATAACATTGATATTACCTGATGTTGTGCCTGAGTTAGTGTCTGTATAGGTAATGGTGTTAGCATCGGTTACTGAAATAACATAATCACCATCTGTGCCATCGCCACTTGTAATATCTACTTCATAAGTTGCACCAGCAGTTAATCCATGACCTGTAATTGTAGCTGTTACTGTTGTACTGCTACGAGTGTATGTGCCTGATACAAATGTAGATGATTGATAGAACGCAGTAGAGCTACCTAATGTCCATCTTTGTATTCTTTGAGTGCCATTAGTTGCTAACATATTTTGACCAAATTGCACAAACTGCCAACGATTATTTCCAGAGTATGTTCCACTAGAAACATCATCTAAAGTTAAATCAGTGTTATCTAATTTAAATAGTTTAGTAGCCCCACCTGCAAATACAGTTACAGTTCCACCAAATTTACCTGCAAAGACATTGTTTAAGTTTTCTGATGCAGCAGCTGAGTAATTAGAAGCGTTATTAATAAATGTATATCCATTTAATACTGGAACAACATTTAATGCTTCTTGAACTGATTTGCTAACTGATGGTTGGTCAGGAAGCCACTCATCAAACAAAATGCGTTGAGTTGCCATTAATTACTCCATGGTAATTGTTTTTCTACTAATGCTGGTCTACTTTTTTTAAGAATTTCGGTTTCAATCGTTTTATTCATTGTAGTAACATCAAATCTTGATTTAATCCAATTATCAATATCTTGCTTTGTAAGATTGTTATACTCAATATAGTTAGAAGAATCTGCTTCTAAAAACTCCATTGTGTTTTCTAAAGCAAATGAAATGTTATTTTCGTTAGTGCCTTTATACTCAAATACTACTTCACTGACTATATCATTAAGCCCATTGTAGTGTTCTAAAACTTTTAATTTCAATATATTTAATGTGTAATTAATTGCCATGTTTTATTCCTTACGCTTTCATAATAAATGCTAGTGCATAGTATGGAGGTAAATTAGCGTTAGTTCCGCTAGAACCTGAGCTATCTGTTGTAAATGTATGAGTGTGTGCTCCTGCTGAATTTGTATCAAATGTTGTTGTTCCAACATTTTGACCTAAATAACCACCTGCACTACTGCCATCTGCTACATTAAAACTTGATGGAACTTCGTGAACGTGAGCACCAGCAGAATCTGTTGTGCCTGTATGAGTATGGCTTACAACAATAGCATCTTTACTACCACCTGATTGTGTAGCACTTCCTGTAACATTAGTTTTAGCGGCACCTGAATCATCTGCATTAGCACCAATAATAAAACGATTTCGTAAATCAGGAGTGCTGTTATTACCATCACATAAATACCAACCACTAGGAATTGTAGCAATCGTGCCTGACCACATAATAATACCACCACTTGGGAATCCACTTCCCCATGTTGGTGTATTGCCTGAACCTGCTGACAATAATACTTGACCTGTTGTTCCTGCACTGCCATCAAGAGTTAATCCACCTGTAACTGCTAATGTGCCAGATGATGTTACTGTTCCTGAGTTAGTTAATGAGTCACCACTAGAACCATCTTGAAATGCTTTTAAATGCCCCATTACGGCTCTAATAGCATTGTTTATGTTCGAGGGGCTACAACCTTCCGCTATGTTAATATTTGCTACATCTGTATTATTTGCTGCGGTAGATGAATACTCGCTAATCTTTGTTTTTGCCATAATTATCCTTTACGATACCAATTTTCGTTGCCTGTTGAAACATCTGACCAAGTTTCTGTTCCTGCTGTAATATTTGTCCATGTTTCTGAACCTGTTGCCTGTGAAGTCCATGTATCAGTACCAAATGATGTATCTGCCCATGATTCTGTTCCAAATGGTGTGTCAGTCCATTCTTCACCTAATATTGTTCCTAATGCAGTTATTGTTCCATCTGCATTTATAATTGCATCACCACTAAATGTTGCATTGGCTAAACATTCTAATAATGCTGTTGCGTTTACAGATGCGTTAGCAATTGCTGTAAAACCACCTAATGCACTTACAGTAGCATCTGCACTAATACTTGCACTAGACCTTGCTTCGCTAAATCCGTTAGCAGTTACACTAACATTAGCAAATATAGAGCCACTCGCAACTGCAAGAGAGAATCCTTCTGCATCAAATAATGCGTAACCTAATATTGCACCACTACTTGTTCTGATTCTTACATAAGTAACAGATGCACTTGCATCACCTGTAATTGCACCAGATGATGTTCTTAATCTTGTAGCATCTATGGTGACAGTACCATTTGCATTGATAGCACCAACACCATTTAATATCAGTATGGCATCAGATGTAACAGTAGCAGTAGATGATATGTCTGCATCAGATGTGCGTAATCTTAAGGCAGTAGATACAACTGTAGCATCAGCATTAATAGATGCTTCACCAAATAATATTTCAGCAACTTTACCTAAAGAACTAAATGGTGCTTGAGAAAATGCACTTATACCAAACATTATTCAACTAAGTCCCATTGTTGATTAATTTCATTCCATGTATATAAATTTTCATCTTCAGGATATGGAATAGGTGCTCTCCATGTGCAAGAAAATTCATCTAAAGTCCATGAATTAAATTCTCTAGGAGGAATAAACGCATCTCTATATTTGTCGTATGTATATCCAATTCCAGCATAGTTTTTTCTAAATGCTTTTGATTGGTCGTCTGCTGGTAAATTTGTTTCAGGGTCGTAATAAACTCCACCATGCGTATTGTATGATGTTTGTTTATAAATATCGCCAGTGCGTTCAGACAACTCCTGCTCTTTACCATCGTCTTCTTGACGACCAACAGTTACAAAAGTAACAATGTTATTTTGGTCTAATTTTGCAAAATGTGCCATTATATTACCTAACTAAATGTAACAGTTTCTGAAGTTGTTGATGTTGCAGTGACTGTGTAAACAGTATATCCACCAGAAGTCGAAGATGTTTGAGTAACTCCACCACTAAATGATGCAGATTTGCTATCTGGAATTTTTATAATGACAACTCCTGAACCACCAGCACCACCTGTTCCTGCACCGCCTGTGTTGGTTAAGCCTCCACCACCTCCACCGCCACCAGAGTTTACAGTTCCTGCTTGTGCTGTTCCAGAAGTTCTGTCTCCGTCTCCTCCGCCACCTGCTCCGCCAAGACCAACAGTTCCACCTGTTCCAGCGTTAGTGTATATACCACCACCACCTCCGCCACCACGAACAACTGATGAGCCTGTAATGGTTGATGCTACACCATCTCCACCATTACCACCTACTCCTGAAGCTCCATTAAAACCTACTTCACTAGCACCACCACCGCCACCTGCTGAAGCAACACCTGTTCCAGTTGTGTATACTGAAGTTCCACCATTGTAACCTTGATTTGCTGTTCCTGTGTAAGCACCAGTTCCTCTTTTACCTGCACCAGAACCACCATTACTTGCTCCACCACCACCTACAGAAGTAATAGTTGCAAGAACAGAATCTGAGCCTTGTGTATTATTAGCACCACCACCACCCACTGTAATCGTATATGCTGTTCCAAGATTTAATGTAGCTTGAGATTCAGCAGATGCACCACCACCTGATGTTCCTGCTGATGTGCGATAACCACCTGCACCTCCACCACCTCCAGCAGTATTAGTACCACCACCGCCACCAGCAAGTACTAAAAAATCAACATCAAGAGTTTGTAATGGATAAGTTCCGTTTAACAATGCTTCTTGTATTTCAGGTAAAGTAAATCTTCCTGTTGCAGTAGATGTTGATGTAGTGTTATATTTACCAACGATTCCGCCATTATGACGTTTCATTAGCTTAATTCCTCATAAGAAACAACAATCTCTAAATCACTGTTAGCAGAAGCTAAAGCAGTAATTTTATCGCCTTCTTCAAGATAAATATGTTTGCTAATTAAATCTAGTGTTGCATCAGCAGGAACTGTAATTGTGTTTGCTAATTTATAAGATGTTGTATTGTCTGCATTATAAAAAGACACAGTTACATCTGCATTATTTGCTCCATCAACATTAGAAACATAAATAGCATTTACTTTAAATACTTTTCCACTTGCTGCTGTATTTTCTACAATATCTGCAACAGATGTAGTTAATGCTGCACCAGTAGTTTTTCCTGTGATTGTTGATACTGTTGTAATATTTGGTGCTGCCATATTAAACTCCGTAAATTAAATTTATTGCAAAAAGTCTACCAACATCAACAGATTTTTCGGCAGGATATGTTACAAATACATTTGATGTTCCTGATAGTGTAATAGCACTACCACTGTTGCTAGATTCTAGTATGGTATCACGAGATAAAGTTGTGCCTGATGATGTGTAAGTTCCTATACCTACTTCCCAGTCTGTTCCAGAAGTAATTGCATAATAACAAGTATTACCATCACCAATAGCAGCAAATGTTTGGAAACCTGATACTGCACCTGCAAGTGTAACTGTACCTGTACCTGTGGTCGTTGTGGTCTCTTGTACTCTATCCTTAACGACTAATGCCATTATTTATCCTTACGCTAATGTAACTGATAAGTTGCCAGTTGTAATCTTGAAGATGTCACCAGAGTCGATTGTTTTAGATGTATCTAAAGGTGTGTGAAATAATAAGTTACCACTTGTTAAAGCATCATGTATGCCTATGTGCGTAACTGTACCCCACGATGCGGTTGCAGTAGGAAAAGTTACGTCAGCAGAGTTTGTAGATACACCATTAGATGGAGCACCCATAGTCACTGCTGTTCTAGCATATGAACCACCTGATACTTCTGTTCCTGTATCTGCATCTGTTGGGTCTGTTGTGTAAAGTGATACATATACTGTTGCTGGTGATGTATATGTTGTTGCTCTTAAAGTAGCATTAATTAATGCGTTCTCTAAAAAATTACTGAATTCAGCCATAATTGTTCCTTATGAAGTTGTTACGTTTAATGTTGCACTAGAGAATGTTGCTCCTTTGTCGTTTTCTCTAATATTTGCGATTGCTCTGTCATACATACTTGACCATACTGCGATTCTTTCATCGTTCATTAAATATGGTTGTGCTTCTGCTAGAGTTGCATAGAGTAAAGCATCAGGGAAATATGCTA
>Ga0208019_1001427_pt1 | contig 12671 bp, 11 predicted proteins | sample CB_VirMetaG_5_FD_184540 | JGI IMG/M metagenome (GOLD analysis project Ga0208019, IMG submission 184540) | Freshwater to marine saline gradient viral communities from Chesapeake Bay - CB_1508_1D Viral MetaG (SPAdes) (version 4) | ecosystem: Environmental > Aquatic > Marine > Coastal | place: USA...
TAAGGCCGCAGCACAGACGGAACTAGCTCGGCAATTATCCCAACTTTTACAGAGTAGGGCGTACAGTGGCTGATGTTCAACAGAAAGTCTTAATGAAGCTTTTAGGGCAGGCGACTGCACCCAAAGCTAAGCAGACTGCCGGAGAAGCTCGTAGACTTACTCCAGGCTTTACTACTACTCTCCCTGGTACATTTTCTTTAGGTCCAGGAGAAACACAACCTGTTCCCGGTGGAGCTACTAAACCTCCCCCGGCTTCCCCTAATTCTGGTGCTACTGCGGGATTAAGTCCCAATGAAGTAGTAGCTAAGATGCAAGAATTTTTTTCTGGGGTAGGGGATCTTTCTAGGGGTGTGCAGACCGGGTTAAATAAAACAAGGGAGGCGATTGCCCCCACTTTACAGAGGTTTGCTCCTAATCCTACCGAGTTACCTTTTACCCCTACTTATCCAGGGGGTGATCCAGAGGGTCTGATTCCTCTACAGCGTAATCAAATCCAGGCTCTAATTGATAAGACCTATAACCGTGCGCCCTCTACGGGCGGCGGAGGCGGAGGAACTCCAGCCCCTGTAGGAAATGAAGCACCTGCGGCGGACCCTGGGTTCCACTTTCCTGTAGTAAATCCAAATCCTACAGGGGGGCAGACACCTAGTTTACCTAGTCTCCCTGCTTTGCCCAATTTAGATCTTAATGTAGCCCCTGTAGATTCTCAGGCTATTGCACGGGAAGTTCAGGATTTGCTTGCCCTGGAATACGGGCAGCAAGAAATGCAGCTTCGTCGGTCAATGGATCTGTTGGGATTAAACTCCCAGGCAGACATTGATGTTCTTCAGAACCTTATGCAGACTTCGCCGGAGATTATCAATGCTGTATTTGAGGGAGCACAGAATAGGCAGCAAGGTAATCTAGATCAGTACCAGGGATTTGTTAATGATTCTCGGGAACGAATTGGTTCTGCTGCTAGTGCTTTAATGCCGTTCCTACAGGGGGCTGAGGATGCTGAGGGTCGTATGCAGACCTTGGCTCATATCGGCCAGTCTCAGGTACAGGCTATTGGTGGTTTAGAAACCCAGGCTCTTATTGGAGCGGGTAACTTACTCCAGCAGATGAATGATACTGCTGCCGAAGGTGCTTTCCAGGTTGGAGCAATTCAATCTCAGTTGGCTGCGGATATTGCAACTACTCAAGCACGGACTGCTGAGCAGATGTTTATCCATCAGACTGATTTACAGCAGGTAATTCGTGAGCGGGGTATTGCTGGTACTCAGCTTGCCCGAGAACTTACTCGTGAAGCAGAGGATCGTAACCGTCAAATTGCTCTAGATCGCCTTAATACTGAGCTTGCAAAGTTTGAATCTCAGATGACTCTACGTCAGTTTGAGCTTGATCAGCAGACTACTCTGTTTAACCAGGACCTTGCTCGGCAGAATCTAGATTTAGATCGTCAGCAGATGGAGCTACTCCGGGATCAATTCGGCTTAGATCGTACAATTGCTGATCGTAATTTCTCGATTGACCAGGGCCGTCTTGATCTTAACCGACAGGAATTAGCACAGAGGCAAGCAGAGCAGGAAGCAGCGCAGCGTCAAGCAGAGCAAGAAGCTAATCCTACTAGTCTCTTAAATCAGATTAAAGAGACGTTACGTAGCAATTACTCTGATTCTTTCCGAGCTAATAATGCTGCTGACACTTTTGGGGAGCTACTTAGTGTAACTGCACTTTCAGCAGAAGCTTATTTCGATATCCTAAATCGAATTAGGCAGGGTTTCGTACTTGGTTTCAATAATCAAGATGATAACGGTCTTACTACGAGTGATTGGCTGAAAGGGCTTGGCTTCAGGGTTCCCGTTAATCCGCAGGGTCAGACTTTAGGTGTTCAATTAATTACCCAAGGTTCTGATGGTAGGGCTCGTCCTGTTACTATTACTCCAGGGGATATTCAATTCCTCTTAGACGCAGGGATTACTTACTTCAATGCCTAGTAGAGAGAGTACGCTACGTAGGTTGGGGGGAGGTTCTTCCTCTGATCCTACGGAAGAAGAGAAACTCCAAGATTTGCGGGAGCGTGTCGCTCGTAAAGCAGCTGATATTCGTTCGACTACGGGAAACCGTATTTCAGAAGAAGAGGCCTTAAAATATGCTGAGGGTAATGACTCTTCTGGTGGTTTTTCTTTCTTAGGGGATGCCGTATCTGGTGTAGCAGATGTAGCTGGTAATGCTTTGGGGCGTACTCTCGATGTCCTACAGCGGGGGCAGTATACCGTTGCTGCACCGTTTGTACGAGCCTCCCGTAAAGAAGGTCTAGGCGCTATTCTTACCTCACCCTTTGCAGGTGCAGCAGGTAAGGAGAAAGCCTCTTTCGGTCAAGTTTTTGAGAACCTAGGAGTAGATAATACCGCTACAGATGTCCTGGGCTTTGGCTTAGATATTGGTCTTGACCCACTTACTTATTTTGGTGTGGGTTTAGCGGGCAAGGCTGGTAAAGCGGGTAAAGCTGCTGCTGCGGCTGCACGAGGTCTTACAAAAGCAGATGACGTAGCGGACGCCGCCAAGGCTGTAGATAAAGTTAGTGATATTACTAAAGCTACCTCTTTTATTGATGATTCTTCTCGTGTTACCGGAAAGGTAGGGCGTGTAGGATTAACAGAGGTTCGTGGACAAGGCGCTGCTTTACGTAAGGATGCTTTTGATGAATTTGTTAGTGGCAAATTCTCTCCTAAAGCTTTTAATAGTATGGCAGATCGGAACGCCCACCGATTAGCTAGGTTAGATGGTAAGACCTGGAATAAACTTCCTCAAGCAGAAAAGACTGCTTTCCGTCAGCAAGCTCGTGAAGAGATTATGGCACAGCTTGAACGAGAATGGATTGGTCGTTCTGATGATGCCATTAACGCAGCTAAGCGTACTCTAGAGCTTAGGCTTCAGAGTCCTCTAGGACGTAAGGTTTATGCTACTCGACAGCTTAGATCTTTAGATAAGGTCACTGACGCTGGGCGGGCTGTAGGGCGTCGCCTAACTGACACGGATACGGGCTTAGGTAGGCTAGGTAATCGAGTTCACCAGGCTTTCTCTACTAATGCCTCTTATGGCTCTGGAGTAGCTACTTTACGGGCTATTCATAGGGCTAGAGCCGCCTCTGATTTCGATAATGTATTCGGAACTTTCCGTAAGCGTTGGAGAGATAGTGGTTGGGAGAAGTTTACTCCTGCGGAACAAACTGCTATTGCGGAGTCCTTAGATACAGGTACTCGATTAGCAGATGCTAAACTACAGGAAGCTGCTGATTATGTTAAAGGTGTTCTGAACGATATCCGAGTATGGGAAGAAGAAACCGGATTCCTTCGACCCGCCTTAGTTGATTCTAAGACGGGAAAGATTTTGGACGAAGGTACCATCTTAGATAACTACTTCCCTCACTATTATGCCAAAAAGATTGATCCGAATACCCGTAATAAGATTCGTTCTTTACGCAGACAGCGAAATGTAGGTAAACCACCTACGTCTACTCAGACTCGTGTATTCGAGAGCTTCGCTGAGGCTCGTGCTAAAGACTTTGAGCCTATTACGGATATCGTTGAGGTTATGAACCGGCGTATCGCTGATCATGTCACTACTATGGAACGCTATGATTTCCTAGGGGATATGATTGAGAACTTCGGGGTTACCGTAAAGGGTAAGACCCGTTTAGCTTCTTCCCAACGAAAAATGCTTAAGGGTAGAGATTATGAAAGTCTTACCGATCTCCTTACTGTAGGAGGGGGTCGGGGTAAAGGTTACGAATCTCTTCATAAATACATTGGTGATTTAGCTGATGATGGGGATGTTTTCTTTGACCCGGAGGTTAAAGAAGCTCTTCGTATGATGGATCAATTGTGGGTCCAAGATGATGTAGCTGCTGATTTTCTGAACTACTATCAAAAAGCTCACTCTAAGGTTAAGTTCGGGCTCACTGTTGCTAACCCTGGTTTCCATATCCGGAACATGCGTGGTGATATTGCCCTTAACTTCTTAGACGGTGTTCGTAGTCCTCGTCTGTATGGTAAAGCTGTTCGTATGCTAAAGGCTTCTCCGGAAGATTTAGCGAATATGACCTTTAAGATCAATGATGATCTCACTCTACGGGGTGATGAGGTTATGCGGTTCTTTGCTGAATCTGGTTCTAAATCAGGTTTCATTAAACAAGAATTGGGGCAGCAAGTCTATAAGGGACGGGTTGAAAAACTTCGTGGACAGGCTACAGACTTTCTTAGGGCGGGCTCTGAAAAAGCCCGTAATGTATCTGAGTTCCGAGAGGATATTCCTCGTCTAACTCACTTCATGGATGTGCTTCGTAGAGAAGGAGCAGGGATTTCTGATGTCTCTACGCAAGCATGGCATGACGTGGTTATGGAGGGGGGTAAGCGAGTTAGGAAGTTCAACTTCGATTACTCAGATCTTACCCGTCAGGAACAGCGACTTAAGCATGTGTTCCCTTTCTATACTTGGTTTAGAAAGAATACTCCGCTTCAGTTAGAAATGCTGTTTACTCGTCCTGGTGTGCAGGCAATGTATGCTAAGGCTACGGGTAACTTTGCTGAACAAGTATGGGGAACCCCCGATGGGGAGACTGCCGTACCTCACTGGTTAAAGGAATCGGGAGCTATTCAAGTACGGGGTGCTAAAAACCCGAACGCCATTGGACGTTTCCTACAGGGGTTTGATCAATTACCTACCCCAGTTAGGGCAGTAGCTAGTGGATTTGTACCCGGTACAGGTGCTGCCTCTATTCCGGGAGATGATCCTGTTTTCTGGAACCCCGGTAACTCTTTGCCTTTATTCGATGCACTAAGTCAATTAGATGCACCCGTCAAGGCTGTAGGAGCAGGACTAGCCGCAGGCAATGATCCACGAGATGCTATTCCAGCAGCAATTAATGCAGGTTCAGAAACCTTCTTTAAGGATATCGTCTTAGGTCAACTTAGTCCTATGCTTAAGGGTCCTGGGGAAATTGGTACGGGGCGTAACTTTTTTACGGGGCAAGAGACAGATGCTACTAGCTATTTGTCTCAGCTATTCCCGTGGCAGAAAGTAGCTAGTAATATAGGAAATACCGAGCCTAATGCAGTGGAGAAGGTAATTAATACCCTCTATGCAGCAGATACCTATACGGCTACTCCGGTTAGGCAGCGGGGCGAATTACGTCGACAGGAAGATCGTATTGATATTGTCCGTCGACAGTTAGGATTGATTGGACAATGACAAGTCGATTAGCTAATCGAATCCGTAATAAATTAAACGGACAGGATGAGCCTCGTGAGATCGCTGCGGCCTATCAGGCAACTTCTCAGGATTTGCGTAACAAAGCTTCTCAGATTTTAAATAAAGCTAGAGAGGCTCGGGACTCAGGTCCTAGACAAGATCAGCGAGAATTATTGAATCGAATCCAGGAACGAGATGTATTGCGGACAGCATCTATTCCTGGGTTTGCCCCGCCACTACAGTCCTTGCTGGGTGCTGTTCCAGGTGGCGGGGTTAATCCTAACCAACCTACACCGGGTACACCTTTATCCCCCGAAGAGATTAAGGTGTTGCAGAAGAAAGGGGTGATCAATAGAGGGGATTCCGTTTCTCAAAGCGGACGCCTCAATCCTGTACCGGGGGCTTCATTAGGTAATTCTTTTGGAGCACCCCGGTCAGGTGGGCGTACTCACGAAGGTATTGATATCTTTGGAGAAAGAGGTAATCCCGTTATTGCCCCTGTAGGTGGGGTAGTACGTAAAATTGGAGATGGAGGTTTAGGTGGACATTCAGTATCTATCACTGATGACCAAGGAAACAACCTTTACTTTGCCCACCTCGACAGACCTACCCACCTACAGCCAGGTCAACGAGTTAATCCAGGGGATCTTGTTGGGGTCGTCGGAGATTCTGGCAATGCAAAAGGTACTCCCCCGCATCTTCACTTCTCCGTAAATGAGGGAAGATCAACCGTTATCAATGCCTACACTTGGCTAACTGGGAGTAGGTAATGCATTTACCTCCTCCAGATGCATCAGTCGTAGGGGCTTTTATTACCGGAGGTGTTATTCTCGGGGCGGAAGCCCTAGAGAATCTAGAGGGATATACTCACTCTTTAGGGAGAGAATTTACTATTTTGGGCGCAATGATTATTGCCTGGAGAATAATCACTGCTGCTCAGAAACAAGCGGTTTCTAGGTATAAAACTTCCGCCGAGGAGTCTGCTTCATACCTAGAAGAATCGTTAGAGAAATGGAAAGAAGAACGAGATTTCCTTCATGGAGAACTCGATAATCTTCGCAACATTATCAAACGTATGGAAACTTCTGTAAAGGAGACTAAAGATGGTTCCGAATAGGACTACCCCTAATGGTAAGGGTATCCGGACAATGCTACAGATGTATGCGGCACTCGCTGCGTTAGCTGTGCTAGGTGTAATTTCCGCAGCACTCGCAGATTTCACTTGGCAGCCCGCATGGTTTTTGTATGTATCCCCTGTCCTGGGTGGATTAGTTACTATGCTTCAAAACAAGCTAGAGGATTCTAAATAATCCTTGACAAGCCTATTAGCTCACCTATATTGTTGATCGAATGGGCACCCATTACTCCGTTCATGCAGCCTGTAGGGGCAAGACTACTATCTTTTATAGTAGGTATGGACGAGACATTTTAAAAGCCAAACTCATCTGTCGAGATTGTGTAGTTCGTCTAGAATGCATAACCGATCCAGATGATGACGGATATGGAACAAGGGGCGGACTTTCCGAAATGGAAAGGGTCCGCCCCTTGTCTATTCTAACTTTAGATCAATTGGATAACTTAATAGACGCCCATTTACCGCTGCCCTGTAGGAGAACTAGATCACCACTTCAACTTACCTTTAGGGGGGTTAAAGGGCTTACCCTTCGGCTTAATTAGCTTCTTATTAACCGCATAGAACCATGCATGTGCCTCTGCATCATCCATATGAACTTCTTTATGTTTTGAATTAGGCTTATAATCTAGTCCTGCGTATCCGTATCCCACAGGCTTAATTGTTGGTTCCTGTAGAATATACGGAACCGAATGGATTTGGCAAGCGTACTCAAATCCTCCGATGATACGGACTGTATCGAGTCTATCCCAGCTGTGGTCAAAGGAACGATATTTATTTGATACCGGCCGTACTGCATAATTCTCCACTACAACAGTATATTCTTCGTCATCTGATAGTAAGTTATGAAGAAGCTGAAAGGTTAGCTCATTACCTTTAGTCTCCCCTCGTTTAGTAGTCCCATCTTCGTATAGTCTGCACCACCCTGTAGTCTTACCCGGATCAACCCCCAGAATTATCATCTTGTTTCTTTCTCCAGAGTAGAGCTTCATTCTCATTCTGTAGAAGCATTTGAGTTACGATATGGACTCCGTCCTCTTCCTCGTACTCAAATTTACCAACTTCATACCAACCCGATGCCCGGACATCTCGTAACGCTCGTTCGAGATTGATCCGGGCAATTCTCTGTACGGGGTGCTCTACGGAAATTACTAAGGGGGCCTGTTCTTTTTCTTCCTCGCTCATTTACCTAAACCTAAGTCGTTAAAAAGTTCTATCTGTTTCTTTATCTGAGTTTTATACATTAACTCCCATACAGGTAATAATTCATCTGGGATAGGGGGTCCGTAATGCTTACGAGTATCTAATGCAAATTCTAATTTCTCTACTAGTTCTTCAAGAAGTGCTAATAACTGGCTAGCAGCTGCTAAAGTGTATTTTTTATCATCTATTTCTACTTCCCAGTAAGTTGCGTGATAATTCCCTCGGGGATAAGTAGCTTCTCTACCTTTCGGTTCGGCTTCTAGATTGAAAAGAATCATTTAAGTGCCTTTGGATAATAGGACGATAATATTCAGTTAGTAACTGATTAACTCTATCTCCGTAAGTTCGTTCCATATACCAATGATATACTTCGGGGATACATCTAATTAACTGATATCCTATGAAGAACCCTATAATAGTTCCCATTTACGCTAATCTCTTTGCATCTACAGGGAATGGGATACCGAATTTATCAGTAGGCCATTCCATTACATCTTTTACTACTTTGGCTTGGTACTCAATCTGATCCTCAGGTAATTCTACCCAAAAAGAGTCATGTACCAAGTTAACTACATGCCCTTCAAACTCAGGCGTATCAAACAACAGGGTACATAAAGATACTCGTAAGATTTCTGCACCCCCTCCTTGAACCGCTGCATTAAAGGCGTCCTTGTACTCACTGGGCCACATGAAATGACGTCGCCTGCCAGACCACATAGGGACGCTGAGAGCCCCCTCAGCAGCCGCTGTAGCCTTGCTGCGGGCCTCTGCGAGCCCTGGGTAGGTCCGGGCGAAGGCGGCCTTGAGGCGTCTCGCAGCGGCCTCTGTGACGCCTAGCTGACGACAGATGGTGCGGACCCCTCCCCCATATAACTGAGAGAAATTATAAGTCTTTCCGTCTTGTCTAGTAATCCCTAGAGCATCCGCAGTAACTTGGTGAATATCCCCACCCTGTCGGAAAGCATTAACCATATTCTCATCAGCGCCATAACAAGCAGCCAATCTTAGTTCCACTTGAGAATAATCAAACTCCCATAACTCAAAGCCAGGCCGAGCAAGAAGTAGAGACTTAACAGCAGAAGAACCTTCACGAGGGACTTGCTGCATGTTAGGCTTTTCCGAAGAAAGTCTTGAGTTCTTTGTTCCATGAATCTTAAAGTTCGTATGCAATACGTTATTACGGTCCACCAGCGCAGGCCACCCCTCATACCAGAAGCTAGCCTCCTGGGAGTGATGCCGGTACTCTAGGATTTTCTCGACATCCGGGTGATCAAGCGTTGACAGGAACTCCGCATCCATAGTAGGTTGACCACTAGGAAACGACTTGGAGGGTTTACCCAATGGACCTGGACGAAATCCGAGACCTTCTGGTGGACTTCCAAACAGATGCTGAGCGAGGCGCTTGGGCTTCAGTGGATCGAACCCTAGACTTGCTTCTAGCTCTTTTTGACGCAGCCGAGCCCGCTGGGCTAGGCCCTGTGCCCGCTTCACATCAATTAGGATTCCCCGGTTTTCAACTCGTCTGAGAGCTTCTGAGTATTGCATAGCCCCTTCCCAAAGGGACTCAAATACTTCAGCAATATCAGACTGAGCTATATAGTCTCGAACTAATTCAAACAACTGAATAGTAAGCTGTGCGTCTTTGGATGCATACACACTCAAAGCCTCGGGAGGAATGCGCTCATAGCCATTTCCCCCGAGGCTTTTGTGTAATTTCTTAAGAAGCTTTTCTTCCTTATCAGAGTCGTCATCTAGAAATTTCTTACCAAGTTCCTTTAGTCCGTATGTGAAAAGATTCTCATTCCACATATGAAACATAAGCATCGTATCATACCATTTCCCTACAGGTAGGGGAAGCCCCGCTTCAGACAATACATTGAAGTCGAACTTGGCATTATGCAATACCCATGTTTTACTAGGGTCCTTGAATAAGAATTCTAAATGCTGTAACCACTCCCACGGTAGGTTATTATCTAATCCAAAGAGATTAGCTTCGTGACCAAAAGGACAATACCAGGTTGGATACAGTTCTAAATCTTTGTCAGCACAAATCCCAAAGACGATCCCAACAAGACCCCGACTATCAAATGTAACACCGTTAGTCTCCGTATCTACCGCAATAATCTCTGCTCTACCTAGTTGCTCCAGCATACGCTGAAACTTATCCTCTGTATCAACTAACATTTACCTACAGCACTCCTTGCTGCATGTCACCCTTATTCTTAATGCTATCACCAAAGAAATGCATTTGCCCTGTCGAGTCTAGCACTGCATATCCTGGATCATGCCAATAAGCTAGAATAGCCTTCGCCATTCGCCCAGTACCCTGTAGGAACTCTAGAAGGTTGCCAAGGTACTTAGCTCTACCCATTGCAAAAACCCCGCCCCCCTCGGCTAAGAGATAATAGCCTTCATGTACGGCCACCATATCTACAATAGGGGTATGCAGTTTCATCTCAGTAAGAGACCCGTAATGTTTTGCGCCGAAGGCATACACTGCACCGCGATCAGTATAAATATAATACCCACCTAGACCCGGCGTCATCCCGATGATATTTCCTACAGGGGGGATACTTTTATCTTCGGGTAGATTCATAGCTTTCCGTACTTCTTCGCAGAACCATTCTAAATCAATATCTGATAAACCAGGATCAGACCTACGGCCAGGAACTAACTCTAGACGAGCATGAGTTGTAATACCTGATTTACCTTCATCAATCTCCGCACGAGTTCGTAGCACAGGTTCAATTCCATGCAACACACACCAAGAAGCACACTTCTGAATAGCATTACGTACAATAGACCATCTGGATTGAATCTCTCTCCAATTAGCTACTGCAAAGTGCCTTGCGTACCCTAAGAGAGTTAATTGGATACCATCCCGATTATATCCGTACTTAACCCCATAAGCCTCATACTTTACAGGATCAATCATATCCTGCACCCCTGTAGGATGCGAAATTGAATGATATGAACCGGGTGAAGTACGATTACGAATAAAGTCCATCAGCCCCTGTAGGGAAGAAGATTCTGGCGTATGCAGAACTATATATCGTAGCTGCCCCCTTCTAGCACGAAATTGATCTCGAACAGGTGGATTATCTTCTAACCAGAATTCAGACATTCTCTGCTTCCTCTGGGTCTACAGGAGCGGATGAAGGGACGAACAATACAAAGCGTTCGGTGAAGATTTTCGTGAACGCATCGGGCGGAAGCATCCCTGAGCAGAACGCAATCAGAGTCTTATAGAACTCATGTTGCACCTCTTCACTCGGTAAAGTAAATGCTAACTTCTCTCCATTGGTAAGCATAACCTCCACAAACCTAGATAAGTTTGTAGGGTCTTGTCCGTAAGATACTGCACTGATATCCCGTAATTTAACAGATACATTAGGACTCAAGGGCATCATAGCATCTTGAATCGAAATAGGCTTAACTTTAGGTGCTGGGTTGGGTCGATTATTTGCCATTATCCAAATCCTATCCCCGGTCTACCGGGTTGGACTACTCTACTTTCTTGTTTATCAGGAACCTTAGTCTCCCGCTTTGGTGGAAGAATAGTACCCTGTTCTTTTCGTGTATAGTTAAGATTGAAACTACGTTGAATTATGAAGGGTGATGGCTTGGGTGCAAGCCTGACCTTAAGGGGTATACATTCGAGGGAGTTTCCGGAGGCATCTTGTCTGTTTTCCCAGAGACAGATGATTGTGGTTGGGCGGGCTTGAAAGTAGACAGAGCCATAGACATCTGCCAATTTGTTCGGCCGCTTATTGTCTCCGGAAGCTTTCCTATTGTGATGGATATATCCCGTAAAGACCCCGTATCGGTTTCGAAACCGATCGTTCCAATCCATAATTTGTCTTGCGTCTGAGTCAGACAAAAGGCTCTCAGAGGTAGTGGACCCAAGGGAATCGAAAATGACCCCATCTAGTTCTAACCTTTCTACTATTTCTTCAACTTGAATTTGTATCGCAGCATTCGTCAGATACATTGGTTCGCCTACAGGAAAGGTCAGAAAGTTCTTATCTAAGACTTCTAATTGACCCGTCTCATAGTTTTTCTGTAACAACCTGTAGAAAACAAGTAGCTCGCTCTGCCCCATCTCTAGAGAGAAGAAAGCTACCCTGTAGGGACGAGGTACCTTGAATCCTAAGAAATCTTCGCCCAAAGAAAAATGCATACACATATTCAAAGCGAACTGCGTTTTACCAATACCGGGAGGTCCACTGAGTAAGAGAGTCCCTCCTTTTTCTAGGAGCCCCTCCCATGCCCATTCGACTTCCGGTACGTTTTCGATAAGAGAAGTAAATCCGTAATAGTTTAAGGAGGTACTCTTTGATTGTAAGTCTGGATACTTTTCTCTGCATCGTGTTACAATCTCCGCCAGACGAATCAGCCGATCCGGCCTATCTTTAAACTTACCCCACGCAGTATCCGCATTAACTAGAATAGACAGGATTTCATCATCTGTCATACCTAATTCTGCGACGGCGTACCCCAAATGCATTAGGTCTTTACTACGATCCCCTTCCTCTGATCCCGAGCGAAGTAACTTAAAAGTTTCTTCCGGAAAAGCATACTTAGCTACAACTTCTTCTAGAGGAGGAAGATCAGTAGCTATAGGTATCTCTACAATCTCGGGGGCTGTAGGAAGCGAAGCGTCTAACTCAGTAAAATTACTAATACCAGGACGAGTGCTGATAATAGTAACGTCACGGACCCTCTCTGCATTCTTAAAGTTCTTTGTCCCCGGTGGACGCAATACTTGAGTGGCATCCCAGCCACTAGTATCAGCACCAAGATAATAGGCGAGGCGACGGTTAATCCGTTCCAGTTCATTTAGTCCTACAGGGGGTGTTTTCCAGTACCAATGTTCATGTCCATCTTTAGAGGAACGGACTCTGATATGAGGTCTAGGTATTCCATCGAGAGTCTCAGGGACTGTGCCATCGAATTCGCACCAGAAAACTCTAGAGTCTCTAATGGACCCTTTAGTGGCTTGCGGCCGCGAATATAGCGCTGGCCCATAATATACATCCTTAGTCTTAGACTCTTGTTGAACGAAATCTTCTAAGGACTCTCGTTCTTTCGGCCATTCAAA
>Ga0208019_1001429_pt1 | contig 12663 bp, 23 predicted proteins | sample CB_VirMetaG_5_FD_184540 | JGI IMG/M metagenome (GOLD analysis project Ga0208019, IMG submission 184540) | Freshwater to marine saline gradient viral communities from Chesapeake Bay - CB_1508_1D Viral MetaG (SPAdes) (version 4) | ecosystem: Environmental > Aquatic > Marine > Coastal | place: USA...
TGCTTAGGTTCGTATTCTGAATAATGCACAAAAGCACCATTCCATTCAAATACCATTTCTTTATAAGGAAATGCCATTCCTGAACGGTCTGATATTGCTAATGATCTTTTTCCTTTAGCAAAAGTTGACATTATATATCTCTTGGTTCTGAAGGTAATGATTTATCCATTAGTCCTTCTACTTGTTTTAATTTTGCAAAATCTTCTAATTTCATATTAATTTCATCTGCATTTGCATCTGTTGGATCTATAACACTAAAAACAACAGACATAGGTAAACTCATTAATTTTGAAAGTCCTTTTTTAGCCAAATCTGTTAAATTACCAGTCCTTGCTTGCAAAGTTTTAAAAAAATCTAATTTTTGATTTTTTAATAAATTTTCATCTATAATAACTTCTCCAGGTAATCTTACATTTTTTATTTTAGATAAAGCTTTAGCTTTATCAAATTCTTCTTTTGTTAAATCTAAATAATTAACTTTACCACTTAATGTTCCTTTTTTTTGAGCATACCATTTTGCATCATCAACATTGGTTGTAAAATATTTTCCACGATCAGAATATTTAATTTGATCCTCTAAAGGAATATTTTCAGTTCCTCTATATACTCTAATAATATCTTCAATTCCTGCCATTATACTCCATCTCCATAAAATGTTTGTGGTGAAATATAAGTAGATGTTCTTTGACCATCTTCTTCCAAAGCTCTTTTTAATTCATCTTCATATAATAAACGTAATGATTCTGTTCGTTCTGGAGAATGTTTAATACTTAAATAATAAGCAAGTCCAGAAACCATTGCAGGAATAAAACGATATACTACATCTGCTGTATTTGTGTAGGCACCTGCATCTTGAATTCTAGCTACATAATAAAATTTAAATTGATAATTAGATCCTGAAAATCCAGCACTAGGTGTTTGATATAAATAGATACTTGGATTTACAGTTCGTTGAACATAATATTGTGAAGGTGTTCCTTGTGATAATTTATTAGGAATCGCTGCATATGCAGAACGATCTATTTTAGATAAGGAAGTATCATTGGGTGCAGAAGAAACAGTATTATTTCTAACATAAGCTTCTAATACATCATTAATATCATTAGGAAAATTAGTAGGATCACTTGCATAATTATATTCTGCTTGGCCTTGTACTAAAGGAACAGTTGCCTGTTTTACTTCCCATAGATGAACGCCTCTATTTCCCCATTCAGAAAATAAAATATTTAAAGAACGTCTGGCACTTTTTAAGTGATAACCAGTTCGGCTTCCACCAACACCGGATCTTTCATAAGCTTCTTCTATAACTTCATCTATTTCTAGATTGAATGATGTAGTACCAGAGGTAGCCATCTACCCTCCTATTTATCTAAAAATAAGGTTACAGTAACATTAGATAAAGAAGTTACACCAACACCGTCTTTATATAAAACTCCATCTTCTGGTAGATTTAATGTTTCTGTTTGTCCTGCTCCTACTTGAACTGTCATATACACTCCAGTAGTAGTAGACGCACTCGCTTGTGTTGAATTAACTAAAGTATTAATAACAGCACTTCCAGAAGCACCAGTAGACTGAACAGCATAAGCTCTTACTCTAGTTCTACCTGTGAATGCTGGACCGTCTGCCGTTAGTACTATCGGTTTTACATCTGATTTCATTGCCATAAATTTTTCTCCTTATAATTTATATGGGGCCGAAGCCCCACATTAAATTATTTATTAGTTAGATTCTTTACCGTCATCTTTTACATAGTAGTAAATGATTCCAGTAATTGTTCCACCTGTTGCTGCTGAAGCACCTTTTCCACCAACGATTTTAATAATCTCAGTAGCAGGTAAAGCAATGTTTCCTAAAGAAGCACCTGAAGTAGAATCACCACCCCATACAGTTGTAATACCACCATCAGCAACTGCTTCATTTAATAAACCATCAATATCAACAAAGTCTGTTCCACCATCATAATCAGTGTAACCCATATCAATAGTTGGGCTAGAACCACCTGTTGCTGCACCAGTAAAAGTGATCCCAGTGATTACTGCATTTTTTGGAAGAATAACTTTGCTTGTATCAGTTGATGATACTTGTACATCAGTTCCTGCCGTTGCAGTAGGATCAAAATAAAATTGAGCCTGCATAGGTATTGAACCAGCATAAGTTGTTCTTGAATTATCTCCACCATTCGATCTAACGAATCCAGTGAAAGTTGTTTTATTTGCCATAGTATTATCCTCCTAGTTAATTCCACATAGTCTCTAGGCTGTCGACTATACTCGTCTATGCAGAATATTTTTATGTATAGTGATTAGAATATATAGAAAATTATAGAGAAGTGCAAGGTATCCCGTAGTCTAAACACACTTTTTATACCAATAATATTAGCTCTTAATTAGCCTGCAAACGGATGTATTTCGTAGTCCGTAGAATTTGCGTAATTAATAGCTTCTTCTTCTTGTTCTTTTAAGATAGATCTAATAACTTTTTTGATCTCATCCCCAAGTTGAAGCATTTCAGTCGTTATCTTGCCACTGTTATGAAGATACATTTCGTTCCATTTGGACTCAAGTTGTAACTTCTTGGCGAAGAGTAACATCGCGCTGTTTACCAATTTCAACCTCCTCGTAGGTTATATAGAATTTGCCTTTTGAGTATTTTAACAAATTCTCTTCCCATTCTAACTTATTTTTTCCCAGAAAGTCAATCAATTTCTTATGTAATTCTTCAACAGAATTAATCTCTGTTTCTGAGTCCATATAGAACTTGGTTTGTAATGGTCTAGTAAAAATTTTAATTAGATAGGTTCTCACGCCTTCTTCAATATCAAAGTTAATGGGGCAGGTCAAGCCTGCCCCATTAGTAAAAGGATTATGCTGTTCCTGGAGAACCGAACATACCTCTAGGGTCAGACCAACCGAAGCTGTATCTTTCTCTAGCTTTGTATTTCACGTTACCAGTGTCAAAATCACCTTCCATTGAAGTTTTGATAGGTGATCTAACAAACATTTTCATTCCGTTTGGTACATCTGTCTTGATGAAAAACGCATCAGTGTCAGTTAAGTAGTGATTAACTACATAACCTTGAGGAATCATCCCCATATTTTTGATTGCGTTGATATCATTGTCAGCTGTTCCAACTCTTTGCGCAGATTTCATTAATCTGTCCGCAGTGAATTGAAGTTCACTAGGGATGATTAATTTCATTCCTCTAGCAGCAATTTTTAAACCTCTTTCATCAACGAAAGCAGCGATGTCTATCAAAGACTGCTCTAGTGATGTTTCGTTTAAGTCAGCTGCAGTTGCAAGAGTGTTACTGAATGTACCAGCAATGATTGGATGAGCTGTAGATAATAAAGCTTCACCGTCACCACCTGGTTGTACAGTAGAACTGAACGCATTGTTTAACACGTTAGCCGCTTTAACTTGTTTAGTGTTAGCCATAGATCTAGCCAATGCTTTGGTATATCTAGAAGCTAATCTGTCATACAAGTTATCTTCGATAGCTTCCTCAGTGATAGAGAATGCTAAAGCGATTGTTTCGTGTGTGTAACGAGCTGTGAAAGTTTCTTGAGCGTTGTCATAAGACACTCCAGATCCTTCTGGCTTAACTGAAGCGTTAGCAAAGCCCGAAAGCATTACTTCTTCTTCAAAAGCTCTGTCAGAATTTTCTGTGTCGAAAATTTCAGCGTGCTCATTAGCATAGTTTTTATATTCCAAGCCGAATAGGGCATTCAAACCTGGCTCTAGTTCTTTAACTAGTTGTTGTCGTGATATAGCCATATCTTATACTCCTATAGTCGGTTGTTTCAACTGATGCTCATTGATTTGCACAATGCATTTAGCATAAGCTGAAGTTGAATCGTTTCCGATTTCTTTGGAAAAGCCAAAAAACTTAACCAATAAAGTGCTTGAAGTTCCAGATGTACCAACATCTAGAGTCATACCTGATTGGCCGTTGATTGTGCTACCAGTGCCCACGTTAACGTCGAAGTTTAATCCGACATCAGCTTGAGCGATTGAAGCATCAGCTTGAACTAAGAATCTTGCATACGGATCGTCGTATACGAAAGCTTCAATAGTTTCACCTGTTGCTACGTTTGTTTGGGTATAGTAGTTAGTATATTTTGGTTTTCCTGTTGAAGGATCTTTCGATATGAAAGCTCCCCAGAAAACGCCTAACGCAGGGTCAGACGCAGTACCTTGGCTAATGTATCCAGAACTTTGCAATGCTACCAAGTCACCTTGATAGATTGAAGTACTAGAGTTATCAGCTATGTACCACGATGACAGACCTTGGTTGTCAGCGTTTTGACCAACTTTACCAACTGGAACAAACCCAAAAGGGGCGTTTGTATTTGCCATATTTGTTTTCTCCTAAGTTTTAAGTTGATCGGTGTTCCTCAGAAATTACTAAATAATTAGTTCTTCTTTGTACCACCGAAGGTTACACGAGTTTGTCGATCACTATTGATCGGCATACTTGGGTGCTGTTCCTTCATTAGATCGTTATTTACTGCATCGTCGCGATCCTTAGTTTGTTTTGCAAAATAAGCTTCACGTGATCTTGCGATCTCTTCAGGTATCCTAGCCAGCAATAGGCCTCCAACTCCTATGACTCCTGCGTATTTTCCTTCGTTCAGAACTGGATATTCAGATCCCGGATATTCGTCTCCTCTTACGAGTTCGAATCCTGATCTTAGTTTACCGGACATATTCTTTGTGTCATCAAAGCCCATTGTCTCGGCTCTTATCCATCTGTGTCGGAATCCTTCCGGCGCAGGCGGTGCATCAAGAGATGATGGTGGAGTCCAAGTTTGAGGTCGTTTTGTTTTTTCTCTACTTTGGCTCGCACGAGTGGTCTTTATATTTTTATCTTCCATATGCCTATACCTCCTTCGTGAGTGTTGTTAATTGTTTCGCATATTCTTCAAGTGGCACACCTAATCTTTTAGCAATTGCTACCTGTGATGGTGTGAGTTTCACAGTTTTTCTGCGTCCAGTTGCGCTCGGACGTTTAGCTGACGCTACAGTTTGAGACGGTTTAGGTCTTTCTGTAGAAGTATCTTGTACTTTAGCAAATTTATGAGGAAATTCAAGTCTAATTCTTTTATCAATTTCTTCATAATATTCATCTGATTTTGGATCGTATCCTTCAGTTTCTACAAGCTTTTTATGTATATCAAAAGCCGTATAAGTCATTGCAGAATCACTACCAAACCATTTGTTTTTACTTGCCCAATCCTCAGCTTTTTCATCAGTAGGTACATCTTGCGGTACTTCTTTACCGTTATATGTATTAACTGTCCGATATTGTTGAGGAGTAATAGTTACTTCTTTTCGTTCTTGTTCAGTTGCTTTAACAGCGTTCAATCTAGCAGCATCTACGGAAAGAGAAGCTAACTGTTCTTGAGCATTGATTTGACCTTCTATATCTTGATTCTCAATAGCATTTTTAAGTGCTAATTTAGCTGCTGCTAAATTAGTCTTAACTCTATTTTCAAATTCAGATACATAAGATTTATCTAAAGTAGAAAATCTTTTTTCTACTTCATCTTTTTCTTTTTTAACTGCTTGCGCAAAAGCAATGGCTTCTTCTTTTTGTCTTTCTGCTTCACGCATTTTTCTTGTAAGTTTAGCAATACGTTTTTGAACGCCTTCACTATACTTCTCAAGTTCATCATTTTTTTCTGGTTGAACATTAGACTGCTCAGCAGGTTCCGAAGTTGTGTCATCGGACTTACTACTATCTTCAGTGGTAACTTCAATTTTCTCTTCTTGTGCTTCTTTTGCCTGCTCATTGTTCTCCTGTTCTAGATTAATTTCGGCTCCTTCTTCTTCGCCGACATCAACCATATTTTCTTGTTTTTGTGCTTCTTGCATAGTTCCTCCTATGGTTTAAATGTGATGAAGAACAGATTCGGGATCTTTGATAGTTCCCAAAACTTCATCATCATTTAGTATTCGCACTTCTCCACCTTCTATTGGTAATCTTGAGCCAGCATATCTGGCAAAGATAACCCAATCTCCTTTTTTGCACCAAGGACCAGTTTCAAATTTATCTTTATCCTTGTAAGCCAATGGACCCATTTTTAAAACGTAACCACAATTGGTTGCGATTCGTAATCGGTCTAATGATTCTTGTGCAATTAAAATTCCTCCTTTAGTTTTATCTTTAGGTGTAAAAGGTAAAACTAATAATCTCCATCCAGATGGTTCTGGTAATTCGTCTACAATAGATGCGACATTAGTTTCATCTATTTTTTTAGATTCTCTTGAAATGAATTCTTGTTTTTTTGATTCTTCTTCGTATTTGTCTTGAAGACCTAATTTAATCTTCGGTACTTCTGTCGAATTTGACGATATTGTCTGCGCCTCTTTGCTCATCTTTTTTTTGCTCCTTATTTTCTAGCAGGATAGAGATTTCCTGTAATGTTATTTGTATGGCGTGTGCCTGACCAAGTAAATACTTGTATTTCTCCATATTGTCAACACCCCCTCCAATCATTGTGTCTCCAATAGTTTGGAGTCTTTCTTGAAGGTTTTTTTGAGTTTTATAGATTACGGTTATGGGATCTATGGCCATTAACAATTCCACTTTCTAAGAGACTTATTTATCCTAGAATTGGGATCGTTAGCAGTTTTTGCCGATGTGAGTCTCTTCTTCATACCAGACATTCTAGCGCAGAAACTTTTTCTACGATTTGCAGCTTTAGAACCTTTTTTTAATTTAGAAGGTTTAGTAGTAACAGCCATAGAAAGTTTAGAACCAGGATTAGCTGCTCTATAAGAAGCTATTCCTTTTCTATTTAATCCACCTGATTCGGATTTACCTTCTTTACGTTGCCAAGCTGGAGATCCTCCTCTTGCCATTGCAATTCTAGCTTTACCACATCCTCGTTTATGTATTCCTAAGCCTGCCATTATTTTTTCTTTTTAGGAAATCCTGCTTTCATATTTGCATATGCTTTTGCAGAAATAGTAGATTTAGATTTAGGTCTTGAGATACCTAATTTTTTTCTTCTATTAATGTTAGCCCAAAGTCCTGGTTTCTTTTTTGTAGCCATTATTTTTTACCTTTGTGTTTAGAATTTTTCATCATTTTTCCATCAGGCATTTTATGATATCCTTTTTTAACTGTTCCACCTTTTTTAAAAAAACCCATTTTATTTCTAACTTCAGTTGGAAGTTTTTTTAAACCTTTTTTATTTGCTGGTACTTTTTTTAAATGTGTAGGCATTATTTGTTCTCTTTTTTACAGTTACAGTCGTGACTACATTTGCAAGGAATGATTTTAAATATCTTACAAATCACCCATTGTATTGCATTGAGGACTTTACAAGCCACCCAAACAATTGCGTTTTTTATTTTAATTAGTATTTCCATATTGTTCTCCTTGATTGTTTATACTATTTTTCTACTTTGTTGGCTAGTGTTCTAGCAATACTTTCACCAGAACGACCTACTACATAACCACCTAATCCAATGTTTAATAACGTCCAAACATCCCCAGGTAGTTCAAAAGTAATAATAGTTCCGGTAAATATCTTTATCACTGGTCCTGCAACATAGTTCCATACCAATATAAAAATTAGAACGTACATCAACAGAGGCCTCCAACTAGATACAAACCAGTGGGATTTAGCTTCTGCTTCTACAATAGAAGCTGCAGCTTTTAACTCTTCTGTAGACGATTGTAATAACTGAGTATTAAGCTGAGCTTTTAATTTTTCTGCTAAATCTTTATCTGGGATAGCTTTATCCACCGTAGAGAATAGCATTTTAGCTAGCGGTGCAATCGTTCCTAATGCAGCAAGCATAAAACTAGTACCAAGTAGCTGTTCTTTGTTTTTCTTTTAGCATTCTTTTCTGTCCTTTTACTTTATCCTTTTGAGATTCATTTGGATTTGTCATCTCAACTGGCTTTTCTTTAAAAGAATTGCTGTTTTTTTTATTGTTTTTCATAATTTATTTCCTTTTTTTGCTCATTTTAGCTTCAGATAAAGCAATAGCAATAGCTTGTTTAGGATTTTTCACAATTTTGCCTGATTTTCCACTGTGAAGTTTTCCTTTTTTAAACTCTCTCATCACTTTTCCTACTTTTTTCTGACCTTTACTCATTTGTTTCATTGTTTACTGTCCACTTCCACCAAAATTAACTTTGGCTTGTTGTACCCCCATCTTAGCCAAGGATACTCCGGCTCTCAATTTAGCTAAATCTTCATTTTGTTGAAGCTTTTCATCTTGCGTTACTTGATTCATCATAGCTTTCATCTTGTCTAAATTGATTCTATCTTCTGCTTCTTGTTTTTTACGTTCATTTTCTTGTGCTCGTAAATCTATTTCTCTAGATTTAAGTTTAATTAATGGATCTCCATCAAATTGAGAAGTGATTTTGTTTTCTTCTTCCATAAAATCTTTCATCATCTCAGCAATTAAAATAGATTTTCTTGCTTCAATACTCATTGATAGTTGTTGCATCTGTTGATTCGCTTGTGGGTTTTGTGCCATTTGTGGATTCATTTGCATTTGTTGTTGCATCATTTGTAATTGTTGTAATTCTTGTTGGAACTCTAACTGAATTTGTTCTTGAGCCATTAACGAAATATGTTCTAAAATATTTTTCTGCATTGCACCCATTACCATTGGATTATTCTTCACTAAATTTAATTGCATAAAGTTTAAGTGAGCATCAATATGAGATCTATGGTCTTGTCCACCAAACGCTTGGAATGGTCCTCCCGATAAAGCAGTAATATGTTCTAACGATGGATCCATTGGTTGAGGTGGTTGTGGAGGAGGTAAAATAGCATTAATATTTTTTACTCCGATAGCCTCATACATAGATCTATAGGCTTGGTACAAATTATGCATTTGCGGATTCGATTGTGCTAATTGCAATTGTGTTTGTGCCATTGAAATTCGTTGTGTTTGAGAGAAGATATTAGGATCTGCTACTGGTAATACATCTACTCTGTCATCAAAGTCTTGAACCTTAATTTGTTTCGTAGCCCCTGGAACATCATAAGGATATTCAGGCGGAAGATAAGTTTTAAATACTTCTGCTAATAATTTAAATTCTTGTTTTAATCCTACATACAATCGTTTGTGAATAGCAGACATCACACGCGATCCGCGCTCCAAGAGTGCTACCGTGGTGCCCACGGCTGCCTGTTGATTCATATCGCCTACTTGTGCATCAGCGATAGACGCGAAGCGTTGACCTGCTTGAACGACCGTTCCCATCAAGGTCAGTAAAGTTTGATCCGGTCCTTTAAAAGGAAGAGGCATAAAATTATCTCTAATATTTCCACCCGGTGCATCTACATCTCTAAATTCTCCTGGTTGTAAAGGTTGTGCATCATCTCGTACTCTAATTCCACGAGACTTAAATCCTGCTGGTAAGTTCGCTAAAGTACCTGCATCTAACAATTGTCGTAGTGCAGTCGTAGCTGTTCTAGATAATCCACCAATCATATGGATTAAACCAAAACCATAAAAACCAAGTCCTGGTAAAAATTTGAAATGTACAAAATAATTAATTTTATTTTTCTTAGGATCATTCTCTGCATAGTTTCTACGAATTGATAAAATCTTTTTCGATGTTTCTTCTACAGTAATAATATAAGGCAGTTTAACTCCAGTGGGCTCACCATTTTGATCCATATCTTCAAAACCTTCGATGTCGCAATACGTATGAAACTCTAACAAAGTATAAATATCATCTTCTTTGGTTTGTTTGATTCCTTCGATTTCTTGTTCCTTTTGCTCGATCTCATCTTCGCGAATTGCAGGATCTAATAATTCTACATCAGAATAGAAACCAGATAATTGTTGTTTGCGTAAATCGTTTTTAGTTATTTTAAAAATATGAACAATGGCTTCTGCATCTTCTAAAGAAGTTGCGGAGTAGGGCACTACCAAATCATCGGCAGGTATAAATTTAGAAACCGCTCGCCCTAAAAGTTCATCGTAATAAACTTTTTTGAATGTCGATCCGCTAAGGGGAAGATAGAAAAGCATCTGATCGAATTCCGGTTCATATTCTTTCATCTGGTCCATTATTTGGTAGTTCATAAAATCTTTAACACGATTGGCTTGATCTTGTTTCTCGGTGCTAATGTCACCTAAAATCTGAACACGGACTGGTCCGTCTGCTGGTAATAATTCTTTATACGCTTGTGCTTGAAATTGAGTAACTGCTTCTGCTAAAACTGGATGAGTAACTCCGCTCGCTCCTCTAAATGGTTCTGTTCGTTTTACATATTTAAATCCTAATAAATCTAATCCTTGTCTATAGGTATCTTCCCAATCTTTTCTAGACATTCTGTATTCTTCATAGTCTTCTGATAATTTAATTCCTAATCTATTTAAATCAGTCGTATCAACATAGTCTGCTAAGTTAGAAGTATGACTAACAGCAGCTGGTTCTACTTTGCTAGGATCAAAAGAAATTTCTGCTCCACCATCTTCTGTGTTTAATACTTCTATATCACTAGGAGAAGTTGGTTCTTCTGGAATTACCTGGTCTACAGGATTTTGATTCAGAAGTTCTTCTTCCATTAAAGTGTTGGGTAATGATTTATCTATAGTTGCCATATTTTTTCGAGTTAATTACTTTAGCTTGTTTTTTCGGAACATTCAAGCCTTGTGGGTTAGGTCCTCGTTTAGGAGGAATAGTCGTGGTTAGTTTTTTTACCATCAGTTTAATATAGTATTATTATCTAATACTACCTTAGCATCTGTTTCAATCCAAACTTTTGCCCCGCAACTTAACGGTTTATCTGGACTGTATATTATTTTACATTTTCCAATAATGTCTACTTCATTGGCATAAGTATTAGATTTAGAAGTTTTTACAGTAATAACAGGATCGTTAGTTTTATTTTTTTTATTAGCACGAATCACGTGTTGATTAATATGAATTCTTTTTTTCATTAAATGTACCTATTACCACCTGATAATGGTTTATCTATTAAACCACCTTTTGCTTTTTCTTCTATTGGTTCTAATTCAAATACAAGGTTTTTTTGTTTTACTTTTCTACCACCACCAGGTCTATATACTAGTCTACCCTCAAACATATTATTAAATTTTTTACTTTTAGCTGGTTTAAATCCTCTCTTTATAAAAGAATTATAGGCCGCATCAGACGTTAAATCTTCGGCTACTAAAAATTTCTTATCATTCTTTTTTGCAACTTTCTTAGCTTCTTCTATTACCATATCCATTGCCTCAGGAAATAAACTACCAGCCTCTTCTATTGCAATTCCTTCCATTCTTCCTTTACCAAATAAATTACCCATACCCATTTTAACCGCCGCAACAGGTAATCCTTCATCATCTAATGCAAAAATTGTATCTTCATTGGGACGTTCTTTTTTTCCTCCAATAACATCGTAAGCCGCTGATACAATGTAATCTACCGCATCTTGTTTAACGAAATATTTTTGTCTTAGTTTTTTTAATTCTTCAGGTGGCATTGTGTCTATATCTTTATCTGATTTATCAAAACCGTATTTATCCATTATTTTTTCATTGTATCGTATAAACATTTGTCTTTTTGTACTTGGTGGAAGAGGTGCATTATCTCTTTGCATAGATTCTTGAAAACCTTTTACTCCACCTCTCATTATTAACATTTCATCTAAAAGTTTTGGATCTAGTTCCCTTGATAAAGTATATTTACTTTGAGGGTCTGTCTTTGTTTCAATAGGTTGTTTTTTAATATTTAATTCAGTTGTATTTTTAAATAATTTTCCTACAATACTTGCATCAGAATCTCCAAAACCTCTTAACCTAGGAGGTATTGTATTAGCACCTTTTCCTGAAGGAGCCTTTTCTCCTATATATAATTCATCTAAAAATTTCTCAAAAGAATTTAAATCTTTTTGTTTTATAATTAATTTATTATCTTTAATCATTAAAGAAGGAACTTCTTGTAATATTTCCGCTTCAAACTTACCTCCACCAGTGTCAGTCAAAAGTTCGGTTAAATATTTTGATTCTTTTTCAGTTAAATTTTCTGTTAAAATTGGACTATCTTCAGTTTCTTCTTTATTTAAAATAGAAGTATCTACTTGTTCTGGATTAATTAAACCAGGAAGACCAGGTACTTTTTCTGGTATAGGTAATCCTGTAATTTTTTGTTTTTGTTCTGCTGGAGCCATTCCTGGTATTTGATTAGATTCTATTACTTCTCCCGTAGGAGCAAATACTTTACCAGATGGTGTATCGGTTGTTCTATTAAATATTTCTGCAGTAGGTCCAGCTAAACTTCTCATCAATGCTTTTTTAAATATATCTGGATCTGTTGACATTAAATTTTTATTTTCTGATGCAATTGATCCTAATACACCTAAACCTAGCCCTAATGCAGGTATAGAAATTTTATCTGTTTTAATGTCTTCATAAGGCATTAACGGATTAATTGATATGATTCCTTGGTCCATTTAATAATACGTTCGCTCCGTTTGTGGTAAAGGCTCATCTACATAATCTTCTGGATGTGGAATGAACCCACCTTGTCTAAATCGCATTACCGCTTGAGTCATTGAGTCGACTAAGTCGTCATTATCTCCATACGGAAATGCTGCACACTCCTCAATTACCTCTTCTGCAAATTTACTATCAGGAGCCCATACTTGACCAGATTCAAATAACGGAGCT
>Ga0208019_1001430_pt1 | contig 12658 bp, 7 predicted proteins | sample CB_VirMetaG_5_FD_184540 | JGI IMG/M metagenome (GOLD analysis project Ga0208019, IMG submission 184540) | Freshwater to marine saline gradient viral communities from Chesapeake Bay - CB_1508_1D Viral MetaG (SPAdes) (version 4) | ecosystem: Environmental > Aquatic > Marine > Coastal | place: USA...
TATTGAACATATTGAGATGTATCTTTATTACCAAATAAGAATCCATCTGATGCGGTAAGTTGCCCACTCGCTTTTAAGATAATATTATTATTTGTAGAATTAATTTGAGTATTTGTGATTTCAAATCCTGCAATTTCTCCACCACTAAATAATACATTTGAACCTGTAATCTGTCCACTATCTTTTAATATAAGATTATCGTTTGCTGAATTAATCTGAGTTTCTGATACTTCGAACCCACCAATGGATGCAGAAACAAATCTTGCAAAACCATCAGAATCGATAGATGATGATGAATTTGCTCTTGTTGATTGTACACCATTTATCAGAGCAGGTGTTCGTAAATTATTAACAGTTAAATCAGCATTGATTACTGCATCAGCACCAATTACTAATAAATTATTTTGGGGGTCTAAGTGAAATAATGATGAACTAATTTCTATATTACCATCCGAACCACTTATAAATTGAGTTCCAGTTGTACCTATAAAGAATTTATCAGTTTTAACATCCAATAAACCACCTTCTGCAGTTGTGAATATAAGATGTCTATTATCATTATCACCAATTAGTTGTAATCCAACTCCGTTTAATACATCTTCACCAACTTGAAGATTACCCGAACCTGAATAAATAATGAAACCACCTGGTCCTTTTCCTAATGAAGCAGATGTTTGTCCTTCAAATCCAACTGAACGAATGAATCCAGATGAGATACCACCCAACTCAATACCACTATCTAATGTGTTTGAAATAAACATCGAACCACTTATAAGGTTTTTTCTACCACCAAAGTAGTAGTTACCCCCTTCGAAGTTATATGGTTCTGTAATGGTTTCGGTTCTTGATATCTCACCTGCTGAATTAAGATATTGAACTTTAATTCTTTTTGGGTCTTCCAAATGTTCTGATGGAATTGGTATTTTAACACTTAATGAAGAACTAAACGGAACTGTTACCTCATTTAATAATTCATAATCACCAGGTAACCCATCTGATTTTATTAAGACTCTTAACTTATTCGGATAACCACTTATTGGGTTTACATTATTAATTGTTAGATTTGCGTATGACCTTTGATTTTCAGTAATAATATTAGATGATGTTTGAAAATATGAGATTGAATAATCTGCACTTTCAATTGATGTAAAAGTATGTGTTAAATCTTCTCTATCATCAAATGTAGTTGTAAATGGATTTTGTAATACAGCGGTTGTATTATCCAATATCCTTAGAATGGATGATGTATATGATGTAATATTTGTAGGATTCTCAAATTTAGTTTCAGGTGTTGCTGGAGTTTCGAAGTTTCCAAGTTGTAGTGAATACTCCACCATTTCTTGATTGAATTGAGAACCATCTGTTAATTGAACAATTGGAGTTCTACCTTTATATATGTATCTTGCACCACCACCTGTTTGTGTAGTAAGTTCTAACTCTGTACCTGTACTTGGGAGATTTTGGTATGCTTCAATACTTTCTGAAATAGAAATAGTTGGGAGTATATCACCCTTAAATATTACAGGTGATATGTTTTCCCTATCCCTATCAACATTTATAGTTGTAGACCACTTTACATTATGTTTACCTCTGTATCTACTTGGAACTTGTTTTCCATTTTGGTCAACTCTAGCTATACCATATATTGTTATAGTAGCATCTCCATTGGCAGTATTGTCATCATCTTTATCGTGATAAATCCAAATAGATATTACCCTACTTTTATCTTGTTCTAAGTAATCAGGAACTTCAAAATAAATAGGGTCACCATTAGCATCCTTTATATCCACAATTATTTGTGAATTTGGAACTAAGTTCGATGGATGGGCAGATATTCTTAATAAGTTCTTTCCTTTTGTAAGAACTTGTGGTACATCTGATACTCTAAAAAACTTTGGTGAAGTTTGTGAAGTATCTTCAAATAGAACTTTTAAATTAGAATAATTTCTTGGTGTATTTCTTTTAAACTGTAATGACATTCACTCTCCGTCAACTTTTACTTTTCTATAAATATCTAATAGATGAAAATCCACCCACTTTTGTAATGTCGATAATCTGGTCAACCATATCTCTCGTCTTATCAATATGTGATATTGTTACGATAAAATCAAATTGGTTTTTTAGGTAATCAAATAATAAATATAATGAGTTGAAGTTATCACTATCCAATGAACCAAACCCTTCATCAATTGCTATGAAATTTGGACGAGGTAAATTAGATACATTTATCAAAGCAGTTCTTATAGCTACTGATGAAATAAACTTCTCCATACCACTTGTCAATTCTAATGGCCAGAACTCTTCATCACCATACGCAATATATGAATTGATGTTTTTACCATCTGTATTTAATAATATTTGGAAATCCACCAATGGTTGTAATATGTTGTTAATTTCTACTTCCAACTTAGGTAATATATCTGAAATTAATTCATATGGAATACCATCTCTTTTTACACATTGTAAGTAATATTCATAACCTTCATACTTCGTTTCCATATTAGCCAATTTGGTAATTGATTCATTTATGGTTTTGATTGTATTTTCAGCTATCTTAGCTTCACCACTTACATCGATTAAAGTATCATTAGTTTCATATACCAAATCTTCAATTTCTTTTAGATTTTCTTTGTATTTATCGATTTCTTTTTGTATCTTTGTGTTATGCTCGACCGATTCTTTTTGTTCAATTGATTTTTTGATATCACCTTCAACTTTCTCAATTTTATTTTTTAATTCAGAAAGTTCTAAGTTGCACGATTTGTTTTGAAGTTCTAATTTTTCAATTTTATCTTTATACCCATCAATCTCAACTTTTAACTTTTGAACCTCTAAAAGAATATCATTCACATCATGTTTAGCTTTACCCATTGAAGCATTATCATATTCACCAGAACGAGTAATTCGTATTAGTGCCAATTCTCTGATTTCTTTTTCTAATGATTGAGCTTGTTGTGCAAATGGTGTATTCTTATTTTTTACACAATGTTCACATCCATCATCAAATGTAAGTGAGCCAATACCATCTAAGTGTTTTTTCTTGTGTTCAATCTCTCTATCCAATTCATCTATTTCTATTTGAATAGTTTGTAATTGACCTACATACATTTCATATTTTAAATGATTTTCTTTTAAATTTACCAAATCATATCTATCAAATTTAGATTGTGCTTCTTTTAATTTAGAATTCAAATCATCTAAAGATTGCTGATACCCATTACACTCAGTTTCTTTTAAAACTAATTCAGATTGAAGATTCTCCTTAATTTTAAGGAGATTGTCGGTGTTAATCACCGTAGAATCTACGGAGATTAATTCACTAAGTAAGTTTTCAATACGATATCCAACTTTAACCCTACGTTGTTTGTATTCATCTAATAGGGTTTGAGTTTCACCAACTTTCTTTTTGTTTTCAATTAAACTTTCTTCTGCTTCTGATAGCTTTTCAGTAAAGTTTTGATTTTTATAATCTTTAAGTAATGCACTTAGTTCTTTGATTTCTTCATTTGCTACCTGATATAATTGTTCAAACACATCCATATCTAAGAATTGAGCAAGAAGTTCTTTTCTTTCTTTTTGAGATTTCTCAATGAACCCACCACTATTCGATTGGTTTGACATTGCAGTTAAAATAAAATCATCATAAGAACCCACATACTGCCTAATCATAGAATTTGTATCTCTACGTTCTTCACCATTTAAAGATTCAGTAGAACCATCCTCATTGATTCTGTAGAAGTTTACATCAACCTTTACAGTTCCCCTCTTAGGCGATTTCTTAGCAGTTCTCTCAATGAAGTAATCAACACCTTCAATTTCAAAATTAAACTTACAATCAAATTGAGATTTTGAATAGTTTAGTACATCAATTGCTTTTGAAGTACGAGAACATTTATCATAGATACAAAATGAAAGAGCATCCCATAGAGATGATTTACCACTTGCGTTTGGAGCAAAGATACCGTAAGCACCTTTCATTTGAGAAAAATCAATGGCGTTATTAGGCCCATATGAAAACATATTTGAAAATTCAAAAGTTTTAGGTTTCCATATAATATTTTTCATACCAACTGAAGTTCCTAACTTTTGATTAATCTCGTTGTTTATATTACGAATCACATCTAATTGTTCATCACCAATAACATATCTATCTGATAAGAAATCTTCTATCAATTTATTTTGGAATCCAACATCTCTTACATTTTGAAGTATAATATGTGAACCACCACTATAATCTTTTTTATCTGTGATTACTTTTTGGATAGATACTTCTTGTACTTTTCTACCAACTCTTATTTTAGCGAGAACTTTCTTTAATTCAGATTGAGTAGTATCCTTCACTCTAACCCTCATACGAGGTTTGTTTGGTATGTTTGGATTACCAACTACCTTTCCATCTTCTACATCAATTGTAACGTATCCGTAATCATTATGAATTGGAACAAATTCTGATTTTTTAGATTCCACATCCCATACTAAAATACCATGTTCAGGATATTTTGCTTCAGAATGATTCTGCATTATAGTTGAACCCACATATTTAATTGTGCCTTCTGAATTTAGGGATTGGTTTGGAACGTGAATATCACCCAATAACGTTAAATCATATCCATCAAATGATTCTACATTTACATTTTTGTTTTCTATTTGAAATCCATATTCTGTTTTTACTTTATCTACAGGTGCATGATATAAAGCAATCTTATAATCACCACTTACTTCTGATGCAGGAATGATTCCTTTTGTTTCAGAAAAGATAGAAGAGTGAGAAAAGGAAATTCCACCCATTTTCCAAACACCACTATCTTTTAAATAATGTAGATTTGGATGTGATAACGCATTTACAATTGGTGATAACGCATCTAATCTCGAATGATTATTTAGGTTTGCATCGTGATTACCTGGTATCAGAATTGTTGGTAACATATCTGATAATCTTTTTAGAAATGTTTGTGTCATTTCTACCACTTCAGGAGTCATATCGGTTTTAGCATGAACAATATCACCCGCTAAAACTATAATTGAATCTTCTGTTTTTGTATCTGAAATATACTGATATAATCTTTCGAAAACTTCTCTATATTCAGTATGTCTTTTTAAATTCCTAATGTGAATATCTGCTATGTGGTAAATCTTTTTGATATTACCATCATAGTTAATCTTCTTTGCTTTTCTCATACACCTATCAACTTATACTCCATTAACTTTCTTAGAGTTAATGCTTCAGTATTTTTTATTTTTTTGTTGATTTCATCAAATCCCATTTCAGATGGGTCTGAATCACCTAACTCTACTACATAAACTGTTATACCCCCATTCATAAGGGTTTCTGCAAATCTTAATGCGTTTTTAAATGCATCTGAATCTAATACTATATAAACTTTTTCTACACCTCTACGAATTATCTCTGTTTGTAATTTTGATTGTGGTGATTTACCAAATAATGGTATTGTATTCATTCTAATTGCCATCGCATCAAATACACCCTCACATATCACAATTGGTAAATCCCAATTAACCATCATTTCAAATCCAACCACATCTTTTGATACATCTGGATTCTTATGTTTATGATTGGTTTCATAAAAACTTCTACCAACGAAATAATTTAACTTTCCATCTGAATCATATGATGGGACAATTATTTTATGTTTGTATATACCTTCTTCACAATATCCAATTTCATACTTTACAATTTCAGATGGTGTAATTCCTCTACCTTCCAAATATTTGATTGCGTGCTTTCTAATAATTGAATTTGATGGTTTCCAAAGCGGAATATATTCTTTTGGTAATTGAACAACTTGATGGGTATCTTGGTGGGTATCTTGGTGGGTTGTATATCTATACTTCCTACTGAAAATAGAATTATGTTCTTCCCAAACTTCTTTTGATACTTTTAACTTTTTGAAAAGTGAACGAATTGTTTTACCCTTTTCATCAGATATCCAACAATGCCATGGGTTATCACCCTTTGAATTTAATCCAATATTTATTTCTAACTTTGGCTTGTAGTGTTCTGCAAACGGAGAGAAAAAGGCATAGTTATTCCCTGATGTTTTCTTAGATTTACCTAAGACAGATTCCAATAACGTAAGTATTCTATCTTCCATATTACAACAAATATACGAAAAAAAATTGAATTATCCAAAAAATATTTTTTTAGGCTTTTCGTTTACCCATTCCTGAGGAATTTCCTTCTTTGCCCATTTGAACCCATTCTTCTCGCACCATTGTGCATATGTAGTTTTTGAACCTTTATATATCTTACCGTTTGGTGATTGTAATACAAACCTTAAATCAATATCAGGATTTTGCTCTTTAATTAAAAGATGTTTCTTTCTATCTTCTGGTAAGAACCAACCCTTAGATTCTATATAAATTCCATTTGGTAATTTAAAATCAGGTTTATATGTATGATGTGTTTCTGGAATTGTGTATTTGATTTCGTGTTGTTCATATTCACCATCAATTCCTATTGATTTCAGTTGCTCATCTATCTTAGTTTCAAGACCACTTTTGTGGCCTTTTTGTTTTTGGATATGAGACCAATTTCCGTTTGCCATAACTTATTCTTTTTTAAAATCCTTTTGAGTTCCAAACGAACTTTCCATCTGCTCTTTGTTTTAATTGAGGTTTTTCTTCTTCAGGTAATATTTCAGGTAATGATGGAGTTCCGAATGCACCATCTAAATCAAATCTTATTTTTACTGTAATATCTACATCATTTCTGTTTTGTATTGCGGATGCTAATTTTCCAACCGCTAATAACTCACCAACTTTATTATATAATCCAATCGTTGTAAAGTAAGGAGAAAAGTTAGAACCTGTTACAAATGGTTTTAAGAACATTTCACGCTCATCATTATTTTTTCTTAAAGTTGGGTTTGTACTAATATTAAACTCAGAAGAACCAATTTCACATAGAACTGAAGTTTCATATAATTTCTTTGTTGATTTGTATTTTGTACTCCAACCATAAGTTGAACTATCATAATCCCAATTACCTTGTCCTACCCAAACATTTTTATATTTTGGTCTTGGGTCTGATACTACTGCAATACCTTGGTTATAAAATATTTCACCTACAATATCACTTTGGTATGCTGAACCTGTTAGGTAATCATTATTTGAAAGGTATTCAATTTCTGTTTGAGTTAATGCTCTTCTGTAAAATCTTACCTCATCCAATGAACCACTTAATGTTGAAAAATTAGATACTACATCTCTTCTAAGAACTGGTCCGTATGTTGATAAATCACTTACATAATGAGAACCTAATAATACATCATATTCATTCCAAATATCAGCTTTTAATTTTATTGATGATGATGCTTCTTTTGTACCATCAACCCATAATTCTAATAATGAACCTATTTTGTTGAATACAATATGATGTTGAGTTGCATCATTTAAATATGTTGATGATGTTACTTCTGAAGTTCTTTTACCATCTGAAAGTGATATGGATAGTTTTCCGTTTTCAGATGTGTTTTGGTTATATACCTTTATATCATACGGATAAATTGGTGTAGGTTGATTTCTTTGTCGTGTTTTTAATTGACCGTATCGGTTGGTGAACTCTTCAAAGTAAGAACCATTCTTATTTAATATCCAATTATAATTTCTACTATCATCAGATTGTGATGTTGGTAAAATAGCCCACAATGAAATAGAATAATCCGTTCCTTTCATTGGAGATAATCTTGGTTTATTTTTTATTTTAACGTATGATGTTGTGCCATCTAAAGTTACTTTTGTTCCAGATGCTTCAGATGATGTTCCTGTTGTTAAAATACCAGATTCATAAGTTAGATTTCGACCAACTGCATGGGTAGTATATCCACTTCTATCTAAAATTACTTTATCATAAGATGTAACTCTAGGAACTACCTCATCATTGAACCCCCAATACCCAATCAAATCTCCGAATGGAACATAAGATGATGTATTAATAGTTAAATGTGTATCATAAAGGTATCCATGATATTCATCTATTTTTCTATCTTGAATATTTACTTCATCCGATACACCCGCTACAGATTTATCTGCTACTGTAAAACTACCTGGTTTTATACCATCACCCAAACGGTTTTGTGGTATTGAGAATATAGATGCAGATGTGTATAAATCTCTTTCGTTATTAACCCTATGTTTAAAAAACATTTGATTAAGACCAGACCAAACAATTTTTTGTTCTTTAGATGAAAGAAATGATGTGTTACCTGAGTTGGAATTATCCAATTCAGTTGAATCAGCAACCAATTCACCATTTAATGAAGATGATAGTGGAACTTTCTCATTATATAATGGTGATATACCTTTTAAGATAGAAATTTGATAGTAATCTTGTCGATATGTACCATCACTTACTATCCACCTTTTAAATGCATTAAAAGGATACAATTGTAATCCACCACCGTTTATTGGTTTTAAAGCTTCTGCCATTCAATAATCCTATTATTCTAATATAAATATTAAATTATTTAAAATAAAAAACCCCATATTACTATGGGGTCGAAACTCTTTCGAGTCGGTCCTACAATTCTATTATAGGAGATGGGTATCTTAGAAGTCTAATTTTACTTTCACCAATACTTCATTTGAGAATGATTTCTGAATTGGTTGTGATAATTTAGCAACTGCTAATAATTCTTGTGAACTATTGTATAACCCAACTGTTGTTAAGTATGTTTTTGGATTATTAGCAAATGTTGGTTGTCTAAATGCTCCGTTTGAACCTGTTACAAATGATGGGTTATTTGAGAAGTTGTATTCACCATTCTTAGCTCTTACGAAATAGAATGTTGATTGAACTCTTTCTTCGTTTCTTGCTGCGAATCCATAAGTTGAATTAATCGCGGCTGCTCCACTAATAGATGTATATAATTTATATGAGTTATCACCATTTATGTTTGAACCTGTTACAGTATTGAAATCTAAAGCAGAATCCAATGTATCACCATTTAAGATAATAACACCTTGTTCTGGATAAACTCTACCATAATAAGTTTTAGGTGAATACACTCCATTAAGAATAGAACCTGATACTAAGTTGTATGCTCTACCAATTTGAGTTGATGATTGTTGTGTATCTGCCGAATCATCAATTAAAGATATAACTTGTCCTGCTTCAACTACAAATACATTTGAACCTGTATGAACATTATTAGCAACTGCCGAACCACTTAGGGTTGATAATCTTAATTGGAAGTTACCAGGGTCTAATCTATCTTTGATTCTAGCTCTGTTAAAGTTAAGTGCATAAATACTATCAGATGCTACTGAATTAAATGTAAACTGTCTTTGGTTTCCAGGTAGTAGGATTTGTGCATATTGTGAATAAATTGCGTTTGATGGTGAATCTTCATTTTGTCCTAAAGAACCACTACCAGCGTTGTGACCATATGTTACTGAGAATTGTGCTTCGGATGTAGAATTAGTACTAATCCCATCAAAAATCTCATAATAATATTCTTTCTGAGTAGCTGATTGTGCTGAAGATGTGTGGAATGATGTTAACGTTCCTACGTTACCACTCCATAAACCTCTCGTTACTTTTTCTACACCACCTTCTACAACATCCCCTACTTTAAATGCTGTGTAAACTCTCTTTGATGTATTAAACGAACCTGCTGGTAAAACTGCCATATCTATTTCCTTTTAATTTTTTTATATTATCCAAGTGATGAATTTGTTGTGTTACCTACTGAAATATCTGGATTGTTGGTAACTGTTAATTCAATTTCTTCTCTACCACCAGTTTCATTACCCACTACTATAATTTTAGTAGAAATATCAACATTATCAGCCAATACTTTAGTAGTAATTGTAAACTGTGAGTTACAACTAATCGTAACACTTCTTCTATCTTCATTTGCTCCAACTGGGTCTGTATTGTTTGCAATACCCTGTCCATCACCAACGATTGATGCTGCATCTGAATTAAGAAGTGTAACAGTATATCCTAATGTGTTGTTACCACCATTTTTTGTAGTGATTGTAACAGTTTGTTGGTTTCCATTTTCTTCTATAGTAATTGAAGTTGGGTTTGGTATGATGATAGGAATACGAATTGTGTTTTTAGGTAAAGTTAATAACTTATATTTTAAGTTGTAACTTTCATCAGTCACTGCCTCAACAATAGGCATATTTTCAATAATGATTCCATAATAATCAGAACCAAGTGGGTGAGCTGGATTCCATAATTCGTAATCTACTTCATCATCTGCTAGTGCAAATTGACTGATAACGAAGAAATCTCTACCCTTCGCTAATAATTCTCTACCCTTTTTGGTAAGAATTGCATCTACTGTTATCGATGAATTATCTAAGTATCCCATAATTTTTTTACCTTTTGATTTTCCTATTATAGTAATAAATATGTAAATAAATATTTTTAAATCAATTTACAAAATTTTTTAGTTTTATATAAATATTAATATTTTTAAATTATCTACCTCTATTAGAAACATAATCTTTATCATCATCTGTTTCAGACTCTAATTCTCGTCTCAACTCTCTTAATTTATTTAACTTATCCAAATCACCTACAACATCAATGTTATCAGGTATGATTATTAAATCATCGTTTGAATTTGTATAAGCATTTGGGTCTAAATCTGATTCTTCACTTTCCACTATATCTCTATGTGGTATAATTGGTCTACCCAATCTTTTCTCAAATTGTTCGATTTCTTTAAGTTTAATTTGAACTTCGTTTAAACCTTCAATTTCAGGATTTCTTGCAAGTTTCTCTTTTTGCTCTATGATTATATCCTCTTCTAAGAATGTGTTGATTTCATCTCGTCTTAATTTGTTTATTTCAAATTCATTTTCTTGAGCTTTACGTTCTTTCTCTCTTTCCAATCTTTGAAGTTTTTGCGTCTGTAAGTTTCGTTTCTTAGCTTTTTGTTGTTGTTTATTACGTCTACCTTCTTCTCTCAATCTTTGTTTTTCTTCTTCTTTTGCTTGTAATTCTTCAGGTGATGGTGGATTTGTAACAACATCTCTATTTTCAATATTATCCTTATCAAACTCAGGATATTTATCTTTTAAATATTGTTCAAATTCAAATTTCATCACTTCAATTTCTTCATCAAATAATTGTCTACGCTCTTGTTCTTCTTCAAATGATTGTTGAATATCAGCACTACGCTCATCACCCATCATTCTTCTTTTTTGTTCTTCAGATGCTAATCTTCTTTTTTCTATTTCAGATAATACTGTAACATCTATTATTTGAGGTTTTTCAATTATATTCGGTTTTGGTCTACTAACCACCCTACTCAATATATCAGATGGTACTCTATCAACTGCTGATATTTCTTTATTACCATCTAAAATTAAGGGAGTATCTACTACCTTTTGTATTGGCTTTATTATTTCTTCAATACTCTCATCAATTGTTTTTATTTCATCAATTGGATTTGGTTGTAATTCTTTTTTGGATTCCAATTCGATTCTTCTTAAAACTTCTTGGTTTATATCCAATACAATATCATCGCCCATTTCCATAGGTGATTGTATTGATGTATCTTCTATAAAATTTTCAGAATTTTTAATAGGTGGAGTTGGTGTTGGTATCTCCTTACGCGTACTACCATCATCTCTGTTTACTCTAAACTCTTCTTTATATGCTTGTCGTTTTGCCATTTTTAATAATTATTTGATTGAGGTTTTTCTGGATTAATAAATCTTTTATTTTGGATATCAAATCCAGTTACTATATCAAATTCATCTCTACGTTTTTCTTCTCGTCTTTTTGATACTTTGAAGTTTTCATATTTAGTATCAAACTCAACTCTTCTACTGTTTTCTATTTCAGTAAGTCTTTGAATTTCTCTACGGAATGCCTTTACTTCAGCATCATATTCTAACTTTCTCTTATACTTAATATCTTCATTTACTTTTAAATCTTCCAATTTAAGTATAGGTAGATTAGTTTCAACATCTACATCTAAGTTACCTTCATCCGCAGTTTCTGAAGTATAAATTAAAACTTTAGGGTCTGCTTGGAATACTTCAATAACAGGTTTTCCATCTGGCGTATCAGGTGAATTTGTTGTTAAAGAATCAGATGTCATCTTACACCCTAAGTATCTTAAATTTTGAACTGCTAATGGTAATTCATCTGTAGATACTTCAGCAGGAACTAATGATGATGAGCTATATAATCCTAAAGATGCTGATAATGCAGTTGAATAAAAGTAAACTTCTTTTTTAGCGTATTTAGAAATTCTTTGATTTAATATACTTCTACCCACTCCTAAAAAGTCTTGACTAGAATTTGAAGAAGTTACCCAACCCGCACCATATCCAATATCTATATTAGATGCAGTTGGTATTAGTAATGTATATAGATATGTAGAACGTCTATATTGGTCTTCTCTTACTGAAAGAGTACCTATATCTTCAATATCATTTTTATATGCAAATATTGGAAGTATTGGTGTAATTGTAGTTTCATAATTAATGTAAGTTACATCAGGTATTCTAACAGGTTCTAATATAGTTGTTTCGTAGAATGTATAGTCTGCGGTTGGAACTCTATCTACATCTATAGTTGTTTCGTAGAATGTATAGTCTGCGGTTGGAACTCTATCTACATCTATAGTTGTTTCGTATAATGTATAGTCTGCGGTTGGGGCCTGTCTAC
>Ga0208019_1001431_pt1 | contig 12657 bp, 16 predicted proteins | sample CB_VirMetaG_5_FD_184540 | JGI IMG/M metagenome (GOLD analysis project Ga0208019, IMG submission 184540) | Freshwater to marine saline gradient viral communities from Chesapeake Bay - CB_1508_1D Viral MetaG (SPAdes) (version 4) | ecosystem: Environmental > Aquatic > Marine > Coastal | place: USA...
TCGACAATGTCACCAAAATCCGCCATTACGTTCCAGGGGTTCCGCCCTTAGCTGGATCATAAGGATTGCCATTTTTGTCATACATGGTAAAGCCAGACATTAACACAAAGGTTGATGGGATATTAAACAACTTTTGCATCATTGGCATCATCATTGGTGCCTGACAGTTATATGGCGGTACATCCATGATTGATAAACTGCGTTCGGTTAAACGATAAACGGCTTTTTCGTTATCTTTTTGTTGCTTGGCTACTAGCTCTTGTTCCCACTCCGCAATACTTCCCATGTCAACAGGTAAGTCTGATGGCTCTGGCGGGAATACTTTCTCTGCAAATTTCATTGCATAGATATGTTTGCAATATCTTAGTTCATCAAGTAATGGCGTCCAGAAATCTGTTAGTGAATCAATTGTATAAGATCCATCTGAATTTCTGGTTGTGCTGTAATCATTGTATGAAGGCATCCCTTCTGACACTGCGCCTTCTAGTGACGGAAGTGGAGTGCTTCTTGTGTACACTGCACCAAAATCTCTGAATACACCTGGATTGTCTCGTAGTGTACCAGGGATAATGGATGAGTTTGGTGTAACGGTTGGTGGTATGTCATATTCAGGTGATGGCGCAATGACTTCCATGTTTCTGTTAACTGTGGCACTTGTCATTGCACTGTTATCAACTTTGCCATCCAGTGTCATTACTTCATACCTGCCTGGCTTAATAGTCGCGGCTCTTGTCCGTGGGAAAACTTTTTGATTGCCTTTACCAAGTCCCATCATGTAAGAATAGTCACGACGGGTAAAATCTTGGCAAGAGCAGCAGTACCTCGTACCTGTCATCAGGTATCGACCAAGGTGAGGAGACGTAGTTGATGGTGTACGGAATACAGCGTCTGGCGTCGATTCAACAGAGCCTTGTTTCTGTAGCGTCAATATGCCATTAACTTCATCAGTAGCTACTAAAACGGCTTGCACGTATCCGTAACGCTTCTGAGTTGTTGGATCAATTGTCTCTTGTGTTATAGGTGTACCACCAATAGAAACAATACGATCTTCAAGAATTTCACCATTAATTGGGTACTGTGCCGGAACAATTACTTGACCACCAATAATCACCGGGGGAATATAAAGTGGCGGCGGTAAAGGGTTGAGAATATTCCATCCACCAGCAAGTTGAACGTACCAATAGTTTGTATCTTCGGTTACTGATTGTATAGATGCTGCAATACCTCCCCCACCACGGAGGTTATCAAAACGCAAACTACCAGCAACGCGGACACCTGCCCAATGCATTCCAAACTCTTTGTTTGGTGTTGGGAAACCTTGGAAAATCCCTGGAATTGCTGGTGGATTAGAACCGGGGGGTATTACTGTCCCTGGTGGTAAAGGAATTGCGTAGTCAAACGGATAACTATACGTGTTGTCAATAAGAGTATTGCAATACAGCTCAAAGCCACGGCGCCATCTGGACCAAGCAGATTCTCTGTTTGCTGAATAAATAGAATCAGGGACAGAACCTTTAGAAAACTCTGTCCTGATTGGTGTTACGTTTTTAGGTCCAAAGGTTTCAGCTTTGCCTAATCCGCCGAAATTACCAAAGGAACTTCCGCTCCTTTTTGCCATTTTTAGAACAAGCCACCCTGGGCAATCACATGAGCACCTGGCGTGTACCCTGAGATGTTGGGACCATCAGGGAATACGCCAACATAAATACGGTCTCCTCGCTCCAGGTAAATGCCTTTATTACGTAGTGGAGATCCTTCGCCAAGTCCAGTTGTATTACCAGCGCTAACAACAGGTACAGCAAGTTGAGGCATCACATCTGAACAATCAACTGTATCAGTGTTTGCAGGAACACGCTTAGCAAAAAGAACTCGGTAATCACCAGAGCCAGGGATGGGGGTTGTGGTGTTACGTGTCTGATAGAACACAAAGGTTACTTCAGGACGGTTGTCATAAATAACACCGTTATACAGGAAACCACTGGACGTACCACCTGAGTATTCAAGTGATGTATTTGCTCCAGTTAACGTAGTAGCACCTGTATATGTGTAATACCCATAACCACTTGCTGGTGCTGTGCCAACAACTCCGGTGTCTTGGACAAAAACGATTTGACCGCTAGATAAAGCAATTACATTACCCGAGGTTCCACTTGAAACTGTATAGTCTGCGCTGCGATAATAATCGTTTCGAACAATGGTAATTGAATCAATTACGCCACCACTATTGCTGTCATCACTCAGCGCTGCATCCATGTCAACAAGGATGGATGGCGCCTGACCACCCTGCACAAATAAGGTATTGGAAGAAGCGCTACCAACTGTTTGCGTTGTGATTCGTACAGAATCAAACAACGGCCTGTCTACAAATAACGCTTGTTTGTTCGTGGCGGTAGACGACATTTACTTCTTTTGACAACTATTTCGTTAATTATAGTCTACCTTCTTAACATTGAAATGGCGTTCAAAAAACCCGGATTATTTTTTAATCTATTTTCAACCAGGGCATCTGGATTTGCTTGAAGAGCCAAAAAAGTTTGAAATCTTTCTCCGCCATCTGGAGGTTCTTTGTCTGGTGAGAATATAAATCGTTTTGAGGCAATGTAGTCAGTAATATCCATTGGAGTATTGGCACGTCTGTACTGACTTGTTCCAGCCCTTGCAACATCCCCCGGTAAATAACCAGAATAGATATTGCTAGGACCGTAAGATTCTGAGATGTATTCAGAGTATCTAGACATTAGAAACCTCCAAACATACCCATTGGGTTAATTAAGGTTGGCAGTACAGATTTAACGACCTGTTCTTTAATTGTTTCCGTCAAACTTTTTGTTTTTTCAAGTTCAGGTTTTTTGATCAGTCCCAATGCCTGGCCAAGGATTTGTTCAACAGATCTGTCATCTGATGCACCAGGGGATTGTGGTGTTGGCACCTGCATACCAGCACCTTGCAATGCCATGGGTTTAATTTCTGTTTCACTAGGCAGAAAATCCTTATAGGCACCTGAGCGATAAACAGACCAAGCTCCAGGGCCTTGTTGTTCGTAAATTGTTTTGGCAGCTTTAAGGTTGGTTAATGGATCGTATAGCTGCTCTTTAGATTTCAATCCAAACTGCTTCAGGCGTTCTGGTCCCATGGCCCCAAGCATGTTAATTTGCATGAGACCGTAAGATTCATCACCTGTACTTACGTTTGGATTAAGAGCTTTGGGATCATACCTGGATTCTGCACCAGCAATCCCAACGATCATGGGAATTTCATTCTCTTTAAATCCCGCTTGCCTTGCGTATTGAGCAAGTTGTTGTTTTGTAAGTCTAGGTGTTGCCATTTTACATTGGGCGGAAACTTTGGAGACGCTTCAAGAATTCAGCTTTTGCTTCCTCTGGAAGAGCAGAAATATCTGTCGTTGGTGACATACTCATTCCAGCCTGACCAGCCTGTGGCCCAGCAAATGCCGAAGTGTTAGGAGAGACACCTGCAGGGCGCTGCATCACGCCTAAGGCCTGTGCTGGGAACTGTGTACCAGCTTGACCCTGCATGGCTCCCTGGAGGGCTTGTGAGGCCATATCCATTGCACCAATGCGTGCCTCTTCTTCTGGGGCGATGAACGGCCTTTGCTGTTCAAATGCTTCACGTGTTGCAGGATACCCAGGCATGCCTGCCATCTGTGGATTGAACCGACCCACGGTTTGCTGCATGCGTTGCTCTGGTGTACCAAATTTGGCTGCACTAATTGCACGTCCTAACTCTGCAGCGGGAGCACCCTGACCGCGAGCAGCTTCATACTGCTGCATCTGCTGGAAGTAAGGATCTGTTTGTGCCTGTTGCGCCAGGCGAGAAACTTCCTCTACATATGCACGTTCCCTGGGATCTAATGATGTGGAGCCAGTGGATCCTGCTTGGCGTCCACCCTTTTCTACGCCAGTGTCTGCTGGGGGTTGTTGTCCAGTAGATCCACCACTAACTGTACTGGGGCCTGCATCCATATCACCACTACCGCCATAAAGTCCTCTCATTTCAAGAGGGCTTAGTCCAGCTGACAAAGCAGTGCGGTATTTAGCACTTTTATCTTTAAATCCACCACGTTTACGTTCTGCATCCAATGTTCCAGAAGCTACACCTTGCGGAAAAGCTGCGTCAAAAGCACCAGCAGCGAGTAAGCCACCGCCCACTGTTGTTGCTAAACCAGCGGCGCCACCTAGCCCCAGGGCAGATGCAAGGGATCCACCCATTCCAATACCAGGAACGGGATTTAAAAGATCAAAGCCAAAACCAACTTTTCCACCACCTGCACTCATCATGCGGCCCAAAAAATTCTGAGCAGCGGGTTGAGCTGCATTTCTCGCTTTTCCCAAGGCTTGGGTCATGCCTGTTTGACGGCTCAACGCATAATCAGTAGCAAGTGGGCTGCCAGGGATGTTTGTTCTTGGAGCAACTGTAGTTGGCGTAGGGCGTACTGGTTGTGTTCCAACAGAAGGTGCTCTTAATGCACCACTTGATCCTTGTCCTGCGGGCCTTGGGGCTGGACCTTGAGTCCTGGCTGCTCTAGTCAAAGTTGTCTTTGCTTTATTTCTTGCGGCTTCCTTGGCTGCCCCTGGAGCCATTTGCTGAATATCAGTGAGCGTATTTAAAAACTGAGTGGGGAGTGCGCCAAAATTCACGCCTTGAGGCACTGTGCGACTCAAGATACCTTCTGCTGCTTCTTTTAAAAACTTATAATTTGTCGGATCTGTGGCTTGGCCTAATGCCCGCCCGCCAAACTTAAGAAGATTACCAATAGGCATGACTACCTCCAGTTAAGGTTTAAATAAACATTTGAACCGACAGAGGTGTCGGCTGGGCCAGGTAATGCCTGGATAAATTCAGCACCAGAGCGCTCGTAACGATACCGAGCCTGGAATGGATCCTTGTAATTTGGTACATAAAGGATCTGTGCAAGACGATTGGTTTCGTACAGATAGATTTCATCCCAGACTTTTAATGCTTCTTTGGCATTACTGGAACGAATCGTACGATCAACATCACCTGCAATACTTTCCAGGCGAGTGGAAGGTGACGTGGCGACTTCTGTTTTCTTTTCAGCAGTATCGCAACGACTGATTTGCAGAGAAATCTTGTTATAGAAGTATGAATCCGGAATGGTATTCATAGCTTCTTCAAGACGAGCATAGTCACCCGCTGGGACAGAAACCGTGAAGTATCCCAGGTGGTATCTTACTCGGCTTTTGTCAAAACTGGATAACTGCACGTGTTTTTCTCGCTATTGTTTTATTATAAAAGCAAGTAATCAACTAAAGAACTGATCAAAATAATCTTGATTTGAAGTGCGTCGTCCCATGAGATATGGATCCTGTGAAGAATATTGTTGCAAGAATCCCATAGGATTCATTGCTTGATTTAGTATTCCGCCGACAATTTGTTCTTTAAGTTGTTGTTGAAATGATTTCTGTGGTTTCTCTTGCTCTCGTCCGCCGCCAAGCTGAGTGCCATAGATAAAAGCTTTAAGGACATCCCTGGCTCTTGATTCAGAATCTTGACTGGGAAATGCAGCAGTTGGGCTAATAAACTCAGGCATGAAGGGATTTGCTGCTGCCTGGGGTTGATCTACCTTTGCTTGCTTGCCTGGCTTTGTATGTAAAAACTCAAGTTCATATGCATCACCATTGACTTGTGTTTGTAATCGACCCAGTCCTTCTCCGGGTGTGTAAGTTCCATATCCTTTGTATGCAAGCTGGGTTCCACCAGGAATGCCAATATCAATACCCTTATGGAATGCAGAGGCTCCAGCGGTCGGTGCCTTCCTCTCACCGTATGGAGAAGTAATTGTAAAGCTGGGAGTGAATTGACCTTGATCTTGCCTGAATAAAGGAGTTTTGTCTTTGCCTACCAGGACATTTTGCAGGACTGTCCTTGCAGTCATTGGGTTAATATATTTGCCTCCTTTCTTGACACGCACATCAAGATGTGGCCCAGTCGTAGGAAAAATATCCTCACCTGGATTTGCAATAACTCCAATTGGTATTAGTCCTGCCATTATCTTTTTATTTTCTATTCTAAAACTAAAAACCCCTGGTAGTTCCAGGGGCTTTATCTGTTAAACACGTACTAAATTGGCCGCAAACACCGCATCCCAATCGATACGCTTAATTTGTCTTAACTGCTCCAGGTTATTGAACCGTTCCCCCGATAGTGACATTTGCAAATCTTTAATCTCTCTTGCTGTCTTAAGGCCAATACCCTTGATATGATCAGCAATCATCTGCGGTGTTGCAGCATTTAAATTAAGGCGATTATCTGGCGGAAAACTACGAGGCTCTTCTTTTGCAGCCTTGTCTTTAACTTGTAAAGTTTTTACCTTCTTTGTTGCTGCTTCATCAGGAAGCAACTCTGTCTTGTATGCGGTATAAAGACGACCATCTTGGTCTTCAACCATAAACCAATCGCCGTCATCCCATTCGCTAACAACCTTTACTCGGGCGCCAGTTTTTTTGTGCTGATAAAGCATAGGACCAGATAAAACATTACCTGGTCCCATAATACCTTAATTATCAGCTAACAGTGCGTCCCAGGAGGTAGCCGTCGATATCCTCGTAGCCAGGAGCTTCATCCGGTTGAATGTAGCAAGCCTCGACAACTAGGTAACCAGTACGGCCAGCATTGGAGTCTCCACTGGAAATATAGAAGCCACCGGAAGTGGTTCCAGAGAGAGTGCTCTCGCGGGCAAACACCTTAAAGGTGGTGGAAGCAGTGAGTTCCTTATACACACCGGAAACACCCACGCCAAGCACACCGGAGTTAGTGGCCAGGGGGTTGGTGCTGTAAGCGGCAGAACCACCAGCGAAGTAAATCTCACCGGCCTGTGAACCAGAGGTGGTGGAAGTTAGGTTTGCCTGAGCAACGGCTTCACCAACACCAGTAGAAGCAACAGGGCCGCTGTTGTCACGACCGAAGGTGATCACGTTACCAGTGGCGGCATACACACCAGAAGCAACACGACCATCACCCCAGCCAGAAGCAACAGAAATAGTTGCGCGATAGATGTAGGCAGGCAGCGTGGAGCTACCGGAGACAACCATACCGGTAATATCAGGACGGGTGTCGTCGTTGCGATAAGGTGAAGGAACGATCACACTTGCTTCGGCAACTGCGCCAGCACCAGAAGTGGCGGTCACGGGGACATAACCACGTTGCTGGAAATAGCGCCAACCCGGAATTGCAAGGACAGAAGTGGGGCCACCCTTGGAAGCATTGTTGCTACCGCTGTCATTGGTGTCAATGTTGCGATACCAACCGTTCAGGGGCTCAGCCCAGTTACCGGGGTAAATTTTCTTGGCGGACAAATAGGTCATTTATCTCTCCTGAATGTTTATTTCTATAGATTATCAGATGGTGCCGTCATCAGAGACGAAGCTGAATGCGGTGGTAACGAAGTCCTTGTTCAGGATCTCGAAGCCAGCATACAGTTGCCAGATGAGGATGATGAAGCGGCTGAAGTCATCGTTGTTGTTGATCAGCACCTGAGCGTTGGGGCCGCCGATACCAACACCAAGGGCTTGAGGACCAAAGAAGTAACCTTGGGCAACCTCTTCAGAAGCATAGGTAGCAGCACCACCGGAATCAAAGGTGGCCTGAACGTTCTTGGTCGGGAAGTTGGTGGACTCGAAGAACTTCACGCCTTCAAACTGGACGCCAGTAGGCATCACGGGCTCACCAGCCAGGAAGTAGGCTTGGCCAGCCTGGGGACCCATGTAGAAGCTGGAGTTGTTAGGCATCATGGGGTTGCCCATGTACATGCCTTGACCAGGATTACCGGCGTAACGTGCGATCTCACGGAAGTCACTGTCACGACGCAGATGCATCATGAAGGTGGGGTCGCAGATGCAACGATAGAGGCCGTCAGCGTAGGTAGGAACGTTACGCTTGCGGAGATCCTTGACAACAGTCAGAAGGTCGGTGCGAACAGAGAACTGCTGGACCTGATTGCCATACTCAGCAGAGGTGTAAGCAATACGGCCAGAAGCGTCTTTGGTCTTATTACCAGCGAAGTAGTAACCACCTTGAGAAGTAGAAGCAGCACCGTTGGCTTCAGCTTTGGAGAGTTCGTCAATGAAGACGCGATCACGCCAGCGGCGATAGTCGTCGAGCAGGGTCAGAGAACCAATGCTCTGGTGGAACATGTTGAGGTTGCCGGTATCCAGCAGCAGACGCTGAGCGGTAACCAGGGTTTCGCGGGCAATTTTGAAAGTAGAAGGCTGGGTCGGATCACCCGGATCCGCAGGGCCGGTGTACTCTTTCAGCACAACAAGCACCTTTTCTTTGGTGATGTTGCGGCTGTTGGCGGTACCAATAGTCTGGTCGGACACGCGCTCACGGCTGTCCTTGGTACCAGGAGTACCCCAGAACTTATAGCGGTCTAACTGAACAGTCTGACCGGGCTGACGAGTGAAGTCATGGACCACCACAGGCTCTACAGCCATTTCGGCAATGTAGGCAGGATGTGGACGGTAAAGTTCCGCACCAAGAATCTTGGGAAAATCGGTATCAATGAACACTTTTGTTTATCCTCCAGGATCGCAGGAAATTGTTATCGGGTGGAAGATTCAGACATTCGATTTTAATGTCTTATCTAACACAAATTTTAGCAGCCGGTAATTTTACTAAACTACCGGCTATTTATCACTCCATCACAAACAATTTGTTTGCAACGGTTTGAGGCTGAGCTTGGTTCAGAAGGCGCCAGGCATTCTGAGGGTCAACATTCATTTGTTCGCTAAAGCTGCCCCAGAAATTTTCAGGAGACTGGGGAGCTGCTGCTGCCGGAGGAGCGGGGAACTGATTGTTAACTGCAGGCTGAACTTCTTGCGTGGGATAACCACGAGTTTCAAGCTGAGCTTCGTTTTCGTACACGGGGTACGGACCTTCCGGACCAAAGAACTTCAGAGTGTAATCACTCAGAACATCAGGGTTGGTCAGGATTTCGTTGTAAGCGAGATTCTCTTGGTGCTCATTTACAGCGAAGTTGGCATAGCCTTTAATCGTTTCTTGCGCTTGACTTCCCCACGCCACGGCGCTGTCTAGCATTCCTTCCAGGTTTAGTGCGTACTGGTTCAGAACTGCCGGAGCTTCCATCCCGAACGCGTCGATCACCTGACGGGTTTCGTTGCTCAGATTGTAATAATCCGCGATCGCGCTGTCCACTTCCGCGTTGGCCTGCGCCGCTGAGGATCCCGTTAAGTAAGTTGGGGAATAATTGGGCGAGGATTCCTGGCTGGGAGACCAGGTCAGCGGAGCCGATTGTGGCGTAACTTGGTTGCTGGGTTGACCGTAATTCGCCGGGGTATATTGTGTCGTCGGCTGAGAGGGTTGACCCTGGAACGGGGACTGGACTGGAGCGCTCAGTAGATTCACCACCTTGTTGAACGCCGACTCCCAGGGGTTGGCCTGAGGTGCCGCCGGTTGGGATTGGGGGGCGTACTGAGTAGGGCTGGATTGGTAGCTGGGGGCTGCCTGAGGTACCGCTTGGGGGTAGCTCGTACCCACTTGATACTGACCCGGAGCCGCCTGCGGTGCCACCTGCTGAGGTGCCGGAGCTGCCGCCACGTAGCTGCTGGGGGCGACTGCCGCTGGTACTTGGCTCGTCGGTTGGGTCGATTGGACGGTAGCGTCCTGCATAACTCATCTCCTTTTGTAAAGCTTCTAACGTCCGATATAGATATGGTGTCAAATCTAATCGGGGATCCGCAGCCATCGGAAGATCCGGTGATTGCGGGTGAGGGGTTTGCATCATTCCCCCCACAAGGCGAGCGAATTGAGAGTATGCACCCTGTAGTTCGTTCACCATCCTGAACGGGAATCCGGATAACATCTCGGCCCGCTCCTCATCCGTTTTTGAAGGGAAGAGGTACTTCAGTGCTTCAATGCTATCAACACCTAATTCCTGTAGGTTACGTACAACGATGGAATTGTTCAAGATATCTTGAGTAGAGTCCTCATAAACAGGACCCATCCAACGCCATTGAATTGTAACGTCACCATCGGGAATTAGTCCCATGACACCAGGAGGAATCTGTTGTGTCTGAAGAATGGCCATCATTAATCGTTTGACCTGTTCTTCAAACATCTCCATGGCCTGGTTGTAAGCGACCATGTCTTCTTGAGTAGATGTCTCAGGTAGATCCATTGGTTTCTCCAACCCTGCGGCTGCAGCCAATGTTTCCTTGAACATCTTTTCTTCCTGATAAATAATTAACTCCAGACAACGACAGATACCATAAGTATATATCGAGTTTGCTTTCTTTTTCGATGTTGCGGCCACACGACCAAACAATGATTTATATTCAGTTGCCGTTACGCCAGCAGAAATTGATAGTTCATCAACGCCACCAAGAGCTGTCCTGATCTCTTCTCGATACTGCCTTGAGAATGCGTTCTGGTCACCAGTAATAGCATCTGGGACAATGTAACCAACTCGGTCATTGGGTTCCAGGTTGGCAATAACTCTTGGAACTCTTATCTGACCATCGATTCCTCTAGAGATGGGATCTGCCTTAAACCTTGATTGACTTAAAGGTCCAGCACCGCCAAAACCTGAGTTTGCTGCAATAGACGGACGTTGGACAACTGCTTCTCCACCGGCTTCCATCAAATCAGTTTTTGGCCTGGATGAAAGAAGAGTTGGATTACCAAAGAATTGCACATTCTTCCGCATGGTGCGGATCATTTCATCATGCGTGCAGATGTGATTTGCCAGTGCATCGAATTCACCGACGCCTTCTGCAGAGAAACCTTTTGCATTGTTAAAGATTTCTACGCATGGAATAAAACCAAGTGTATTTTTGAATGTTTTAGTTTTACCACCCATCGCCTGATAGTTGGTATCAAAAGATAGTTCACCCTCTGAATGCGTTTCTTCAATCGTCTTGCGTTTAATTGATAAACGAATATATCTCTTAGCACCAGCATTGCCCATGCTTGCTGGACCATTGATGCTAGCAGTATCAATATCTTGTTGATATCCCATGCCACGACGCACTTTATAGCTGTAGATGATCACAACTTCATCCAGCTCGCCGTCAATGTTGTAAAAGCTGCGATACTCGTGGCGACGAAAATAGTACAACCTGTAGTTTGTTTGTGTAGGCCGGATATAGAACATCCCCTGGCCATCACACAGAAAATAATCCCAGATCGAATCCAGGCGTGTGTCGAGTTGGTTGTATTTAATTACACGTGTAACAAAATCTTTGCGCTGATTACCAAAATTGTCTTGAGCTGGGAAAAATTCAACACCCTGACGGATGCCGAAAAGTTTCATCTGAGCTAAATGTGACGCAACGATTCCAGTATCAATTGCATCCCCACCATCCTTTTCGAGGTAGGAATCAATGATTTCTTTAAGCCTGGATTTTGCGTCGGCAGCCATTAACTATCCTTCTTTTTTTCTTTGTACATCTTAGCAGATCTCGCTGCTTTACCTGCTTTTTTGGCCCGTTCTGTATTTGGGATAAATTGTTTTCCTTTTTTACTGCCCTCTCGTTTTTTGCGATCAGTTTCTTCCCGCTCATCTTTTGACAATGAGGCCCATGCTTTCTCTGGGAGGTAGCGTTTGGTGTAGCCTTTTTGAATTGCTTTATCTGCCATGATTAACCCATCGTCCCTATTGTTGCTTGCATGATTGCGTATTTAATTTCATCTGTATAGTTGCTATTTTTAAGATCAGACATTTTAAAGGGATATTGAAACTCAAGTGCAGCTGCCCTTAATTGAGGATTTGTTGTTTGATTGGCATATGCTTGCATTAAACGCTGATCCGGAAAAACGTCTGGCGTATAACCAGTTTGCTTGCTTAAATATTTACCCGCTAACTCCATTATTCACATTCTCAATAAATGACGTTTATTTAGAATCTTTATATTTCTTAGCAGCAGACTTAGCTTTCTTTCGTTTCTCGTACTCGTCTTTTGTCATCCATTTTTCTTTGCCCCATTTCTCAAGAGATTTTTGTTTTTCTCCTTTGCTACCCTTATATCCACCACCCGCTTCTTTGTACTCAGAAGCAAGAAGCTGGGCTTTCCTGGCACTCCACTGACCTGGTTTACCTCCCTTTGAGCCTTTCATGATACGGTTTTTAATCCGTTCACGAAGCTCAGGCTTGGAATACTTGCTGTCGTCTTGGGCCATCAGGAGACAAACTTGTTGTTAAATCCCATAGGCATATTCATGCCTGCCATCTGCATGCCACCCATATTCCCAATGGCGCCAGGGAGATTGCTACCACCGCCAGGAGCCATAACTTGAGGGAGTTGGGGGCCAGGGAAATACATTTTCTGGATCTGTGGCGCAAACTCAGGATTGGCATTCATGAGACGCTGCACGTCTTCGGCGCTCAAACCCTTGCGAGACCTACGAGAATCGCCAGCAGCACCACGGTTAATGTCAAAGCTAGGGTTACCTGCCACCAGGGAGCCAACGTTACCTGGAGCGCCGGGAATGTTTTGTTCGCCGCCGTAATACATAACTGTGTCCTACAGTTCCTTTATTTTAACCTTCCTGAACTTCGTATTCAGCAGGATCATTAATTTTCCAAAGATAAATGCCGTTTTCTTTCAAACGCCATTCAAGAACATCACCTTCTTGCCAGTTAAGTTCTTCCGTTAATTC
>Ga0208019_1001433_pt1 | contig 12656 bp, 16 predicted proteins | sample CB_VirMetaG_5_FD_184540 | JGI IMG/M metagenome (GOLD analysis project Ga0208019, IMG submission 184540) | Freshwater to marine saline gradient viral communities from Chesapeake Bay - CB_1508_1D Viral MetaG (SPAdes) (version 4) | ecosystem: Environmental > Aquatic > Marine > Coastal | place: USA...
CACCTCAGTGTTGGCCGAGTTCAGCGCAGCGGTGACCTTGAGCGCCTGATCTTGGTTGAAGTCGTCGAAGACGTAGTCTCGCACCGAGCAGGGCAGGTTCTCCACGCGACCGGAATAGACGTAGAACTCGCTGTTACCCATCCAGAAGACGTTGTCGTCCACGGCTACAACCGAGTTCGGGCTCAGGATGGAGATGTTCTCGGAGATCGATCCCACTCCGAAAGTGAACGGAGGTCCAAGGTACTGCATCGCGTAGAGCGTCGTGTCCGTGAGCACGAGGATCTGCTGGCGCGTTTCGACGGCCCGTATGATCTCGGACCCAGATCCAAGGCGCAACTCTCCCGCAGAATTGGTCGCGGTCGCCGCCCAATCTGTCAGGCTTTCTTGGCTTGAGAACCGGATGGTCAGCGGATCCTGCGTACCGGGTGTAGCCTGTGGGTCACAGCCGAACGCAAGGACATGCCGATCCCTGTCCGACACCAGCACCTGCTTGGCCACGGTCGGCGTGGTGTTCGCCCCTGCCAGAGAAGAAAGGTTCACGGCTCGAGACGTGAGGCCCCCCGATGCGTCCCAGTAGTAGAGACCGCCATCGCGTACGTTCATCAACAGGTCTTCGCCGAAGTTGTCGTGCGACCACAGCCGAAGCTGGTTGGTCACGATGGGTTGGTTCGATGCCGAGCCCCACGCACCTCGGCTCCATGTGCCGACGCCCCATCCTGCGCCAGCAACCGCCGTGTCGAGACCGACGTTGATCTGATACGCACCGACGACCGCAGCGCCGCCATTCCCGCTGTCCGAGGAATCGGCCAGTACAGGCGTCGGCGTATACTGGCCGTCGATGGTGATGTCTTGGACCGTGGCCACCGCACGAGCGGTGATCGTGTAGGTATCGTCATCGACAATGCTGTCGATCTCGTATTCCTGATTGAGTATAGCCGCCGTGATCTGACCGCCGAGACTGACAGCGCCGCTGAACGTCACAAAGTCCCCAGCCACCGCGCCATGGGCAGTGTCGGTCACGGTCAGCGTCGAGGATCCGTCAGTCGCGGCGAAGGTGACGTCGCCCGCAGCAGTTGTGGCGCGAATAGGGGTGATGTCGTTATACCCGCCGCCGCGCTCGATATAGTACTTCAGGCTCGTGCCGACGCCGATGTACTGCTCGTTTGACAGCGTCACCCACGGGTGCAACGCGCGGCATATGCCGAGGAACGACTTCGAAGACTTCCGGACCCAGCCCCCGATTTTCTCCGGAAACCCAAACCGAAAGCGGATCTTGTTGCCGTCATACCACCCACCCTCGTTGGTGTACGACGTCACCTCGCGGTTGATGCCCGGCTTTAGTTGGATCTTTGACAGGGGCATTGTGGACCTATGCGGCGTTGAGCGCGTCCAGCCTACCCCATACCCAATCTGCGGCGGCGTTCGGATCGAACGGGATGGTGTTGTTGGGATCGTTCGGATCCGGCTGTGTCCAGTCAGCACCAACCTGAGTGAGATAGGTAACGAGCCACTCCTTGGTGTTGACGACGTCAAAGTCGCCGGTCGCGCCGTCCTTGGCGATACCAATCATCACATTGTCGCGCGGGCTGGGGGTGTTGGGGTCGGCGACAACAAACACGCCGCCAACGCCATCCTCACCAAGATACAGGAAGTCAGGAATCGTACCTTCTGCCGTTAGCCTGTACTTCATGCAGTGGTAAGCCATTTCCCTCTCCTTCTGCATACTGGCCGCTGAAGCAATGTGCCCCAAAGTGACCCAGCTCACACCACGGCGCTGCCCACACAGTGCCGCCAAGTTCCCTATACTTATGGCAGAAAAAGTAGTCCTCGGAAAGTAGTTCGTGGTCTACGTTGCCGACTTGGAAGAAGTCGTAGATCTGTTGGTTGCCAATGGTCGAGCCGCCGTTCGAGTACCAACCGACGTGCGGCGCAATCGTCTCGAACACATCCCTGCGGATCAGCATGAACCCAGTGCCGCCGTGCTTGATCTGGAACGGCTCGTCCGGGTGCGACATTCTGTGCCCGTCAAGTTCATTCAACGCGAAGACGCCAGACAGCTTGTGCAAATCTGGGTGCATCCGCAGCGCGCCGCGACGAATGCGTTCCCAATTGAACCCCTTCATGGGGACGGGGCCAATGATGATGCCTTTGTCGGCCTTAATCATCTTGGCGACATCAGAAGGGCGGAACTTTATATCGGCATCGCAGAACAGAAGATGGGAGGCATCCGTCTGCAAGAAGTGGTGCGCGATAGTGTTCCGCCCCCTCTGGATCAACGACTCGTTGCCCAGAAAGATAGCAGTCACACGGTGCCCGTGCGGCTGCATTCCGTCTTTAAGTGCCAGTAGAGACTGACAATACTCAGTCGTCATCATCCCGCCGTAGCAGGGCGTACCAACAGCCAGATGGAAGGACATCAGACATCCTCCCTCTTGTCCTCAAGGGCGATGTTGGTAAGCGACGAGCGGTCTAGGATGTTGAAACCACGGCTGTTCGCGAACTCGGCAGGGCAGCGCGCCCACTTCTCAGCGCAGGCTTCGAGCCACCGAACAGTATCGGCGTGCTCAGGCGATTTGCCCTTCGCCATCATCTCGTTCTCCCACGAGAGATAGGCGTAGACTTCTGCCTGCGCTTGTGCCGCGTTGATACCGAGGTCGAAGACGTAGATCAGGTTGCCTTCGTCGATCATGCCGTTGCGCGAGCGAGCGGCATTGAGCGCCTGCTTCATGCACGTCATGATGTGATATTTGACCTCTTCGAGTTCGTAGTCCTCTTCCGTCAGCACGTCCTTTCCTAGCTTTTCCATCAGGCTGTCGTACTGGTTCGTGAAGAAGTTCATCTTGCGGATCGCGCCCTGAACGTGGTTCTTCGTGCCCTCTAGCTGGGACTCGATCTCCGTGATCTCCACCTCCAGCATCTCGCGGTCGAGGTCGTCTTCACAGGCAGCGAGTTCGCGCTCCTTCTTCTTCAGTTCAACCTGCTTCTTGCGCATGTTGATGTAGGCCTCCTGCAGCGCAGAGCGGGTGCGGTCGATTTCGGCCAACGTGTGCTTGATCGAGCGGACAGGGGTGATCGCCGTCACATCGAGAGTGACCCCCATGAACTGGCTGTGCGACTTGTGGAAGTTGGACGTAGCCCGAGCCACCGCAGGAGCCTTCTCCGCGATGTTGGTCAGCATGGACTTGTACTCAGGCTTAACGTCAGGAAGTTGAATGGCAATATTCTGCGCAACGAGCGCAGTTGTCTGATCGGTCATGTGCTTACTCCCATATAAGCGTGTGCTGGGAGTATAGAAACTTATGGCTTTGTCGGCCAGTCATCTTCTGCGAGGTGCGGGAAGTTGGCATGCGCGGTAATGTCCCGCAGGGCCTGACGGTAGACCTCCACCGCGCCGGGGATGTTTGTCCCTTTTTCGGTGTGCATGATGACGAGCCAGTCCGTATCCGCGAGAAGACGATTACGTTGTTCGCGAACACCCACGGCTGCGCGTTCGTCAACGCCCGCGTGGTAGGCCGCTGTTTGGGCCTCTACTGTGTGGGTAACGCCGTCTTCGTCTGTGTACTCTTTGAACACCGGGCCTACAGAGTAGACAGTGAACCACTGGCCGTGGTCGTTCTGCTCAACGCCAGAGCGGAAGCTGAACTCATAGGGGCCCGTGGTCGTTGCGGCTGGACCCTCGAACACGGGATCCGCGCCGAGTTCGTTGAGCCGCTCTAGGGTGAGCGGACTACCCAACACTGGCCGCGTCTTTTTGTGCATCTGCCGGAAGCTGATCTCTGTGACCACCTGCCCGGTTTCTCGGATACGAATCAAACCCATGTAGGCTCTCCTTATGCGATCGCCAAGAAGATGTACGAGGCGGTAGCGACATTCACATTCGTAGCAGCATTTTGGTTCACGATAAAGCCCGAGCTTTCCGCGTCCACGCTATCGTCGGTCGTGACTTCAGCCGCCGTAGTGTTCAGCGACAAGTGCGGATCGTTACCAGCAACAATACCACGGGCGCTATCCCAGACGTACCAGTCGCCTGTGCTGTCGGCCCTCTTGATCAGGATGAACCTAGCGCCTGACGTAAACCCGCAGTCAATCGTTTGGCTGGTGCCATTGCCTGTGTAGCTGCCGACCTTGCTCACGCCGGGGAGTGTAGCGAAGAGGTAGGCGATGTAGGTTCTTCCACTTACGTTTGCACTATAGTTTGTATTTCCAGCATACTGCGGTTTGAAAGAAGTAGGAGATGGACCCCAAGATTGCCCAGTGTTTGTTTGCGCTAGCGTCAAGTTGAGCTGAACCTGATAAGTATCCGAAGTTAAGCCGGAATGGTAGGTACTCCAATAGTCAGAATTGCTTCTAGATTTTGTAATGATCATTTCTGGCGTAACCCCCAGAGAGTGACTTACATTATAACTTCCATCAAATGTCCCATCTCCAGTATACGCCACCACATCGAAGAAGCCGGGGGCGCGGCGGAAGTTCCAGAAACGAAGGCCAGTCTCGGCAGCCCAAGCCTGTGGAACACCGTAACCCGTGTTGTCCCACTGCTCCGTGAAGAAGCCTTGGTCCTCACTAGCTGTGTCATGCGTTTTAAGCCATTTAGTATTCACATTTGTTGCTGTCGTTTGCACCCCACGAAGCCTATCTACAACAAAGTTTTTCCCGGGGCCGGAACCTGTCCAGCCTTGTATTTGCATGTCAACAGGAAATCCCGTAGTTATTTTAGTTCCCTCTGCAAGGCCAGATGCCGAGTATTGTGGGTAAAACACATCCGTCCCGCTCGTCGGCTCACGCATCGGGCCACGGCGGATAGCGATGTAGATATAATTAGTATTCCCGTCGCCATAGTTGTTGTTACTTGGCAGCTTGAAGCCTGTAGATGTTAGCCCGCCATACGTATATGCAACTTCTGCGCCACTGCTTTCTGCAAAAAGAGCCTGCCAGTTGCCGCCAGTAGTGCTAGAAAGGGTGCCGCTCGTTTTTTGTGCAGCCCAACCCCGTGTAGTATCAATAATCCACCAAGGTTGCCCTGCGTGGTTTTGGTCTTTAAGCAAAACCCATTGAGGCTCCCAACCTAAATCTACTTCAACATCACCACTTACTGGATAGGAAGCAACACCACACGCAATCAGTCCATCGCTGCCATCACCAGACGGCCCCAGCGGATCGTGGGCGAAAAGGTAGGCGACGTAGGACAGGCCTGAACCACCTACCTGCGCACTTCCTGAGACAGTAAACTCAGTAGACGTAGGTGCAGTGTCGTTCCAAAAATCACCACCTTGCGCATTTGTTAAATTTAGCTGAATACCATACTGTTCAGGATTAACGCCACTATTTAAGCCTCTATGATAAACTTGCCAGTTAGTAGTTCCGTCTGTTCTTTTGATAATAATACACCCCGGCTCAACACCAAGATTGTGATTAATCGTTTGCGGATTTGTCCCATCCCCCGTATACGTCACCACATCAAAAAAGCGTGGGGCCTTGCGGAAGGTCCATGAGACATAAGGATAATTAGTAAAATTTTCAGTGTTCCAACTTGTGCCGAGAGTAAATCCGTCTGAATTAAATGTCGTCAAACCTGCGCCAACACCAGCCGTGCTTTGTGCGCTTGTGCTGTAAGTTTCTAAATACTTTCTTACACCACGCTCAGTGTCATAAACACCGCTTCCGCCTGAACCACCTCTCCACTTTAACCAAACCATGCCACCTTCGTTAGCAAGGTCAATCCCGTTGGCAATAGGGTTGGTCGTGTTTGTGCCCGTGTAGAGATACGTCGAGAATACGTCCTCGATCAGCAGCAGTTGGTTCCCCGCCGTAGGCCATGCCCCCGCCTTGATGTAGGTGTACGCCTCTTGCAGCGACCACACCCCCGGTGCAGCATCATCTTGAAACGCCCCAGCAGGAGCGGTCGGCGTCGGCGTGATGATGTTGCCGAGATAGCGTTTGTCGGACATTATGTCACCTCAACCCAAGATATTGTAGGTTCGTCCCAACGATAAAACTTTCCGTCCGATGGCATTTCAACAGGCGGAGTAAAACTACATGTAGCTTCGTCAAAAGACCACGACGGATACCCGCCAATGGCCCAATCGTCTTTGACAGCTTGTTGCTTAGAGGCTTTTTCTTCTGGCGTTAGGTCAAGGACAGTCCACGCATCATGGTAAACGCCATCGCCCCGATCTGCGTATGTGACTGACAACTTTTCGTACACCCCGATAGCAGGGGCTGCAACACGTTCAAACCGCGCAAACTCTGGCGGTAAGTTTGCGGTGTTTACGTTAGGAAACGCCTGACGAAAATTGTCGCCAAAAATTGGGTGTTCGAAAGCCTGACCATTTTTGACACGAATAAACAGCTCCATCACAAGTCTCCTGTGTTAGTCGATGGAAACTCGCGAGTAACAAGGCCCGCACCCCATATAATGCGAACAGCACCTACAGCGCCGTAGGCGTTTATAGTCGACGTCCCGTCTGCCACGCCACCACCACCACCGTAAGTGCCGCCGTTAGGGTCAGTGAACGTCCCGTTGGAGCCGCCCGATCCCCCGCCGCCATTGGCCGCGCCATTAGAGCCTTGGCCTAGTATCCCAACACCGCCGCCACCTCCAGCGTAAAGATAGTTTGGACCTGCGTTCCAACCACCACCACCACCGCCGCCTGAACCCGCTGTCGAAGTGTTGGTCCCGGATCCGTTACCGCCATTTCCAGAATATCCACCAGCGCCGCCGCCTGAACCATAGTTAGAAGAAGCATTACCACCAGAACCGCCGTTTCCGCCCCCATCACCAGTGCCGCCTGATCCTCCTACGCCTGCTTCTGAGCCAGAAACCGCCGTCCTTCCCCCATTAGCAACTACTGTAGTGGAGTTAAACGTAGATGCTGCAACATATGTTCCGGAAGTAGCAGCCGCGCTAGGGTCTCCTACGACTACCGTGTAACTACCTCCGGGGGTTATTGGGATGTTATTCTTATAGCGAAGCTCACCGCCTCCACCTCCGGCACCCGACAGCGCTCTACCCCCACCGCCAACACAAACAACACTTACGGACGTAACCCCAGCGGGCGCAACCCACGAATAAGTGCCCGCCGTTGTATATGCGACTTGCCCCGGCGCAGGCGGCACAGGCCACCCGCTCGCGTTCTGATACTGCTCCGACAGAGACCATACACCTTGATAGTTCGGCATCAGGAGAGTCCTCCGTGGGCGGATGAGGTCGCACCCACGCCCTCAAAAGTTCCTAAAAGGTCGCCAAAATCTGCGGCATTGCCAGTGCTTGCAATGGTAATTTTGTCTACCACATTTAAGTCTATTGCCGGGACTTGCCCCCCGCAAAAGATTCCAATTATTTTATTTGAAGTCCCGCCCATGGTAATTTTTGACTGTGTCAAGTCACCAAAATCCGTAGCGTTGCCCGTAGAGGCAATGGTTACATAGTCTATAACATTGACATTGTTCGAGACCTGACCGCCAGCAAAACATCCTCTTGTATTAGAACTCAGGCCAGTCAAAAAATAACGGGCGACGGTTAGATTACCAAAACTAGTCCCGTTGCCCGTAGTCGATATAGTAAAATAATCAATATCAGCGTAGAGGGTGGGGCCGTTCCTGCCGCCAGCGAACAACGCTCTAGTAGGCGAAGAACACGCGCCTGCCGTGTCAGATGTTCCCGGAGACAAATTGCCAAAAGAAACAGAATTTCCTGTCGTAGCTATCGTGATGTACTGAACCAAGTCTATGTCCGCAGGGTCGTGTTCCGAATGGAAAAGACCTCTGGTGTCGTTGGAAGCAGCACCGACAATTCCGTTTGATCTAGTAACTTGGTCTCCAAAATCGACAGCGTTTCCTGTGGTTGCTATGGTGACGTAGTCCATAATGTTGCTGCCACTTTCGGAATGAACAGCCACAGCCCTAGTTCCGTTTGACAACCCGCCCGCTTGCTCTGCGCTTGCCGTCAAATCCCCAAAGTCCGAAAAGTTTCCAGACGTTCCAAGCTCAACATATTGAATTGTATTGTATGGGGCACTTCCTCTGCCACCCATTACAAGAGCACGGGGGGCCTGCGGACTAACACTCCCACTCGCATCACTCGGTGCAGAGTAACCAAACGCATTGATCGCCCAGACACGGAACGTGTAGGCGGTGCCGTTGGTCAGACCAGTAACCGTGATAGGCGAAGCAGAGCCGGATGCACCAATGCCATCGTTAGATTGTGCGCGGTAGCCAGTGATGGCAGAGCCGCCCACATCAGACGGCGCGGTAAAACTAACAGTTGCCTGCGTATCACCCGCAGTGGCGCTGACGGCAGTAGGCTCATCAGGAGCGTTCAGGCCATCTTGACCGATGAACCCGCCTACACGATTCGACATGGCGGGAACTCCTTACGAGATTTCCTCGTAGCTGCACACAACCTTGAGGTCATTCGCAGTCCCCGCAGTCGCGCCAATCGACTTGTCTTCCTCAAGGTAGATCGAGGTGGACTTGTCGATGACCACGAGCGAAGCATCAGCAGGGACGCTGATCGTACTCACGATCTCGGTTGCCGTCCCGCCGATGTTGTCCTCACTGTAGAGCGAAACCGTGATGTCGGCGGCGTTGGTGCCATCGACGTTCGAGACCACCAGCGAGTTGATCTTGAAAACCTTGTTACTGCCAGCAGTATTCTCAACCACAAGCGTAGCGTTGGTAGTCGTAAGGCTGACCACGTTCGTTTTGCCGGTGATCGTGGTGACGTTGACGATATTCGGGGCTGTCATCTCTGCTTCTCCTTACCCGAAAACGATGGCCATTGCGATGGCCTTACCTGTAGAGATGCCAGCGGCGGCAAAACTCAAAGTCCCAGAACCGTTTGTAACCAGAGCCTGCCCGCTTGTCCCGTCCGCAGCAGGCAGCGTCAGCGTGTAGCTGGCAGAGACAGTGCCCGGAGCCTGAAGCGCGACATACTCACCGCCGGTCGTGTCTTGCAGGCGAAGGTCGCCCTGCGCGGTGATGTCAAGCTGGCCAGTAGTGACGCCCGTGAACGTCGGGCTGTCTCCAGTGCCAAGCCCCAGCGAAGTACGCGCCGTCGCACCGCTCTCCGCTACCCATGTCGAGCCGTTGCCGACGATGATGTTGCTGTCCGTGACAGCAAGCGCGCCAATCGCCGTCAGCGTAGCCGTCAGCGGCTGGAAGTTGAACGTGCTCGTCAGGTCCACAACCGCAGCACCCGCACCAGCGCCGTCAGTGTAGACAATCGCGCTCTTGCCGTCCGCAACGGTGACCGTGGATCCCGAGCCCTGAGACAGAACCACGCTCTGACCGGAACCGTTCTTCACGAAGTACAGGTGCTGCCCGTCGTTGGGCGAGATCGTGACCGTGTTCGTACCGCTCGGCGTGCCGCCAAACACCAGCACTCGGTACTGACCATCCGACAGCGTGCCATCCGTGGTCGTGAGCGTGTGCGTCGTGCCCGTGAGCGAGATCGCACCGACGCCGTTGGTCAGCCGGTCGATGATCGACAGGTTCGTGTTTGTGGTCGTGCCCCAAGTACCGGACTGCTCGCCGGTCGCGATAAGCTCGATACCACCGTTCGACGTGTATGTGCTCGCCATCTCGCTTCCTTACGCCGCAATCTCGGTCCAGATCGTACCAGACGCTGGGACGATGGGAGTATAACTTGTTCCGGGCGCTGGAACAATCCTTCCCCACACCAAGACCTGTCCTACTTGGCCCGTGGCGCTGACGCCTGTGACGAAAACTCGGGCTCCAGCCGCCACAGTTACGCTGCCAACCTCGCCAGTTCCGGCAACACCCGTGACATTGACACGAGTGACCGTGCGGGCAGTTGCTGTGCCGACCTGACCCGTGCCCTCAACGCCTGTCAGGGTGACACTTGCGTCACCCGTAATGGCGACATCGCCAACCTCACCCGTCGCTGCCACACCTGTGACGTTGACGGATACACCCGTTCCAAGGTTGACCGTAACAGTGCCAACCTCACCCGTGCCTTCGACACCAGTGACATTGACGATGATGTCCTCAACAACGAGGACCGTGCCAACCTCACCCGTCGCCTCGACGCCCGTGACATTGACCGATACGCCCGTGCCGACGTTGACCGTAACGCTGCCGACTTCGCCCGTGGCAAAGCCAACCGCAACACTGCCCTCGCCCCACGCTAGTTCACCGAACCCCGCGCGGCCCCAGCCGGTAAAGGGGACGGTGATGTCTGTCATGGTTTAGGCAATCCGAACAATGGCCGTCGAAGCTGCCGCCGCAGGGAAGACAATCTCGAAGTCGCCCGCCGTCGAGGTCTTGGCACCGCCGAAGTCCAGCACGATCACCGAAGGATCACCCGCCGCCGTGTCGTTGTAGATCAGCGCGCCGTAGGCCGTGATCGTCGCCGAGGTGAAGGTGATGTCCGCGAAGTCGGTGAACGCCGTCGTCCCGCTCGTAGTCGGGTCTACCCGCGTCAGCGAGCCACCGCCCGCAGAATACGAGCCAGACGCGCCAACCTCATTGGTCGCGGTATAGGCCGTCGTCGCAGCGGTGAACGAGGCGCTGTTGTCGTAAAGCGCCAGTTTGAAGTCGTCCCCGCCCGAGTTGCGGAAATCGTGGATCCCCTCAAGAAGCTCTTTCTTGAAGGACGTACACATGAAGTTGCCCGAGAACGCCATCTCAGAGTCTCCTTACCAGATCAGCAAGCCCCGGATGACCTGCATCGTTCAACGCATTATACACAGTTGTCCGGTCACTGTGAACCGCCTGCTTCAGGTAGGCCAGAACCACCTGCTCCACACGCTGCTTGAAAGCGTGCGCCTGATCCCGAATGGGCGCAGGAGCATCCGCCGAAACAGCGACGATCTTGTCCGCACATTTGGCAGCCAATTCCTCCGGCGTAAACCCACGCCCTGAAGTCGTATTGATCGTCACAAGCTGCGCATAGCGCGGCACTTCCATCGATGCGCCAAGCATTACTGTTTCGTCCTCACTACCTTGCCCACCCGATATTCTTCTGTCGTCTCTTTCGCCTCACCCAGCATCTTGATGCCGACCAGCGATTCTTGGAACTTCTGGTTGTACATCGTCATGACGTCCTGCTCGCCCTTCATGAAGATGTAGGCTTCAACCAGCGCGCCATAGAGCATTGTCAACTCAGCATTCGTACTCAGCCATGTCGTGCCGCTCTCGGCACCCGCCGTCAGGCTCGCAGGCCGGTAGAAGTAATGCAACTCCATTACGTAGTTCGACGCGGGCGTCGGAGCCAGAATGAAGTTGTCTACGTCAAACTGCCCATAGTACCGGGGCGTTCCCGTGGTCGTTGCATCCGGCGTGTAGGTCTGCAGGAACGAGACGTCCTTGAACTCGATGAAGGTCTTCGATCCGCTGACCTCGTAGGACAGCGAGAACGGCGCAAGGAAATCAGGCGGGCACGCCAGATACTTGTTCGACGCCGTCGCGTTCGCTGTCGCGTTCTTGCGAAATAGGTTCAGCTGAACGTTCTTCAGGATCCGCTCTTCCGCCAGCCGAATGAACAGCGGCAGGTTGTTCACGAAGGTCGTCTCCGTGTTCTGCGTGTAGTCCTGAATGGCCTGCTTCAGCTGCGCGTAGGTAAAGCTCATGTCGTCCTCACCGTAACCGAGCCAACCTGCCCATATGCGACCAGCCGGTTAGGCGGGTTGATCCCATTTTCAGGCGGGCCCCCAACCGGGTTCCAACTCCACTGCACGTTCCGCTGCTCGACTAGATCAGTCTCAGGGCGCGGGTTCCGCAGCGCCTGAGGATCCGGGCCGGGCTTCGGAGGGAACAGCTGCGGGTGCTTCGGGTCGAACTCATCCGGCCCAACCAGCGCACCCGTCCACTCCTTCTTCATCTCACGCAAGCGGTACCGGAAACCAGACCGGTCAGATACACCCCATGCGTGTCGTCCAGTGGCGTAGGTCATTACACCCTCAGGTACTGAGCGCTCGGCTGAAGTTTCAGCGGAACTCGGTCCTCGTCCTCTTCCGCCGCGCGCATGAACTCTTCCTCATACACCGCCTTCAGGATTTGCAGCCGTTCCGGAGCGCGCTTCATCGCAAGATAGTACGCGAGCCCCGCAACCATGCAGGGGTAGAACCGAAACGGCATGTCGGTCGTGTTGACCAGCGTGTCCGCATCTTGGATGCGACGGACATAGTAGAACACCAAAATGTCCGTCGAGTTCTCGGGCGGCTGCCACAGCGTGATCACCGGCTGGATCTGACGGTCGAAGTAGAACTGGCTCGGCCTGCCCTGCGCCGTCTTGTTCGGGAACGTCAGGTACTCGCCACGACTGATCCGTTCGACCTCATAGTCCGTACCATCCCTACGCAGCACCATTTCGAGGATGTCCACGACATCCGCCGCTAGTGTGTAGGTCGCCGTACCTTGCGTCAGAGCCTGCGTCGTCTGCGTCACCGTCCACAGGTTAAGCCCACGGTTCGCCCAGTCCGCGAACATTAGGTTCAGAGACCGGCGTGCCGTGCGCGCGTCATAGCCCGTGCGGACTTCTAGCCCGCACCGCTCGTACGCCTCCTCGATAATCTCGCCGACATCGAGGTTGAAGTCTCTGGATCCAGATGTGGTCATTTCTTCTTCGCCGTTTTGGCCGACTCACGGAATGCCTTGTCAGTCGGCGCGCCCTTCGAGCCGGGCTTGCGCATCTT
>Ga0208019_1001435_pt1 | contig 12649 bp, 16 predicted proteins | sample CB_VirMetaG_5_FD_184540 | JGI IMG/M metagenome (GOLD analysis project Ga0208019, IMG submission 184540) | Freshwater to marine saline gradient viral communities from Chesapeake Bay - CB_1508_1D Viral MetaG (SPAdes) (version 4) | ecosystem: Environmental > Aquatic > Marine > Coastal | place: USA...
TTAGAACAACCAACTCGTCCTGTGATTCGCCTTGAACCGTAAAATTAAAGCCTTTTAAAACTGGCACAATGTCCGATTGTTCAATTAATGATTTTTGTAAAGCCATCATTACAGCTCCTAATGCTTGATCTGATAATATCATATTATTACTCCTTATTAATCAATTTTATTAAGCCACTTGTTTATCATTTCTTCTAACATTGTCTCAAATGTATAGTCTGGCTTCCAACCTAAAGTCTTTCGCGCCTTAGAGCTATCACCCTTTAAATATTTAAGCTCTTCAGGTCGCATATATTTAGGATTTTGTACCACATAATCCCTGTAATCCATACCTAGTTTGTTAAACACAATTTCACACAAATCTCTAACAGAGTGTGTTTCACCAGTTGAGACAATAAATTCTTCAGGTTTTTCATGATTTATAATCATGTGCATTGCACGAACATAATCCTTAGAGTGTCCCCAATCTCGATAAGAGTCTAAGTTGCCAAGTTCTAGCTTGCTGCGCTTTCCCTTGTAAATTTCAACAGCGGCTTTAACAACCTTATTAGTTACAAAATTGGAACCTCTGCGGGGGGACTCATGATTAAACAAAATTCCATTACAAGCGTGAAGCCCATAAGCATTTCGGTAGTGTCTCACTAGGTTGTATGCAAGCAATTTAGCACAACCATAAGGACTGACAGGATTCATTGGAGTTGTTAATCTCTGCACACCGTCTTCATCAACGCTGTTGCCAAACATCTCTGAAGAACTCGCTTGGTAAAATTTAGCGTTTGGAGCAAAATTTCTGTAAACCTCTAAAAGATTTAAGACGCCAAGACCGTTTGTCTGAATAGTAAAAGACGGCATATCAAAACTAATTCTAACATGGCTCATTGCCCCCAAGTTGTAAATTTCATCTGGCTTTATCTCCGTTACGACTCTAATTAATGACGGAACATCAAGAAGATCACCATAATGAGTGTGTATCTTGTCCCGAATATTGCGAAGACGAAAGTCTTGATTCTCTGCTACAGAGTGTCTTCTAACCAATCCATGAACCTCATATCCTTTACCAATTAAATATTCTGCCAGGTATGAACCATCTTGACCAGAAATTCCAGTTATTAAAGCCTTTTTTGTCATTTATTTTCCTTAAAAATTTTCATTTGTGTTAAATCAGCCCAATCGGTTACTTTCCATTTTCTCGGTGGTGTCTCGATTGCTGCTGGTAGTTTTTTTAGTCCAAGCTGTGCTGTTTCGGGCGTCATGTAGTAGTGATATCCCATTGTATCAATGTTTTGTTCTACCCATGGCACTTCTGGTATTCTACCATCATAAGACATTTTTTTAAGTCTTTTAGCCAGTTCTTCATCATCCAACAAAATAATACCACCTCGACCTAAATTAAGGTGCTTTTTAAATTGAAAGCTTACACACATCAATGTATTTGGAATATAACTGTTGGCTTTCCACAAAACCGCAGCATCAATGACGTTTGTGTCCCCAATATAATAGTAGTCTTGCCATTCTTCGTCTTTCCATCTTAGTTCAATTGAAAGCTTGTCTGCAAGCATTGGCACGGATAAATATGTTCTTTTTGGTACTGTAATACTTTTTATGTTTTTTGCCCTCAAACACAATTCTATGGCATGGGTACAACAGTCTGTTGCAACTGCATATGGGGCACCAAAAAACTTAGCTATCTCATCCTCAAAATCTTTAATAGCTTTAAAACTCATTTAACACACTCCACGTTTAAGCTTATCAGTGTTCCGCTCTCTTTATCCATATGGGGCAAGTACGCTTGTGAGTGGTCATCAAACTCAGCATGGTCGGTTTTTCTCCAATCATATCTTTGATAATCTTTGAATCCCATAACACCCACTAGTAAATCCTTTAAAGAAGCTTCGTCATAAACATGCTTGTGATAAATTGAAGTCTCTCCCATATCCATCCTACCATACAAAGGACCGATAAACCTTGAAAGGGGAAATTTTCCCTCTGAGTATAGTTTACTAATTTTCCAAAAATCGGGAACAGCAATTCTCAGCGTTCCACCAATTTTTAAAACTCTCTTCCACTCTTTCAAAACAGCTTGAGCTTCGTCAATGTTGAAATATTCTAAAACGTGGGAGGCATAAATTATATCTGCTGTCTCATCTTCAAATTGACTCAAATCATCAACTCTGGAATAATCTAAATGTGAGTAATCACCGCCGTCGATATGTACCCAATCAGAGCCAAAATTACGCCAGCCGCTGCCCATGTTAATCTTCATTTAAAAAAACCTTATCATTAGCCTGTCCCTCATATGGTCCAGTCTTATACTCATACACAATTGTGTCATCTTCTAAAATTAAATAATTATGACCGCCGAGGAGGGTATAACTCGCATCCCCCGAAAACAAATCCACCTCTGTTAAAACCGTGTCATCAATATCATAAAAAATACATCTAACCGAGCCTTTTATAACTACCCAAGATTCCTGTGCAATCTTGTTATAAGTTTTTATAGAAAATATATGTTTATGTGGTTTAAACGTCTTTCCCTTTTTCATTTTTAAAGTTGCACATTGAATAAAGTTTTCAGGAGGAACTAAGTCTTTTCTACCTTCAATGTCTGAAAGCCTAGAAACCATGTGTAATAATGTGCCCTCTTTTACTTTTGAATAAATTTTTTCCATTTTATTTATCTATTTTCTATTATGTATTCTTCTAATTTGCTGTTTGGTTGCCAGCCAAATACATGCCTAAGCTTGTTTGTATCTGCTAATGTAACCTTAGCTTCGCCCAGGCGAGGTGGAATGAACTCATATTCTTGATCTACTAATTCTGCCAATTCCAACACGCTGTGGTTTTTTCCAGTGCCAACATTTATTATTTGACCAACGCCTTTTTTATTTTCTATTTCCATTGCAAAATAATTTGCCTGAACAATGTCATCAACGTGCGTAAAATCTCTTCTCTGAGAACCATCGCCAACAATAGTTAATTTTTTACCATTCCTTTTCTGTCTTAGAAAGATTCCAACAACTGGCGCATACTGACCTTTTACTGGTTCTCTGGGTCCATACACGTTGAAATAACGAAAAACAGTTGTCTCTAGTCCGTAAAGAGACATATACATTAAACACAACTCCTCACCACAAGTTTTTGTAACTGAATATGGATTCAAACAATCTTTTTTCATATCTTCATTGAGTGGTGGAGTATTTTTTAGTCCATAGGCTGATGACGTTGAAGAATAAACTACCCTTTTAACATTTTTATGCCTAGCTGCCTCTAAAATATTGAATGTTCCTACAACGTTTGTGAGAACTGCTTGTCTTGGGTTGATTATTGACGGCTGTATTCTAGCTTCTGCTGCCAAGTGAAAAACAATATCAACTCCGGTAAAAAGTTCTACAATTTGTTCATATTCACAAATATCTAATTTGTGGTTCAAAGCATTATCATTCCAATAATATTTCTCACTAGCATCTGAGGACTCATTATCTATAACAACAACTTCATGTCCCTCTTTTAAGAGTCTATCTACTAAATTTGAACCAATAAAGCCCGCGCCGCCTGTGACTAAACATTTCATTTTTAAATACTCTCCAACAAATCATAACTTTTACGCGATCTCACTTCTGCTTCCTCGCCTAATTGTAGGTTATGGTCAACTTTATCCTCATTTAACGGGTTTTCCCTGTTATAAAAATACATAATATCAGGGATATATTCTGCTTTGTCGCCAGACATCTCAAGCATTGGAAACATAAACGCCAAATCCCAAGCAGCCTTAATAAATTTACCCGTCTTAGAGTACAAAAAGTCTTGATCTTTAATTTTTCGCCACAACTTAACCTTAAAAGTTCTAAGATGTGATGATCTCCAAGGCTCAGAACGATAAGATTTGTCTTGAATCATTTTTTGTGGTATTTTTTGTGAAAATGTGCCCTTTTTCATACTTGGGAACTCTACATAACTACCATAAGTGACCCAGCAACCTTTGTCATTGTAGGTTTTATTAACTTTTGATAGGACTGAAGAGGATGCGAGCCAGTCGTCGCCATCTAATAATACAACTATGTCTTCATCGTTAAAGTTATAATCTTTTATAGTGTCATATATGTTTTTTAACGCGTACTTTTTCTCAGTATTTTTTATGTAAATAAATCGCTTATCATTGTTTATTATTTTTTGAGCTTGCCCTCTAGTATCGTCAGTTGACATATCATCTACCAAGTAGCACATAAAATTATCATATTTTTGATTTTTTATACTCAAAATGTTTTTTTTAATCCATTTTGAAGTATTAAAAAACGGCACAATAATTTTAATTTTATTTTCACCCTTATTTATATTTTCCATTTAACCACTTCAAATTGTTCTGCATATTCTGCCCCAATCTTTATTCCACAACTACGATTCTGATCTTTTACAAATTCTATCCATTTATCGCCCCGGCGCTCATATTCAACTCGGTGTTCTTTGATTGATTTAATTTTTTTTTCAATATAATGAGAAATATCTGAATAGAAGTTTCCTCTAAAGAACGAAGTTGTTTGATACCAGTTACTCTGATACATTAATATTTTTGGAACGTGACGAGCAGCATTTAAAGTTGCTTTGGATATGGCAGAATGGTCTTGATGCACATCTTTGTCCCAGTGAGTAATAACCATTTCAATATCTAAATCATCTATAATTTTATTTATTTTTTCTATCAACAAGTAATCATATTTTACTTTTTTTGTTTCATAATTTAGACAGATTAGTTCTGTTGCGCCAAGACTGGTTGCTGCGTTGCGACCTTCAGACAGTGCTTGTTCCTCTGTCCTTAATATGTTTCCTTCATAATCGCTATAGTTGCTTTTTGTTACTACTAGAAAATATACATTGTTTTCTTCGGCAATAAATTTAGCTACTGTGCCGCCTGCTCCAAGCTCTATATCATCGTAATGTGCCCCGATAGCTAGTATATTCATTTTTTATTCCCATAAAGTGGATGATTCATTAACATATTTTCCAACGAATGACTTTTCTTTGTTAAATTAAAAAAATATTGTAAACTTTTTAGCTGATTTAAAATCACTTTTTTATTTTTTATCTTATTGGTTTTTGATTTATAATACTTAATTCTTGTCTCATTGTTAAAAACATAATCAAAAATAATTTTTACTCTATAGTCAATATGATAATCACTTGATACTAAAAACACCTGTTTAATATTATATCCAATAACAATATTTTTTTTAAGGAAGATTGCTTCCCCGATAGTATCTTTAGAATTTTTTACTGTCAATATCAAGTTTGACGGAATTTTAAATTTATCGTTTATATATTGCAAAATCTTGTCTGAATTAGCTGCCTCACTTAATATCACAAAGTATTTAGATCCTGTCTGTTTGTAAATGATGTTTGCCTTTTCTAATCTTGAAAAGAATTCCTCTCCTAAAAGCTTTTGAGATAAAACTGCAACACAAGAGCGCTCTTTAAGATTTTTCAATGTTCCTCCAAAATTCTGTAAACAGTAGTTTCTTTAAAGTCTTTTTCATCCTCATAAATTACTTCATTAAAAAATTGTTTACAAGATAATTTTGGAAAATTAATACCGGACTCATATGATATTGGTGTTGAACCAGCAAGTCTAGGATTAATTTCCAACAACTTTAAAGTTCCAAAAACATCTTTTTTAAATTGAACATTGATGGGACCGCAAAATTTTAATTTTTTAGATATTTTAGTTATTATTTTTTTTATAGCTTCGTCTCTAACAACATGACCAATGGTGCAGACAGAGCCGTTTGTTGCCATTCTAATTCGCGGCAAACAAACAATTAAACGCCCATCCTTATCAAAAAGGCATTCGACTGTATATTCATCACCCGGTAAATATTCAGTGATCATAAGATCATTTATAGTAAATCCTTCGCATTTTAAATACTCAACTATTGATTTTAAATGTTTGATATTTTTCACACAAAAAACATTACGAGATCCGCGAGACTCGCGGGGCTTTAAAAATAGAGGAAAAACACTACCATCTTCCTTAATTGTTGAGTAATCATACACTGATGGTACAGAAATAGTTTCTCTCAAATGAGCAATTGTTTTTAATTTATCCAGACATATAGAGATCGTAGATGCTGGTGAAATTAATATTTTAGAGTGTTGCAAAGCTGATAGAACACTAAGCTCTTCATCAACATTTGGAATCAATAAATCTACTTTTTTATTTTCCATTATTGAAAGTATTTTATCAGTATACGATTCATCTCTCGCAAGAGGTAGAACAAGCTTTTCATTTGCAAATAAAAATCCAGCAGCACATTCTGCTGCATCTGCTGCAATGATTTCATAGTTTGTTGTTTTTCTAAGCAATCTTATTGTGCTTAATCCAGATGCCCCGCCAGCGCCGGTCACCATTACTCTTTTCACTTTATGTTTTTCCATTCTATTATTGTATTTTTTGGTAAATCTACTACTGTTTCTTTGCCAACAATATCATCAAAAAAGGTACTTTCTATACCTTCATAACTCTTTGTTTGCAAGAGAGATAAATCATCCTTTTTCAATGTATCGCCGCGTCTTATTTCTTTGTTTGTTACAATTTTTCTCCTTTTAAATATTTTCATTTTTTGCTCATCAAAACACAAATTTCTATTTTTACTGCCCAGCATTAATTCACTCTCTCTAATTCTGAGCACCATTTCTCTTAGCATTTTTTCATCAACCCCAACAAAATGATCGGCTCCTTGTTGGTTTCTATCTAATGTAAAATGTTTTTCTATAATTGAAGCGCCCATTGATACTGCAATAATTGGCGCAGTAATTCCAATACTGTGGTCAGAATATCCTACAATGCAATCGTATCTTTGTTTTATTAAGGCAATGTTGTTTAGGTTGCAATTCTCTGGTTTTGTTGGATATGTTGAAGAACAGTGTAGTAATGCCAAATTATGTTTTTGTTTGTTTTTTTCAAAAAGTGTCTTTACTGCATCCATCTCAGAAATTGAACCCATTCCTGTTGAAACAATTATTGGCTTATCATAAGACATTATCTTTTTTATTAATTCAAAATTAACTAAATTCAGAGAAGATATTTTAAAAGCTGGGATGTCTAAAGACTGAAGCATAGCTGCCATCTTTTCGCCTTCAGGCGTCGATAAAAAATGAATATTGTTTTTTTCACACGCCCGCTTTAAGATTTGGTGTTGTTCCTCAGTTCTATATAAATCCTCCAACATTTTATAATAGTCATTTGTGTTTTCATTGTCTATCATTAATTCTGCTGCTAAAATTGATTGAATTTTGATGGCATCAGCCCCGGCATCGGCGGCGATTTCAATCATCTCAATCGCTTCGGCAATATTTTTATAGGTTCTTGCTATTTCTAGTACAATATAGGTTGGTGACCCATCTCCCACATTTTTATTTTGTATTTTCACCACTCTCCTCGTTCATTTTTATAATTTTATCTAAAATTTCTCTGACAGCACCATTGCCGCCTTGGTGCTGTGCTATAATACCCCTATTAACCGAGCAGACTTCTTTGACATCACTAACAGCATCTCCAACACAGCAAGGCAAACCAACTATTTTTAATAAAGGAATATCATTAACATCGTCTCCAATAAAACAGACTTCATCAAGTTGAAAATTTTTTCTATTACAAAAATCTTGTACGACAGAAATTTTATCGTGAATATTGTAGAAGACCTCATCCACATTCAATTGTTTTGCTCGATCCACAATTAATTCCCAATTATCAGCAGTTACTATACAAAATTCTATGCCAGACTTTTGAGAAAGATCTATTCCTTTTCCATCTCTTACAGAAAACGATTTGGCTATTTTTGTCTCGCCATTAACACTGAAATAATATTTTTTAGCATCTGTTAATGTTCCATCGACATCTAATACAACGGCTTTAATTTTTTTCATTTTTTCCTATTTTTAAATCTTTTAATTTGACAGACTTTTGTAATTTTCTTCTTCCCTTTTTTGGCATTTCAATATCTTCGTACCACATTCCACCATCTTGTGGTTTAACTCTGCCTCCCATTCTGGCGACATTCGGATCTTGACCGGAATATTTTCTCATCTTAATTATTTTTTCACCAACATGAACATCATGTTCTTCCATCAAGCCCCCGTGGCAGCAGTCCCCACAAGAGGAAAATTTTTCAAAAGCATTCTTTTTCATATGAGCTTCTCTTAGTTTTCTCATTTTATTTCCATGCCAAATATTTTTTAAAGTCTCCTTCTTAACATCACCTATAGGGTCGCGAGCTAGATAATCGCTCACACAAGGAAAAACTTTACCGTCATAGCCAATCGTCATTCTTTGCCATGGTGAAGGGCAAACAAAATTTGGATCTCTTGGAAAGTTTCTCATATCGTCTGCTCTATCTTCATCAGCGATAAAATTAACTTTATCTACCAACTTATTCCAAAAATTATAGAATTGTGCTGGATCATGTTCTATTGTTGAAAATATTGTTTGAACTCTTAAAAGCGGTTTTGTTGTGTTTTTCTCTTTTTTAATTTCATTAATTTTTTTAACTTTATAAACCAAATCTTCAAATTTTGCTGGGTGTCGAATTTTATCATAGCTCTCTTGCATTCCGTCTACCGAGAAACTAATCCAATCTAATCCAGAATCAACTAGCTCGTATAAATCTTTTTCTGTCATGGACTCAGCGTTTGACAACGTAGCTACATCTTTTATCCCAGATTTTTTAGCATATCGGACCATTTTCCACATACTCTTGTTCAGATGGGGTTCTCCGCGCCAACTCAGCTTAACAGAAAAAACATTATTCTTAGCAGCCTCGTCAATTATTTTTTTAAATGTAGACCAAGCCATAATGCCCTTCATGTTATCGCTCATCATTCCATTTCCGGTTGGGCACATAGGGCATCTAAGTTGACACGAAGATGCCAGTTCAATATCTAAGTGTGTGGGGAAACCAGCAATGATTTTATATTTTGGAAAAATATGCCATTTAATTCTATCTATAATTTGCGTTATCCAATTGCCCCTTTTTATAAAAAACAAAAATTTTTCTAACGGACCAGAGAGGGAAAAGTAATCTTTATTTATCTTCATTATTTAAAATCGCCTGAGCTAAAAAGAAATCATACATGTCGTCTATGTCTACTGCTTGCTTTTGGTCTATTATAACACCTAACCAATCTTTTTTTAAAATATTGTTTTCTGTTTGTAAATATTTTTTATGGATTGCATATACTGCCCCTTTTATAGAATATGCTTTTGGCAAATCTTGTCTTTGTAAAAAAATTCTGTCGTCATCAAAAAAAGGAGATAATATATTTTCAGAATCCATTTTTCTACTTCTGAATGGGTGCTGTTTAGTCTCAGTTACTGTCACCACCCATTTATCAGGGTTCTCTTCTAATGTGCTTATACATTTATCAATTGTTTGTGAATTGCGAAAAGGATATGTTGGCTCTAACAAAACAATCATATCGTGCTTATACTTTTCATTAAATTCATCAGATACATGCTTAATAAGATCTGGAACTAGAGGGACATGATCTTCAGCGTATTTTTTGTTTCTTAAAGAGGGGACAAGTGCTCCAGCATTTTTTGCAATTTTAGCTATTTCTTCATCGTCCGTGGAAACGACAACAAAGTCTAATTTTTCACTTTTTAAAGCTTGATTGATTGTATGGACTACTAATGGTACGCCTCCCAACTTTTTTATATTTTTTCTTAATATACCTTTTGAGCCGCCGCGAGCAGGTATTACTCCTAAAATCTTTTTCTTCATTCTATTACCGTACTAATATTTCTACATCCAGATAGTGTAGTTATTCCGTTTTTTGATCTAGTATATGTCCTTATTCCTTTTTTATGTAAGAAAAAATTATACATTCTGAAATTTTTTATATTTTCTTCTTTAGGTGCTGTCCAGCTAGACCCCCAATAATCTTTTTTTCTTTCGCTCTCGGTTAAAAAGAAATGACAGGGTGGAACACCGGGTAGTCTTCCCAATATAAATTCAAATTCTTTATGTACATTATGGCACCGGTTCCACGGGTCATTTTTATAAAATTTATTGTCAACAAAATATTTTTTACTTAATAATATTTTGTCAATATTGTTTGCAATTTTTTTCTCAAGTTCAGAGTTATAGGACCAAAAATATTCTTTTGTTGTCTCATCAAAACCAACATATACAATCTTTTTTGCACCCATAAAATATGCTAAATGGGTAGCCATCAATAATATACTGGTGTCACCCTGTATTTTGTTATCCTTGTCAATTATTTTTAATGGAATTTTTGGAGGGCTTGAAATAAAAGGAACAATGTTCTTATCTGACCAAAAATCTTTCAAATAAGAAAAAGCCTCAGATCTCAATCCCCCATTATCCACAAAAAAAGTTGTTTCTCCTGTATTGTGGTATTCATATGAATATATAGCTGGTGCTATGTGAGCGCATATTAAGTATTTTAAATGTTTTATTCCTTCAATAGAAAAATTTACACCAATTGTAATTTTGTCTTTTAAAAAACTTATTTCCTCACTAGATAAATTGTTTAACGACGGAGACGAACCAATTATATAAATTGTCTCGCCCTCATGTTTATTATTAAAATCAAAAAGTTGTTTTTTCATATTAAACTCTCACCCAATCTTCTGGTATTAAATCCTTAGCGGACATTGTTGCCGCATCGCCAAACCATTTTTTTGGTGCTACAACAATCTTATCTTTATTTTTATTCAACCAAGCTCCCCACCAGCTAAATGTGCTGTTTGCTATGATGTTATTCTGACAAAGACTCATCATATATAATTCAATGTAATCTTCTTCATCAATAATTTTGTATTTTTCATGTACAAAAACTTTTTTACACCATTCTTTATCATCAGAAAAGACAAAAAATTTCTTATTTGATACCTTCTTCATTGCACTTAGGTAATATTTTGGTGAACAAGGGGGGTGGATTTTACTGTATTTTAAATAATCAGTGCGCCTAACATGAATTGAACATATAGCCTCGTTAAAAAGTTCAGGGTATTTTTTTTGTATGTATTCTTGAACACCTTCAGGAGCTTCAAATATTTTTAGTATTTTTTCTCTATATTTTTTAAAATATTTTTCTGATTGAAAATACCCTATTAAATTTAAATTTTTCTCAAATTTTATTTCTTCGTATAGAAACGAACTTTCTTTAAAATTTTTATATTCTTTTAAATTTAAATTTTTAAAATTTAAATTTCTAAATATATTATTTCGATAATCAGAAAAATTTCTGTGAATATTAATTGTATGGTCTGAATTTTTTACGTCAAAAGCTACCTCTGAATCTGTCTCCCAACCACATGTTAGTGCTGTTGAAAACTGAAATAGTAAATTACCGATACCGCCCTGAAGAAAACAAGTAGCCATCTATAGCACCTCTTTTATTTTATTTATAATTTTTTTATCAATATTCATCATATACTCTATGATTTCGTCGCCTGATTTTTTAAACCATTTTTCATAGTTTGCTCCAACCAATTTATTTATGTGAATTTTACAACCTAACATTTTTGCCTCTACACAAACTCTACTTAAAGTCTCTGGTGATCTTGGCAGAAATACAAACTTGCTGTTGCCACACATCTTTCTTAAAAAACTCTTGTAGTCTTTGTCTGCCACTAATTCATATTCCATTCCGCTTCTTACACAGTGTTCCATAGCACCTTTTGTGTTTTTGTTCCACAGTGGTGAATGTAATATAGAACAAACATCCTTTTTGTTTAAATCCTTAGAAATTTTTTTCATAAAGAGTAGATCTTCTTTTTTCCATAAATTACCTGACACATTAAAGGTGTTAAACATCTCTAAATTTTTATCTATAATATTTTTATGAAAGATAGATTGACAAAAAACGTATTTTGCGTTTTTATAAAAGTCATAGTTGCATATTTGTGTCTTAGGCGCTTTGAAATCTTTATAAAAGAGCGGATTTTTATTTTTTAAATACTTGTGATCGTGCTCATATATAATATACTTTACATTTCTTTGAATAAAATCTTTAATTTGTGGTTGTATATTTAAAAAATTTGAAATAATAAACAGACTTTCTTTATTGTTCTCTACAATCTCGCTGCTTAAATTATTTGATCTGTAGTGTTCTACTTCTACTTTTTGTTCCCTTAGCGCTTTGACTAGCTGATCATCATTAAATTCTGCGCCGCCGCCATACGGTAAATCAGACAGAAAAAAATCAGAAACAAAAACTATTTTCACTCTACTTCCTCTACAGAATTCAGTTCAGAAAGCCAGTCTTCAAACTCATCAATATTGTATCCATATAAACTTTCTATAACACTTTTATGAATTTTTTCTTCTGTAAATGTATCTAAAACCCAAGATTTAAGCTTTTTGGCTTGACCAAGACACAGACCATAATTCTCATATGCTTGTCTCATAGCGATTTGGCAAGATCCACAATGTGGAAACGCCCATTGGCTTTCTGGTTGTAATACACTGTCCCAAACAGCTTCTTTTTGTATTGGTTTTAAGTCATATGAAGTCTTGCTGAAATGTGGTCTAATCTTTTCTTTGCCTGACTTGTCTTTCTTTGGAGCATACAAGAAATCCTTTTGACCACCCCAATCGTGAGTAATGACTGGAAGTCCAACTGCTGCCGCCTC
>Ga0208019_1001436_pt1 | contig 12645 bp, 11 predicted proteins | sample CB_VirMetaG_5_FD_184540 | JGI IMG/M metagenome (GOLD analysis project Ga0208019, IMG submission 184540) | Freshwater to marine saline gradient viral communities from Chesapeake Bay - CB_1508_1D Viral MetaG (SPAdes) (version 4) | ecosystem: Environmental > Aquatic > Marine > Coastal | place: USA...
TAAATAAAAAATAAAATATGAGAAAGGTTTGGAAATCCCAAATCTTTTTCGTATATTTGTAACCAAATCAACACTTGGGATTAAATTTGTGTTGAGAATAAAAACTGAAATATAGCTTGGATTATTGAAAAATAATTCGTATATTTGTATAAATAAATGTTTAATTAATTAAAAATTGGAGTAATTATGGCAATCGATTTGAATGCAATCCGAAACAGACTTGACAGTCTACAAACAAAGGTAACTAAAACAGATAACCTTTGGAAGCCAAAACCTGGCAAACAACAAGTAAGAATAGTTCCTTACGTTCACAACACATCAAACCCTTTTATTGAATTGTTTTTCCACTATGGATTTGGTGGTAAGACAATACTTTCACCACAAACACATGGTGAGGCAGACCCATTAGTGGAATTTGCTGACCAATTGAAAGCGACTGGTGATAGAAATGATTGGAATCTATCAAAAGAGTTAACACCAAAGATGAGAACCTATGTACCTGTATTGGTAAGAGGTGAAGAATCAGAGGGAGTTAAGTTTTGGGGATTTGGTAAAACTGTGTATCAAGAACTTCTTGCTTTCTTTGCTGACCCAGATTATGGTGATTTAACTGACCCAACAAGTGGTAGAGATATTACTGTTGAGTTCAAAACCGCAAAAGAGTTGGGTAAGAATTATCCTGAAACTTACATCAGAGTAAAACCTAACCAAACACCAATTACAGAAGATAAGAATGTATTACCATTGTTGAAAGACCAAATTGAGTTACCTTCAATGTTCAAAAAGTATTCTTATGATGAGATGAAATCTCTATTGGAAAAATGGATGGAAACTGGTCAAGTTGAAGAATCTAATGAAGAAGAAGAATCTCAACCTACACCATCAACTGAATCACCATTCAAAGATGAGGCACCACAAACCTCAAACGTATCAAATGTAAAAGATGCATTTGATGATTTATTCAATAACTAAAAATAAGGTATATGGCAACAAACAGAGATGAATTATCTTCACTTCTCGCCGATAACCTTAATAAGAAGTTCAAAGGACAATCAAAAGTCGCATATTTCTTAGATGGCTCAGAACAGACACCCACCGATTTAACAGAGTGGGTGTCTACTGGGGATGATATGTTAGATTTAGCGATTTCAAACCGACCAAACGGTGGGTTTCCTGTTGGAAGAATTGTTGAAGTTACAGGTTTAGAAGCAAGTGGAAAATCTCTTCTATCAGCTCATACATTAGCAAACACTCAAAAGAAGGGTGGATTAGCAGTGTATATTGATACGGAGAACGCAATCAATCAGGAATTCTTAGAAGCATTAGGAGTTGATACTGCAAAGTTACTATATGTACCTTTGGAAACAGTAGAAGATATCTTTGATGCTATGGATTCAATTATTGAATCTGTTAGAAAATCTGATAAAAACAAACTGGTAACTATTGTAGTAGATTCGGTAGCAGCAGCAACTACTAAAGTTGAATTGGCTGCTGATTACGACCAAGCGGGTTATGCAACCCAAAAAGCTATTATTATTTCAAAAGCAATGAGAAAGATTACAAATCTTATTGGTAGAGAGAGAATTTTAGTAGTATTTACGAATCAACTTAGAGTACGAATGGGTGTATCTTTTGGTGACCCTTATACTACATCAGGTGGTAAGGCTATTGGCTTTCACGCATCGTGTAGATTAAGGATGAAACAAATGGGTAAACTAAATTCAAAAATAGGTGGTGTTGACCAGACCGTTGGTATTAAAACCAGAGTTCAAGTTATCAAAAATAGAATGGGACCACCACTTAGAGCAGTTGATTTTGAAATTTACTTTGATAGAGGTATTGACCAATATGGTTCATGGTTGAATACTATGAAAACACATAAGTTAGTATCACAAGGTGGGGCGTGGTATACGTGGACTGATGAAACAACTGGTGAGGTTATTAAATTCCAAGCCAAAGATTTCGCGCCACTATTAGATGAACGACCAGAAGTAAAAGAACAAATGTATAAACAAATCTGTGATGCATATATTTTAGGATATAAAGAAGCATCCGAATCAGCAAACACAGATACAACCGAATTTGATGACACAATCGATGACTAATTACAAAGAAATGTTAAATAACTTATCTAATACATCTAAAGGTGATGTTAATGATAAAGTTATGATTGTAGATGGGTTGAATATGTTTATCAGAGTGTTTGGGGCAGTCCCAACATTAAATGATGATGGAGAGCACGTTGGTGGGGTAACAGGATTTCTGTTATCCCTCGGTGCTCTTATTAGAAACAATAAACCAACGAGAGTGTTGGTTGTTTTTGATGGTAAGGGTGGTTCTACTCGTAGAAAGAAAATGCATAGTGGGTATAAGGAAGGTAGAACTGGATTAACCAAAGTAAATAGATTGGTTGGTTATGAAGATTTAGAGGACCAAGCGGAATCTATGAAACGTAACTTTAACGCAGTAATTAAATATTTACAACTATTACCTGTTGATGTATGTTATGTAGACCATGTAGAAGCTGATGATATTATGGCATACGCTGCCAGACATATCTTCAAAAAAGAAGTTATTATTGTTTCATCTGATAAGGATTTTCTACAATTGGTAGATGATAGGATATCAGTATGGCAACCTACTAAAAAGAAAATGATAACTAAGGATAATGTGCATGAAATCTATGGAGTACCATCACATAATTTAGTATATTATAGAATATTTGATGGTGATAAATCAGATAATATTCCAGGTGTTCCGGGTATTGGACCTAAAACATTGGTTAATAAACTAACATTTTTACAGAATGAACCAATCGATAGTTTGAATACTTTAATGGAACGTGTTAATGAAATTGATGATGAGAAGTTAAAATCTAAGATACTTGCAAATAGAAGTGTTCTTGAATTGAACTACGATTTAATGCAACTATCAGACCCAATAATGGGTTCGGCAATTACATCTAACGTTAGAGCGATTGTGGATTCACCAATAAATGAGTTGAATTCATTCCTTTTCAAAAAAGAGTTTATGAAAGATAAGCTCTATACTGCTTTTAAGAATGTAGAAACTTGGTTGGTGAACACTTGGAGTGATTTGGATAGATATTCCAAACAAACTAAAAAATAGTTTGTATAATTAACATTTAATTCGTATATTTGTATCCTATGGATAAATTTGGAAATAAATTCGGAACATCGTTTCAGATAAAAATCATATCATCATTAGTAACGGATAGAATATTCTTACAAATGGTATATGATATTCTTAAACCTGAATACTTTGATTCTGAGGCTAATGAGTGGATTGTAACTAAGGTTATATCTCACTTCGATAAATACTCAGAATTACCTACCTTAGATGTGTTTAAAACTGAGGTTGATAGATTGGATAGAGATGTTCTAAAACAATCGATTGTAGATAATCTAAAGCAGGTTTGGAATGGCTTAGAATCTGATGATTTAGAATATGTTAAAGAAAAAACATTAGAATTTTGTAAAAACCAAACATTTAAAAATGCTATCTTAGAATCAGTTGGATTATTAGAAGAAGGTAAATTTGATACTATCAAATCAATGATTGATTCTGCTATGAAAGCAGGACAAGATACTGATATAGGACATGAATATAAAGTACAAATTAAAGAAAGATACGAATCAACAATTAGAGATGTTATACCATCTGGTTGGGATGTTATTGATGAATTAGTGGATGGTGGTTTTGGTAAAGGTGAATTGATAATGTTTGCAGCACCACCTGGTATTGGTAAATCTTGGGCTTTGGTTAACGTTGGAATGGCTGCTGTTAAATTGGGTAAAATTGTAGTTCATTATACATTAGAATTAAATGAAGGTTATGTAGGTCAAAGATACGATGCTGTATTGACTGGAACTGCTGTACCTAATTTGAAGTATAATATAGAAGATGTAACTCATCAAGTTGGAAACTTAAAAGGTGAACTTATTTTGAAGTATTGGCCTACCAAATCGGCAGGGTTAAACACAATGAGAGCATCATTAGATAAGTTAAAACTACAAGGTAAAAATCCAGATGTTATTATTGTGGATTATGCTGATTTGTTAAAAGGTAACAGTAAAAAGGAACGACACGAAGAATTAGAAGAAATTGTTGAAGGATTACGTGGTATTGCTGGTGAGTATGAGTGTCCACTATTCACAGCATCACAAATTAATCGTAGTGGTGCAAATGATGATGTGATTACTGGTACTTCTATCGCAGGTTCATTCTCTAAATTAATGACAGCAGATTTTGTGGTTTCTCTAAGTAGAAAAATAGAAGATAAGTTAGCGGGAACAGGTCGTTGGCACGTTATCAAAAACAGATTTGGACCTGATGGAATGACACTACCATCTAAAGCGAATATGAGTAATGGTAGAATTCAGATATATTCTGATGATTCCATTGATGGTAAAAAAACCCAAAGTGATATGAATAAGGGGGAGAGTTTAGTAAGAAAAAATTTGTTACAAAAGTATAACGAAATGAAGGGTGATATTGACTTCTAAACCATATATATAATCACCACCAAATGATTTATTAACAATAAAAAAAGGATTTGAAATGGGAATATTTACAGAAAGAATACCCTTCAAGCCATTCGAATATCCTGTATATTATACAGAGGGATGGATGAAACAAGCACAAGCATTTTGGTTACATACTGAGATACCAATGCAGGGTGATATTAAAGATTGGAATGAGAATTTAACGAAAGAAGAAAAACACTTAGTTGGTAATATCTTATTAGGTTTTGCTCAAACCGAATGTGCAGTTTCAGATTATTGGACTGGTATGGTTACTAAATGGTTTCCTAAACATGAGATTAAGCAAATGGCGATGATGTTCGGTTCACAAGAAACAATCCACGCAACTGCGTATTCTTATTTAAATGAATCATTAGGATTAGAAGATTTTGAAGCATTCTTACATGAACCTGCAATCGCTGAAAAGTTTGAATATTTAACAGCAGTATCCTCTGATTGGACACCTGAAGATTTAAGAACAAATCCAAAAGCAAGACAAGAAGTAGCTCGTTCATTAGCAATATTCTCAGCATTTGCTGAAGGGGTATCACTTTATTCTTCATTTGCAGTTCTTTACTCATTCCAAATGAGAAATATGTTGAAAGGTATTGGACAACAAATGAAGTGGAGTGTTAGAGATGAATCTCTTCATTCAAAAATGGGATGTCAATTATTCAGACATATGTGTGATGAATATCCTGAATTGTTAGAAGAAGTAAAAGATGATGTTATCAAAGCAGCTAAATATATGGTTGAAATGGAACATAAGTTTATTGATAAGATGTTTGAGATGGGTGATTTAGAAAATCTTAAAAAAGAAGATTTAAAACACTTTATTTCAAAAAGAGCAAATGAAAAACTTTATGAACTTGGATATATATCTATCTTTGAATTTAACGATAAAAAAGCATCTAACTTAGATTGGTTTTATAACCTCACAGGTGGTGTTACACATACCGATTTCTTTGCAGTAAGACCAACGGATTACTCAAAGGCTAATGAGGGTGAAGATTTTAATGATATTTGGTAAAAAAATATGAAAAATTTTGGAGAAGAATTAGGATGGGAACTCGGAGTAGACTTTCCAGACTGGGCAAATACGGAGATTTATGTTAAAACAATTAGTAAAGGGTATCTTTTGGAAGGAGAAACTCCGAAAGATGCGTATTGGCGTGTCGCTACTACGGTCGCCCGCCGTTTGGGAAGACGTAATCTTGCCAGCAAGTTTTTTGATTATATTTGGCGTGGTTGGCTTAATCTTGCTACTCCCGTTTTATCTAATACGGGTACTGATAGAGGCCTTCCGATATCTTGCTTTGGAATTGATGTCGGTGATTCAATCCAAGAAATTGGAATGAAGAACTTAGAGATGATGTTACTCGCCAAACATGGTGGTGGTGTTGGTGTAGGTATAAATATGATTAGACCTGCAGGTTCAACTATATCACAAAATGGTACATCAGATGGTGTAGTTCCATTTGCTAAGATATATGATTCAACTATTATTGCTACCAATCAAGGAGCAGTAAGAAGAGGTGCAGCCTCAGTAAACTTAAACATTGAACATGATGATTTTGATGAATGGATTGAAATCAGAGAACCAAAAGGTGATGTTAATAGACAGTGTTTAAACTTACATCAATGTGTAGTAGTTGGTGATAAGTTTATGAGACAATTAGAAGATGGTGATTCTGAAGCAAGAAGAAGATGGAGTAAGGTACTTCAGAAAAGGAAAGCTACAGGTGAACCATACATTATGTTCAAAGGTAATGTAAACAAACAAAATCCAGAAGCGTATAAGCAAAATGGTTTGAAGGTGTTTATGACTAATATTTGTTCTGAGATTACACTTCATACTGATGAATCACATTCGTTTGTATGTTGTTTATCATCTCTAAACTTAGCAAAATATGATGAGTGGAAAGATACTGATTTGGTTTATACCGCAACTTGGTTCTTAGATGGTGTATTAGAAGAGTTCATTCAGAAAGCTAAGAATATGAGAGGGTTCGAAAACTCAGTTCGTTCTGCTGAAAAAGGAAGAGCATTAGGATTGGGTGTATTAGGATGGCATACATACTTACAACAAAATGGTATTCCATTTGAAGGCTTAAGAGCTCAATTTGAAACAAGAAAGATATTTTCACAAATGAAAATTGAATCTGAAAGAGCTAGTAGAGATATGGCTGAAATGTATGGTGAACCACTTTGGTGTGTTGGTACTGGTTTTAGAAACACTCACCTTAGAGCCGTAGCTCCTACTGTATCAAATTCAAAGTTGAGTGGTAACGTTTCACCAGGTATCGAACCTTGGGCAGCAAATGTATTCACAGAACAAACTGCAAAAGGTACATTTATTCGCAAGAATAAAGAGTTGGAAAGAGTTCTAAGAAAAGTGGGTATAAATAACAAAGAAACTTGGGATAAGATTCTTTCAGATGGTGGTTCTATTCAAGGAATAGATGAATTAGATAATTGGGTATATTGTGATGGTAGACTCATAAATGTATCTGATTGTGAAGAAGGTAAAGATGTTGATAGAGTAAAAGATGTATTCAAAACATTCAAAGAAATCAATCAGTTAGAATTGGTAAGACAGGCTGGTATCAGACAACAATATATCGACCAATCAGTATCATTAAATCTTGCATTCCCATCAGTAGCAACTCCAAAGTGGATGAATCAAGTTCATATGGAAGCTTGGAAACAAGGTGTAAAAACTCTATATTATACTCGTACTGAATCAGTTCTTAGAGGTGATATTGCACAACAAGCAATGGATGAAAACTGCCTCTCCTGCGACGGATGATGTATAAATTATTTAAATATAACAAAGTGGAGAAATTATGAAGTATTTGTATTTTTTTGGGACCTGGTGCGGTCCATGCAAAATGTTAGGACCTATTATGAATGATGTATCACAACAGATACCAGTTCAAAAAGTAGATGTAGATTCTGAATTTGAATTAGCATCTCAATATAATGTAAGAAATGTACCAACCGTTGTTTTATTGGATAACGGGCAAGAGGTTAAAAGATTCGTTGGGGTTCAACCAAAAGAAACTTACTTAAATGTAGTAAAATAAATTTGGATATTTGAAAAAAGTTTCGTATATTTGTAATAAGTTACAATTTAAAATGGTATTAAGGGGAGAATCACATCCAGCTCATAAATTAACTGAAGAGCAAGTTAATAATATTAGAAAGCTATGGAAAGTAGGCCATAGGAATATAAAGGTGTTGGCTAGAAACAATGGTGTTTCACCTGCTAATATTCGTAGAATTGTTAAGAATGAAACTTGGACTCATCTCTTAGTAGGTGATTTCGATAAATATCAGTAGATGAAGGTAGAAGGTAAGGAATATTGTGATGTGAGTCGAGTAAGTATTGCTCCCATCGCAAAATCAATCGCTAAAGATATTATCGTTAAGAAACACTATACCCACGCATGGACATCTTGTAGATACGCATTGGGTATCTATTATCGTAATGATGAAAAAGATGTATTTGGTAATCAGCATCAACTTATTGGATGTGCTATCTATGGGTTTCCCGTTGGAGCAAAAGCATCTACATCTGTTTGTGAGGGTTTAACCAAAGATAATATCTTAGAATTGACTCGTTTATATGTTGATGATGGGTATGGTTCTAATATTGAATCAAACGCATTATCTAAAACATTTAAGTGGATTAAAGAAAACGATAAAAATATCAAAGTTCTACTTTCATATGCTGATAATGGACAAGGACACTTAGGTGGAATTTATAAAGCAACCAATTGGAGATATGAAGGTTACTCATCTCAGATGAACTTAATGCCAAATTATGATATTTCGTTAGAAGGGACTGAAGGGCCTTTTATCCATTCCAGAACTGTATTTAATAATTGGGGTAGTGGTAACTTAGAACACCTTAAAAGAGAAATTGGTAAAGATGGTTATAAAGAGTTTTGGAGAAGAAGGGCGCCTGATAAACATCGTTATATTCAATTACTTCCACAAAACAAAAAAGAGAAAAAGGATTTGTTAAGTAGAATGAAACAACAAGAATATCCATATCCAACTTCAGCGGCAGATTATGATTATCCAATTGAACATCATTTAACTTATCCACCTGAAGATAGTATTGAAAAAACTTTTTGGTAATTGTTAATAACTTTTTTAAGTAAAAGTTTGGTAGTTCCAAAATAATTTCGTATATTTGTGTTATAATAAAAATTAAAAATTAAAAGTATGTTAGATTTAAAAAAGAAACAAGGTAAAATGATGGTTAATCCATCACAACTTAAACCAAATCCTAAAAATGCTCATTTGTACAGTAACAAAGAGAAGGAACTAAAAAAGCAAAAAGAAATAGCAGAAACCTACAAAGAACGAATTTCTCAGAAAAAAGTTCCTAATATCCAACCTGTGTTAATTCATAAAGATGGGTTGATTGATTCTGGTCATACTAGATATGAGGCGGCTAAAATCGTAGGTTGTGATTTATGGTGTGAATATACTGATGCTGAATATCCAACCGATGCTAAACCATTTAGTACATTGGTGGATTTAGCCGTAAGTAATGTTAGGCGAGAAGTTTCACATTCAGATAGATTAAGTGAATTTATAGAGTTCAATAATGCATATGTAAAAGAATTTGGTATCGCTAGACCTAATAAAGATGAAAATATACATCTTAAACAAATGGGAACTTCTAGAGATACTATGAAAAAATTAATAGAAATTAAAAACAATAAACCGGAATTACTAAAAAAGGTTGATTCGGGTGAAATGGCAGTTAAGTTTGCTTGGGAAGAAGCTACAGGTAGAAATAAGGTTAAGATTGTAACATCTAATAATCCTGATAGAGATTGGAGTGGTATTTATGAAGATTCATTCTTTACAAATATGGTGAATCGAGTTTTTAACACAATCAAACAAATGATGGCTTTAACTGTTAAAATTAATGGCGCGGATTATACTCCACTTATGGATTTTACAAAAGGTACTATTGCTGGTAATATCTCTCATTTGATGGAAACTATTGGTACTGAATTATTAAAAAGTGAGGGACACGATGTAAGATGTGCTAGTGGCCATCCCACCGACCCCGATATCTATCATAATGATATTGATGATAAGGTTGAGATTAAGGTTAGTAACTTTAAGGGTAATTCTACTACTTGGAAAGGTGGTATGGGGATTAGAGAAGGTCAATATATTTTAATGACTTATGATGAAAATATTGAGAGACTATGTTTAATATTCACTAAGTTAGATGCTAAGGATTGGAAATCAGCTGGTATAGGTGGGCACACATTACCAATTTCAAATGTTTGGAACAACCACAAAGATGATGATGGGTTCAGAGTTATCTATGGTGATGTTTTCGAAAATAATGGTAAGGTTGAATTACAATTAAGTAAATACTAAATATGACTTTTTGGGAAAGTATAGATTATAACAATGCTAGGAAGGTGTTGGTGATACCAAATATCACCAACTCTTCTAATATTGAAAAGGATTCATTCATTGATGTGATTCATAATCATATCAAAGGATTGGGACAATATGGTGAATATTATTGGCATGTGTTAGTTCCAATGGGTAAAGTTACTAAGAAACTAAATCTACCAAATGTAAAACAACATCAGATTGATATACCAGGTGATATGATGAACCAACGTGCATTCCCATCTGATAATCTAATCAAACTTTTAAAAGATATTGATTATGATGTAATCTATTCACATCTTCCCGATTGGCCTCAAGTTGGTAGATACAAAAATAGTATTGATACTAAAATCGTTGGTTATTGTCATTGGTGGGAAATGAAAGTATGTAATGGTGTAGACCGTAGACCAGGCAAAGCAAAGTGGTTATGGTTACCTGTTGAACTATTAGGTATATCTCAAATGGAAACTTGTTATCTTAATACTCAAGACCAAAAGAATAGAGTATTGGAAGAAGCGAGAGAAACATTTAATGATGAGTTTGTTCAGAAGTTAGATGATATTCTTAAAGTATGGAATTTGGGTTTAGAAGAATCTAAGATTATATTAGAACCAAAATCAGATAAAGAGAATATCATAGTATTTAATCATCGAGCAGCAGCATACAAGGGGTATCCTAAGTTTATTGAACTAATGGAAGAGTATCGTAAACACCGACAGGATTTTAAAGTATGGATTCCACAACTGAATGGAACACCACCACATAGTTGGATTGATAATCATAAAGTTCCAAAGCATGATTACTATAAAGAACTTCAAAGATGTAAAGTTGGAGTTCAAATGAGGCAAACAAATTATGGGTGGAGTGTTAGTGGTACTGATTGTATGATGAATGGTACTCCTATGATTTGGCAAGAATCTGATTGTTATCACGAGATAGACCCAAATGGAATGTTCTTTAAATATAAGAAAGAACTATTTGAGTATTTAGATAAGATTTTGGATGATGACTCATTCAGAATTAAAGAAGAACTAAAATCAGTAGAGAGAGCAAAAGAACTTTCAAAAAATGAAGGGATAATGCTTGGAGAACTACATAAAAAGTTGTATAATTAACATATGGCATATCAAAATGTATATTGGCAAAAAGAAGGTGGAATCGTTCATTGTTGGGACGATAGCCGAGGTTACTTCACAAAGAAGTATAGAAATTATGCGTATGTAAAAGATGGTAATGGTTCTTATGAATCAATCTATGGTGAGAGATTAAAGAAGATTACCTTTTGGAAAAACGAAGATAATCTTGAACTATATGAATCTGATGTTAATGAGATTACTAGATTCTTAATTGATGAATATGGTGATTCAGATGAGGTATCAACTGGACATACTATTTTAACCTTTGATATTGAGGTTGAAATGAATAGTGGATTACCATCTACAGAAGAAGCTCAAAACGCAATGACTTCAGTTGCATTTCACGATTCTACAACAAATGATTACTTTGTATATGTTGTAAATGATGGTGATGAAATAAACAAAACTATCAAAGGAGCAAAAGTTCGTTCATTCCGTTCTGAAGAAGATATGTTAATGGCATTCTTAACAAGTTGGGAAGAGATTTCACCAACTATCATTACGGGTTGGAATATTGATTTCTTTGATGTTACCTATCTTTACAACCGATTAAAGAGATTGTTTGGAACATCAACTGCAAATAGATTATCACCAATCAAAAAAGTTCATTGGAATAAATACAGACAGAGATATATCATAGCTGGTGTATCTGCATTGGATTACATTGCATTATTTAAGAACTTTACATATACTGAATATCCAAACTATCGATTAGATACAATCGCTCAGTTAGAATTGGGTAGAGGTAAAATAGAATATGATGGTAATCTTGACCAATTGTTCAGAGATGATTTAGAGAAATTCATTGAGTATAACTTAGTGGATGTTGAATTGGTAGTTGATTTAGATAAAAAACTTCAGTTTATTGATTTAGCAAGGGCAATCTGCCATGCAGGTCACGTATTCTATGAAGATTTCTTATTCTCATCAAAATGGTTAGAGGGTGCTATTTTAACATTCCTAAGAAGAAGTGGTAGAGTTGCGCCAGATAGACCATTGAGAAGAAATAAGAAAGAAGATGGTTCAGATGGTGAAGATAAGTTTACAGGTGCTTATGTAAAAGAACCAAAACCTGGTCTTTACAAATGGGTATATGATTTGGATTTAACATCACTATACCCATCTATCATTATGACGATTAATATCTCACCCGAAACTAAGATTGGTAAAGTGGAAGGGTATTCAGCGGAAGCTCATATGAAATCTACAATTGATAGTTATGGTATTGTAGATGATAAGGGTAAACAATACCCACCTATGGATAAAGATAAATTTATGGACTTTATTGAAAAGATGAATTTATCAGTTGCATCAAATGGTGTTTTATATCGTTTGGATAAAGTTGGGGTTATACCTGAGATTCTTAATGTGTGGTTTGATAAGAGGGTTGAGTACAAAGACTTGATGAAAAAGTATGGTAAAGAAGGTAATGATGAACTATACAAATTCTATTCACAAAGACAGTTAGTTCAAAAGATTATGTTGAACTCACTTTATGGTGTATTAGGATTACCCGCATTCAGATTCTA
>Ga0208019_1001437_pt1 | contig 12644 bp, 2 predicted proteins | sample CB_VirMetaG_5_FD_184540 | JGI IMG/M metagenome (GOLD analysis project Ga0208019, IMG submission 184540) | Freshwater to marine saline gradient viral communities from Chesapeake Bay - CB_1508_1D Viral MetaG (SPAdes) (version 4) | ecosystem: Environmental > Aquatic > Marine > Coastal | place: USA...
GTATGATAGTACTTGGTTTTATGGCAGCGAGTTAAACAAGTGTCGGTTAGTCAAATGATTTTGTTTCTCGATTCGCTGCTATAGATACCACCAGTTATATTGCTAACTTTTAGCTATAAGTTAATGTTAACTTTTATCCTGCTTCTTTTAGACCTACAGTCCTCATTAATATTAATCCTTGTCTCATGAGGTCATTTATCTTTTCTCTTCTAATTCTTTTCAGATTAGACTTTGTTAGCTCTGGTATTCTTGGGTTTGCGTCAATTTCCTTAATCTGCCGTAATAATCTATTTCTAGCATTGTCGATAGCCTTTAATCTACCAGATATCCTTACTTGATCTTTATATTGCGTGAATAGGCTATTTGCAGTTGCTGTATCCCCTGACTTCCTAGCGAGGTCTATTCTTGCTAGTATCGTGAATAGCTCTTGTCTGTTCTTTAAGTAATTTCCTACATCTTCTCTTTCACTAGGACTTATAACCACTTTTCTTACTAGTGGTATAGCTCTCATTATATCTCCCTCAAAGTCTCCTTGTAGAGCTTCGTAGATAGACGGAGGTGCTTCAAGTGTACGCTGAACAAACGCACCTGTACCACCTGCTAGGTAATCAAACCAGAACTCCATAGTGTTTGGACTAAAGTCAATAAAGCCACTAGATACTGCATCTCCACCTGTGAGGCTATTTATATTATCTGCAATAGCTTTTGATATATAGCTGGTGTTAGACCAGTATGCTTGACTGTCTGGTGTTGGTCTTGATGAGAATGTAGGACTTTCTTTGTATATAGGGTCTCCTTTGTAATCCTCGTTGATAGCCAGACTAACAAAGGGATCTAGGACTGTTGGTGCAGTAAGATTGTATATATTGTCGAATCCACCAAATGGACTTATGCTTTCAAATGCAGTGCCGAAGATAGACCTACTAGCTTCTCCAGATGTGTACTCTCCTCTAGCCGCTCTGCTTAACGATCTACCGAAGTTAACGCCTAAGTTTAGTCCATACGATAAAGGTATCATAACGAACTTGTCTCCTGCCAATCCAAAGGTAGGTAGTATTAAGTTATGCTCTAAAACGTATCTAGGTAATTCATCATAATCTTTAATTCCATCTTCATCTTCATCACCAGAAAGAAGTGAATTAATTTGATCTTGCATAATGCCGTAGACAACCAAACCTGCCCAAACTTTTCTAACCTTCTTAGATTTGGCAGCAGCGTTGATAAGCGCCATAGATCCCTGCAATGATGCGTTATAAAATAAATACCATGAGTTCATTAGTGTTTTATTCTCTCCACCTTTCGCAAAGTTCACGGTTACGTTCCTTGCCGCTTGCGCAGCCCGGGCTGGTGAAACGCCACGCTTAGTAAGTGAAGTAAACACAGATACCCTTACACCATTCTCAACTGCAGTATTATAGTCATCTAAAAAGTTTAATAACTTTCTTGTAAATCCATTCTTATTTAATCCTAGCTTCTTCTTTATTCCCGTATTAGATATATCTCCTAATATATCACCTATATTATTTATCTGATCTTGAAGATCTCCCATTTGGTTGGTGGCGTTCTTACCACCAGCTTCTACAAACTTCTTGTATTGTTCTGACCAGTACGTTTCTTTACCGCCCCGTAACACAGCGGCGATACCTTTGACGGCAGATAAGGTACTAGTCAATACTTCTTTGGTCATACCTTTTTGATCGTACTGTTGCATATTAACACCTGCTGTCTGCAAGTCTCTAGCAAAGTTTGGTATTACGAATGATGGGTTGTAGGTTGTGTTAATACTAGATAAATACTTATTCATCTTGCCAAGAGCTTTGGTAAACTTGCCTACAGACTCAGGTGTAAGATGGCCTTTTAATGCACGACCTATTCTTTGATCCTTAAAGTGAACCTTAACTTCTGCACCGTTTTCTTTTATTGTTAATATTGTATTTGAATCTAATGTATCTCTTACTTTTTGAGGCATATCATCTAGAAAAACGGCTATTTCACTCATATCCTCTCTTAATTTGTCGTTAATAGCAAAAGTTCCATCAGGCTGTTCTTCAAATCCCCTTAATAGATTAACAAATGATTGACCTACCTTGTTACGTTCTCCACGATCAATAGACCTTTGGTTCTGTGCCATCATAGATGCAATGATGTTTTCTGCGTAATCGGTTTGTCCAGTTGCGGACCTGTCTTCCTTACCTGCGGCACCAAATAAGTTGGTAGTCATTCGTGGTTTACCCATTAAATCTTCTGATTCATTTCCTATTGCTTCAGATTCGTACTCAAGATCACCTCTTAATGGAACATAATTATCATATACTTTTGACTTGTAGTTTGAGTCTAAAAGTTCAGGGTTTATTAGGCCACTCTCTAAGCGCTGCCTGTTTGTGTTTGTTATAATCTCTCTTGATATATTCTCTATTCTAGCTATTTTACCACCTTCTACATTATCAAGCGTAGATAGCCAGTTTAGTATTGCTTGAGCCTCTCTGTTGTCCATTCCTGAACCCTTAGACTTGTCGCCTTCTTTATTCTTATTTATATATGCGTTTCGTTCTTCAGCGTGTCTTGCATAAAGGATGGCGTCTGCAACAGCCAGTCTCTTGTCTATGTATCTTTCTGATGCTCTTGTATAAAAATTACTTACAGATTTAAGTTCATTTAACTTTTGATCAGATATATTTATAGATTTTATTGTCTCTGATAAGGGAACAAATAGTTCTTCTTGTACCTTTTCTACTCTAGCTCCTGCTCTACCATGAAATAGCTCTTCTTGCATATAGGTATCTAATGCATCGGCAATAGTATATCCCTTTTTCTTTAGCTCATCTAACATGTCACCTACAGGCAATAATGCATCTTGGAACTTTATTAATATCTTTTCAGCTTCCTTTTGTGCTTTTTCTTTTTCTATTTTGCCAAATGTAACTTTAGATACAATTCTTCCTAGTATTGGTGCTAAGTTGTTGTATTGTATGTTCAGTCTTTTCTTTTCTATATCATCAACTATTTGGTCTGATTGCACTGTAGTGTCAGTAGTCGGCATAGTGGCCACTGAGTTAACCCGCTGCGTTCCTAAACGCCTGTCAGATTCTTCTAAAAATGTTGTATTAACAACATACACAGGTTGTGAATATGTATCTTTTTTATACTTTAAAACTAATGCTAATGTTTTGTTAGCTTTGTTTTGACCAGCAATCCTAGCCTTGTCCCAAAGCAAAACAAGATCTGTGGATTTACCATCAAACTTTTGTCTTACACCATTCTTATACTTATATGCTTTTAAAGCTTCGTATATAGCAGTCTCAACATCTTTGTATTTTATCCAGTTACCTTCTTCTGTAGGCACTAATAATTCATCTCTTCTGCTTGGTTTACTGCCGCGCTCTCCTAAAATATGCGCTAACCCTTCACCACTATATATAGAGTTTCCTGCTTGGTCTTTGCCTTTGTATTCATGAAATCCCTCTGTTAATACTACGTTGGTCATTCTTCCTTGTGGACCTCTAACAGTACCGTAAAAATATCTATTACCAAATACACTTTCTGTTGGGTCTGCCAATGGAACGTTAATTAATTTATTAGGGTTAACTGAAGTAGACATAACTCTATTAAACTTATCAACTTCATCATGTAGTTTTTGTTGATCTGTCTTTTCTTGTTCTGTTAATCCCTCAGATACATCATATTCTTCTACTTCTTGTTCGACATCTGTTTCTTCTTGTGTAACGATATCATTTGGGTTATAAACTCCTTCAATCTTTCTCTCGGTATTTGTGTCACTATCGAGTCTGTTTCTCTCTGACTGGGGGAGTGTTTCTGCGATCTTTTCATTTTCTATACCTCTCTCTCTTAATACGGCAATAGCACCATCTACATAATCATTCTTAAGTCCCTGACCTTTTCTAACACCATAAGCATCTAATAAATCTTTTTCTGCATACCATAATAGTGCCTGTATATCTGCATTACTAATATTTATACCATTCTCAGCTAATATCTGCCTTGCCCTATTAATAACTAGGCGCATCATTGCACGGTCCCCGGGGCTGCGCGGCGACTCAACAACCTGTACATTTGCGTTTCTATTTAAAGACTGAGCAGCTAAATCTAGCTCTGTTTTTTGATCTCTTAACTCTTTCGGTGTTTTAGAAAATGTTATTTGATACTGTCTATCCAAAGCTGCGGCAAGCTCTATAGCTGTCGCATCGTTAACAATATCTACACCTGACTCTTCTTTTGCGTCTTCTATAGCATTAATTAAATAATTATTTTTTGATTCTTCTGCAAATTGTACAGCACTAAGAAGTCTAGTTTTATTATTAGTTAATACATTTTCGCCTATTACTTTAAACGGATTACCAGTAATTCTGTTAAAGAATCTCATAAACCATCTATCCATAGTTAATGCATTATAGTTACCTCTAACATTTTGATAAAATGCACCACCTATTTTAGAACCAAATATTTGTGAACCCTTAACTATTGTGTTTGCTGATTCTGTAGAAGATACTGTGATACCTAATTCTTTTATTAATGGTAAGTTTTTAAGGTCACGCATTGTAAAATCTGAATTAAGAAACTCTGTAATCTCTGCATCAGTCATGGTTTCTTTCATTGCATTATATGCAGTAAAAGCTTTTACAACACCGGCATCTTTGCCTTCCTCTTTAAATGTGCCATTAGCAACCCAATGCTCATACTGATCTGTAGCTAATTTAAAGTTAGGAATAATAGCAAGTCCATTAGATGTTATGGATAGTGCAAAATCAAATGCTGCTTCATTGTCTGGGTTATATGCTGGATTAGACTTATCAACTTCTGGGTGTGCAACACCTATAACTTTCTTGGCTAGTTTAAGTGTACGGTCATACCATCCTATAGCGCTGTCATCACGCTCCATAGCAACTCTAGCTTCTTCTGCTATTATTTGTGATACAGCCTCTCTGTCTTCTGCCTTATTAATATCATAAACTGCACCACCTCTTTCATCTTGTAGTTTTTGTAGTGCATCTTCTAACTTTACCGTACCTGCAGGAGCTGATCTAATAAAAGGATTCTCGTCTCCTAACTGTTCTTTTGTTAATATCTTACCGTTTTCATCAGTCTTATAGTTCTTAATTATACTTTGATTTAATAATTTAGGATCGAGTTGTTTTCTTGAAAACATAACATCCTTAAATTCCATTAACTTTTCTTTTCTGTTTTCTCCGTACTCAACTATTTTACCATCAGGCATATTTCTTTTTAATAATTGTCTAACTTGTGCAGATGTCTCTTCAGGTATTAAAGCACCAACAAACTCATTTAATTTTACTGCCCTTGCAGGTTTAATTTCAAAATACTCTGTTGGCATAGCCTTTATTCTTCTGCCAGTTTCATTTATTAAATCTAAAAGAGGCTGAGGAATACCTGTTGTTTGTATTCTTTCTAATTCTTTTATAAATTCTATTTTTCTTTCATCTGTGATTACCTGACTTATTGAATACCTAAAGTCTGATTTTTTTTCCAATATATTGGCAAGCATTTTATTAGGTATGCCATTAATGTTTACAACATCATCAACAGTATATCCGTCAGGATTTCCCTCAACTATTTGCTCTAGTACAGGATTATTTCTAAGAAACTCATATAATTTTTCTTCAGATAAACGATACGCTCTTAAAACATCTTCTTTAGATTTTTCAAATTCTTTAACATTTATTCTGCCTCTACTATTTTTTATCTCTTGTAATGTTTTAAATCTAGGTGTTACTCTAGCTGCTAACGGCCCCAACGTAGTGGCAAGTTCAAAACCTTCTTCTTTTGCCGGACCTTGCTTTTTTCTCATTATACTTACAATATTGTCTAATGTGGCTGGATATCTTGTGCCTGTTTCAAAATCTGCAACACGTTCCAAAACCAAAGGCATCTTTTTATTTGCATATGGCTTGTTAATAGACTCTATGGCATTTTCTCTTTCTGTTATGAGCCAGTCTCTTAAAGATTTTTCGTCATATTGCGCTTGTATTTGGTCTCTAAAATCAAACCCAAATCCAATAGCACTGTCTAGTATTCTGCCAACAACACTTATCTTTTCTTCAAGACCAGCATTTGGATCTGTTGTCTCCTCAAATAAATAAGATTTAGATTTAATTATTTTATCTATTGCGCCAATATCTTTGAGATATTTTAATCTTAATATTGGGGTCATTTGATCTAAATATATTTCTTTAAATGTAAACGCGTCATAATCTTTATTTAACGCCAATACATCTTCAGTTAATTCTTTTATGTAATCTGATAAACTAGATCTTGGTGGTCTATTTCTTCCAAATGCATTAGTAAAAAAATCTGTTACTTCAGAGGGCATCCCATCTAATAGTTCTTCTAATTCAAAATCTTCAGTTACCTCTTTTTCTAATTTGTCTCTGAGGTTTGTAATATATTTAATTGCATCATCTGTTGCTTCTGTTTCAGGTCTTGGTGCTCTTGTAGTGTAAGCATCCCTTTTATTAACCTGATCTATAGAGCTTGGTGTTGCCATTCTAGCATTTCCAATTAAAGATATATCACCAAATCCCTCAAAGCCTATACTTGGTTTAGTTATTCCTATTGATGGCATAGGTATACCGCCAAGCCTGTCTGCCCTAACCAATGCTTCAGGCTTTAAATTATGAACAACAATCAATAAGTCTTCTGTTGCTACATCATCTGTTATTCCCTTTTTTGCAGAAAACTTAATATCACTAGGCAATTCATTAGATAGCTTCCTGCCTAATATCTCTTCCACTTCTGCTTTGTATGGTAAATCTCTTACACCTTGGCTTTGCGCTATAGTTTGTGCCTCTTCTCGTGAGAGCACTCTATCTATACGCATGTCTCCACCAACAACCCAATCTTGATTAGCTTGACCATCTTTGTAAATATAACTACCACCCAATGGCACTCTATCGTTTATGTCTGTTCTGCCTGAAGCATCGATTTGACTTTGATAATCAACATCATCAGCCATAGCAACTTTAGCAAATACTTGGTCTTCGGCTCTGCGCTTTACAAAATACTTACCTTGTTTTGGCTTAATAACCATACCTAAATCTTTTAATGTATCAGCCTCTTGTTTGGTCACTTGTAGATCTTCAGGACCTAAATGAAGCGCATATGCTTTAACGCTTGCGTGAAACCCGGGGCGTGCAGCAACCGCCGTAACCTTACCAAACGGCGCATCTTTTGTTCTACCTGTTTTTTCTGTTATGTAGCCTTCCTGTATTAATTTAGCTCTGTCTTGCTCTGAATTAATTATAATTTGTGTGCCAGTTTTTCTTTGTACTTCACCTTGAGAACGCTCTGCTCCTTTAGTGGGCACATAAAAAGACGGCTGACTATTAACAGAAGATTTACCAGTAAACGTTGCTGTAGGGAAATCGGCCTCTATAAACTGACCAACGGGTATTGGATTAGCTGCATTAACAAATAAAGGTAGCAACTGACCATCTGGCCTTTGTACAAATAACTTATAAGCTTCTTTTACTTTAGTTGGTATACTTCTACTTAACTTTACTTTTGGGTCTGGGTCACCAGTAAACTGATCTGATAGACTAGCTTGTGTATTAAGTAGACTATTTTGTTGCTCCATAACATTATCTGGATTTCTTTTTCTTCTGCCTATTTGTTTTTCTTGATCTGTAGTACCTATGTTCTCAAATATCTGGTCTACATCTGTTATGCCTGCGTCTTCATGTGCACCAAATATTGACTTAATAAACTTAGTAATCTTTTGTAGTAGTGTTTTAGGCTTACCACCAACAACTATCTTACCATCAGCATATGCTCTATACATCTCAGCAATAGCTTCTTCTATTTGGCCTTCAGATGTAAGGTTGGGATTCATTCTTATAGCTCTGTCTAAATAAGTGTACTGTCTTTCAACAGGCTTCCCATTTTCTATAACTACAAATTTACGCTTAGATACGGCATCAGTTAATATTTTTAACTCTTGTGCATTAAATAACCCCATGCGTTTTATAGCATGTATAACCTCATGATTTAATACAGAACCTATCTTAGCCTCTAATTCTGCATCAGTAAGATTTGGGTCATATATCTCCATAGCCAAAGCTATAGTTGGTTTGCCACCTTCTGTTTGGAAGTAACCTTCATATATCTGTCCTTTTTGTAAGGCTTCTGCGGGTGACTCGTTAGGATTACCAGTTAATATATTTTCTTGTCTTAATACCACATCTCCTAACCCAATAGCTTTCATTCTATCGGATAGGTTTTTCATAACCTTATCTCTCTTGCTTACATAATCATCTGTAAGTTTTTTATTATCTGCTACATCAAAGCTCCTTTTAGCAGTTAGGTCTGGTATAACTTTACTTGCTGTTACTGGATTTTCTACTGATACTCGCTTGTCTGTGGTCCCTTTAACGTCAGTGGTGCCATATCTTTTCTTAATATAGTCAGCAGCATCACGCTCAAGTATCAATGCTTCTTTAATAACATTATCGTATTCAATATTTTTTTGTTCTAGTCTTTGTCTATTTGTTTCTAATGTAATAGGATCTGCATCTACAGCAGGTATAGGTGGGGCTTCATCTATTTGTTTTTGTATTGTATTTTTTTCTTCTAATATTTGATTTGCTTTAGATTTTAAGGCCGCTGCTCTTGACTTGTATGTATCTAAGTCATCTTGCATTACTTCAAATTTATTTTTGCCAACAGATTTTATCTCACCACGCTTAGACATTTCCTCAATAATGCCATCAACTTCTAATTTAGTTACTTTTCTGCCTTCTTCTCTTATAGCATTTCTAACTATAGTAGGATTTATCTTGCCAGTTTTCTTTACAGCATTTAAAGCTTTTGTATATCTTTGAAAGAATGGTAACTCTGCCGCAGATATTCTTTCTTTGTCTGCAGTTTTGTTATCTTCTGTTTCTAAATCTGCAGCTGTTTCGTCTTGTACATTTGCCGGTGCTGTTCGTGGAGCAGGCAATGCTTTTGTGTTAAGAAAGTTATCAGCATTTTTAATCTGCTGTTCTGTTTGAAGTGCTTCGTTTGCCTGATCTCTGTTTAACTCTTCGTCTTTAGTTAATTTTTTATCTTTTTTATCTTTGCTACCTGCTATAATGGTCCCTGTAGACGACACGGTTCCACCTATTAATGCAGCTGCTGCCGCCACTTCTTTGTATTCATCCATAGCTTCTTTGTTTGTAAGACTTTTACCAGCTTGAAATCTTTCTAATACTTGTTGGCCTATCTCTGTAGGCACTTCCATAATGACACCTTTACCAGCACCAACAGCGCCACGCTTGCCAATTTCTTTAATACCAGCCTTAATCCCTTTAGTAAAAAGACCACCACCACCAATAAGCTTACCTGTAAAACCACCAACCAAAAATCTATCTGCAATTATATCTAATACTGATTGAGGAATAGCAGTTAAAGCTGCTGCTGCTTCAGAAACCTCTATACGATTGCCTGCCTGCACTTCTTCTTTTTGAGCCTCTCTATTAGATCCGTAAAAGAAAGGTAAATTAGCTGCTAATCCGCCTACGACAGCTCCTATCGGTCCACCAACAAGAAAGCCTGCCCCAGAACCAGCTAATGTGCTACCAAGTTGTGGAACCTGAGAGCCTAATGTAGCTCCTGCATAATCAAAAAAACTTCCTACATCTTTAATATCATCTAGTTGTCTTGCTGATTCTTGACTTTGCTCTAATTCTTTTCGATTGTTTTCTACAACTGATGCGCCATAGTTTTTAAGAAAATCAAGACCTGTAGACTCACCTATACCTTCTACAGCAGATCCGTAAGCCTGCTGTATGGTATCTATGCCTCTGCCTATATTTTTTGTGAATAAGTTACCTTGATCTTGCTCTACTTGCTCTGTGGTCAAACCTTCTTCTTCTGCTAGAATCTGATTAATTCTAGCCATTTCGGTTTGTGTTGGAGCATCACCATCAATAATAAAGGGATAAGATTTACCAGTAACTCTACTAAATGTGTTATATGTTCCCATTTGTTAACCTTAACTTTTATTTAGCTGCACTGTCACTTACATTCATACTTAATCTAGAAAACCCTGCGGTAGGTAATAACCTTTCTTTTTGAAACTCTAATTGAGCTATAGCGTCTTGTATTGCTTTCTTTTCTGCCGGATCTATAGCTTTTGCTATTTCTGTTCTATATTTAGCAATATCTGAGTCAATAGAGCTTATAGCAGTTATGGCATCTTTTTGTGTCAAGCCTGTCTTTTTATCAGCTAACTTAACCCTAGCATTTAATATATCTGTAAGACCTTCTTGATATCTTTTTTGTGCATCTCTAAATGCTGCAAGGCCCTCTGTACCACCCTCTCCTATAGCACCTGCCAGTGTTGGCTTATCGGATGACATAATGGAAAGGCCTGCTTGCGCAAGTGCCATGTATTTATCAAAGTCTCTGTCTTTTTGTAACTGATTTTGCCTGTTCAAAAGCTCTTGCTCTAAAGATGTAAAGGCTGTATTTGTTTGCTCAATATCTGGTTTTGTTAATTTTTTATCTGTGATTCCCCTAACTTGATCAATAAGATTCATAACTTGCGGTGTTGTGTCACCTATTATAGCCTCATTTTCTTCTAAAACATTTTTTGCTTCATCTGTAAGTTCAGGCTTTGGTTTAAAAAGATTTGGTTTGTTTTCGTAATTTTTTTTGTATTCTTCTGGAAAATTCTTTTTTATAAACTCCTCATAATTTGAGCCTAAACCTTCACCAATTTTACTTATATCTCCCATCATTTCATCAGCTTCATCATAAGGTCTAGGGAAGCTACCATAAGGTGCTTCGTGTAATATTTCCCCCGGAACACCAAACGCTTCACCCCCCAAGGATCTTCCGAATTTTTCTAACCAATTTAAGTCTGGTCTATCTAATCCAGCCGGACCGTAATCTTTTTGTTGTTTATTAACCATATCTAATGCTGGGCCAAAGTCATCACCTACAATGCTAGGCTCTTGTTCTTGAGAAATTATTTCATTTATAATTGATGGTTTTTTTTGATCTTCTTTAACATTTTTTTCTAAAATATCTGAAAGAATAGGTCTTTTTTGCTCTTTACCTTTTAGTTGTTCTCTTTTTAACTGCTCTAAATATTTTTTCTCTCTTATGTTTTTTGGAACACTATTAATATTAAAATCAGGTCTTACTCCTTTAGGAACACCTTTAGTAAGAGCAGGTAACCCTGACCCTGAGAAAGAATCTACTCCAGACAACAACTCATTTACTTTAGATTCATCATCTGTTTCTTTAGAGCCTGCTATTGCTCTATTAAGCATGTCTGGGTCTATGTCTTTAGAATAACCTTCAAATTTTGAGATTGCAGGTATTATTGCTTTCTTAACATTATCGTCTGTAAAATCAATCTGCTCATCAGGATCTACACCTAATGAGTCTGCGACCATTTTTGCATATGCTTTGTTGTTTACATTATCATCTGCTTTAGGGGCATACTTTTCTATAAAATCATTTACTGTTCCAATGCCGTAGTCTTTTGCATATTTATCAGATAGCATTGCTATAGAGCGTAAACCAAACTCTGGCGATGCATAAGTTGCGTAACCTTTATTGGATCCTGTTTCACCAAAAAAACCAGCAGGTCTAATATTGCCCGGGTTTAAATTTTTATCAGCAAGCGATAAACCATTTGCGGCCCTTACAACACCACCTTCTGCATATCCTCTTAATGGACTTGCAAAAGAAGAATTTCTAAATGATATAGGGTTCATAACAGCTGGTTGTATAACGTCTCGCTGCCCCCCTTGTTCCATTGGCCCTCTTGGCCCTCTATGTAAAAATGCAGGTTCTGGTCTGGCAAATCCTTTTCCACCTATACCAACACCTATAGATGGTCTTGGAAACGTTGGTATCCTTGGACCGGGTAATTGCATTATACCACCTTGCATACCTTGATCTAAATCAATATTAAACTTAGCCTCTGCTTCATTTTCTACTTCTTCTAGATACGGATCTATCTGTTCGCTCATACTGTTTCTAATATCATTTCCAAACTGCACAAGACCACCAGATGCCATCTTCATAGGTGCGCTTGTGCCAACGCCATCAGATACGGCACTTTGTGGAGCCATAGCCTCTGGCATACCCATCATCTGACTCTGAGGAACACCAGCAGACGCAACAACTTCTTCCGCTACTGTAGGTTGTTGTTGAGCTTGCCTTGCTTCTAAATCACCTTTAACTCTTCTTCTTCTGTTAAGCTCTGATAAAACAAGGAATTGAGGAGCGCTACCGCTAGGTTGCTGCATCTCTCTTATAAGCTGATCTTCTGAAAAGTTTTTTAAATTGTCTTGTATTTGTAAAACATTCATCATAGTCCAGTTATTCCTTTATATAATCCTAGACCAGCTATACCTGTTCCTAACAAGTCTTTTACAGGATTGTATTGTTGAAACTTAGTTGTTTCTGTAGATGGTGTTACAGGCACACCACGAAGAATAGATGATAAGAATGTAAGATCCTCTCTTGGCATATCCCTTTGTCTTACAAAGTCCTCGTAGGCTAAGTCTAGTCCAGCTTGCTCTCTTGCTTGCCTGTCTTTAGCAATCTTTTCTAATAACTGAGCAGACTCAATATCACCCGCTCTTGCTTTCTCACCTAATGCGGCAAGTTGT
>Ga0208019_1001439_pt1 | contig 12641 bp, 6 predicted proteins | sample CB_VirMetaG_5_FD_184540 | JGI IMG/M metagenome (GOLD analysis project Ga0208019, IMG submission 184540) | Freshwater to marine saline gradient viral communities from Chesapeake Bay - CB_1508_1D Viral MetaG (SPAdes) (version 4) | ecosystem: Environmental > Aquatic > Marine > Coastal | place: USA...
TCAAAAACAACAAATAAATCGGTGGTACGATTTATATTTTCTCCGCTAATTCCAGTGAGTTGATTTATGGTTTTGTTTGCCATTGAGGGATTCCTAATAGTAGGTTTGGTAGATCAAGTGAGAATGCTGGTATGGTATTTTATACACTGTATTTAGTTTTTAGATCATCTTTACGGAGAAGGATCTGCGTAGAAAATAGTCGCCGATGATAATAAATCCGTTCCGAGCGGTCTTGTCTTTGGTAAAATTTTCGTTTCATCATCCAACGCCCACAATTGGGTCCATATCGTGTCGCTGGTTGTGAATGTAATTATTGCCATGGTGTATTATATATTATGATGGAACTGAAATGAAGTCTGTCATTAATTGATTCCCTTACATATTCTATATATTTCTTTCAAATATAATTGATACCCCTGCAAAATCAGGGACAATAGTGGTAAATGGTTGAATTAATTCATCAAAAACCCATGTCGCATTCCAACTAGTATCTCCAGTTCCAGTCGCGGTGGTTGATTCTAATGTCATCCCCACTGCAAAGGTTGCGCCCTTAGGCCAAAGATAAGGTTTTCCTGTAAAATTATCCCAAGTCATTCCCTGAGAATCAGTTAAAACTAATTTTGCTGTGTCATCTGATTCTTTTATAAATTGAAACCATTTTGGTTCACCTATAGTTTCACCGCTTCCTATAACATAAAATGGATTTGCGTTATTGCCTTCTATAAAGGGAGTTGTGCAAATTGCGTTGTCTATATTTGTGGTAATTTCTTGTAGTTCTTCCCATGTTTTTGTTTCGGGTAATGGATACCAATTAGAAGGATCTGAATATACACTAGTATCATCTTTGTCATTTTCTATAAGACCTGCATCTAAACTAACCCCATTTGCAATCTCTTGTCTACACAATGCATGATATAAAGTATTAAATTGTTCTGTTGCAGTATCTTTGGATCCTAAATTATAACTTGCATTAATACCACTAAACAATAAATTTTTTCCTTCTATTGTAGTAAATATGGTTTCCGCTTTTTCTTTTTGCGTTTCTCCCCATTTAGGTAAGTTTTCAAAACCTATTGCTTGTGATAACAAATAATTAGAAAGAAGATGGGAAACAACAGAATAAGTGTAAGTATAGATAGAGGACTCTGATCCCGTATTTGATTCCTCATATGTTATTGTTCTATTAAGTAAATCTTGTCTTGTTTCTACTAATGCATTTGATAAATCACATCCAGTTATTCCATTTGCTCCGCCCCCAACAACGTCTTCTTGTAGATATAGTGTTATAGAATCTGGCTCGTCTATACCTCCGCTATAACCTGCTCCATATATAACCCGTGTTATTCCTCCACCTGTCCCTTTTGTTCGAATGTAAGTAGATCTTAAAAGATTTGGGTCTGCGTTGCCGGTATTATTAGAAAAGGACCAAAGACCTCCTGCACGATTATTTGGCGATGACTCAATATGGTAAGAAATTCTTCTACTTCCTCCTTGTAATACTGTAGTTGGTTTTTCGATAACAATATAAGGAACACCTCCAGTAAGTCCGCTTTCGATAACATTCAAATCAAAATGTCTGAATGAACAAAGAACGTGTCCTACGCTCGATTGCTCAGTTTCATGATATCCAAGTAATCGTTTTAATCCAAATGATTTTTCTTTAAGATATTCTTTATATGTTCCATTTCCTGTATTTCCAAATTTAAAATCTAGCATATCAAATATTCGGGAGTCTCTTGTGACTGCATAAGCAAAATAAACTTTAGGGTTCCATTCTCCCATATGATAACCATTATGAGTAAAATGTTTTCCTTGGCTATACATGGATCCCCAAATGTCTATTCCTCTTTGTGCAATAGTTCTTCTCAATAAATCTTGTGTAGCACCTGAAACATTTGGATCAAAACAAGAAACCATCATTCTTTCTTCTTCTATTGCTTGAACACCACCATATTCATCTCCTACCATTGATTGTGATTTAATTGTACCACGAAGACTGGCTAAATCAGCACCACCGGAAAAATTAGGGTGAATTGTTCCTAACCTATTCAATAGGTTATCATCATATGCAATAGTCGTATCTGTCCAACTTTTTGTATCTGATGTTAAATCATAATTTGGATATGATACTTGATCATCACCAAATGTATCACCTTCAGTTAAAATAGGACGATTTGCTTTATCTGTCGGATCCCAATTTATCGGAGGACGAAAAGCATTGGATGGAGGGACTTGACCAACAACAGTAAAACATCCCCATGATTCAGTAAAAGGTGAGTCAGATTCACCATCCTGAAAATCTCCAGTGAATGCTGTTTGAGTTATAATCATATCGCCTGGTTCTAAAATTATTTGTTCAACAACACCATTAGTTTGTGTTACTCCTTGTGTTTTATCATATAAACGACCAATAGTATCAATTGAAATACTACCTCCCTCAATACCACTTACAGTTTTCATATAAAGACTAGAATAAAACAAAGGATCATCAGTATCACTTGGAATAATAAAGTGTAATGCTCCATCTGTCCCTGGGGTTCCTGTATAAGTAAACCCAGAATACAATTCAGTTCTATCTGAGTCGGTAAATAATTGCAGTTGATCTCCAGAATTACTTGGATCAGACTGATCTAATGTATAACCTCTGGATTTAGTAACTTTCATGTTACCTCCAGTTACACCGTCTAAAAGTAATTCCGATAAGGAAATTGTTATTTGTCTTTGTGTATTTTGAGAATTACTAGTGGCTGTTCTATCTGTACCTGCTCTATAATCAAACGGTATTCTTGATAATAAATTTGGTGTTGTAGAACCAACGCAGGTCAATACTTCAACTTCATCATCGAAACTTGCTCCACGAATAGATTCTTCTCTAAAAAATTTATTGAAATCTGGATTGATAATAGTTCTTTGAACTAATCCTGTTCCCTCTGTAGTAGTAATTTCTACTTCTGACGGACTAACACCAACAAAAGTAAGAGTAGCACCATTTGGAAAAATCCAAGGAGTTCCATCTAAAAATGTTCCGGTGGTTGGTGTTCCGCCTGTGTAATTAATTGTCCATTGGTAATTATCTGTTCTCATTAGTCATTATATCCTGAATGTGTTATTCCAAAAGTTAAATAAAGAGTACCTGAAGTCTCAACGGATGGATCTGCGTAGAAAATAGTCATTGATGATAATAAATCTGTTCCGAGCGGTCTTGTCTTCGGAAGAATTTTCGTTTCATCATCCATCGCCCACAATTGGGTCCATATCGTGTCGCTGGTTGTGTCTTCTTCTACCTTTATGAACTCAATAGGCGAATTTCTACCAGATATCCACACATATAGACTTTTACCCTCAACATAATCGGAATAGGGAAGGGGGCGAGCATCATTAGAACTTACAAAAATAGCATCTCTATAATCTCCGTCATTGTCGATATAATCACGATAATTCAATCTCTGAACAGTACCCATAGTGGATCCGTCGATTGTTTTCCAAGGTGAATCATTAACACCTCCATATCCACCAACACTACCATCACCGAGCAACACCGTAGGATTACTTGGATTTGCATCATATGGAATCCATGTTCCGATATCACCAGAAAGACCGTTATATAATTCATCTAGTGTATCATACAATGGCGCACACGGTCCAGTTCCTAAGACTGCTTTTCTTAGATATGCTTGATAAAAGTTCGCCCAGCCAGTTGGATATCTTGTAGAAAGGGGATGGAAATAGGAGGAACCAACCCCGCCGTCTGGAGATAAAACACCATATCTTCTTAGTGAATCAGTTAGAATGCCTTCTGTTCTTTGGTCACATCCTTCCCACCACTTGGGTAAACCAGATCGACCAGAAGCAATCATAATGTTTTTATATAAGGAATACACTGGAAGGCAACGGTAAACACCCCAACCATATTGTTGTACCCCAGCATTCGAATTGATATTTCTTATTGCATTGACTCCACCAAACCACGCCCTTCCTGTACCCAGTTCTTCCTCGAAGACGGGAGCAAAGTCAACTTTATCGCCAACATTGAATGTTATGCCTGGAGTATAATATACTTTTACATTTTCATCAGTATAATACGATCCACCGTAAGTGGAAACTGCTGCTTCGCCTTGGGGTTCATCTCGAATAATCCTCGCACATTCACCCGTTGTGTTATTACGAATGCAATTTCCAACAAAGTTATTTGTATTTAGAAGATACGGTATATTACTGGTATTGCCCCACCTTCCTTCTTTAATTATACTTCCACCGTTTCTTCTTTGGTCATCTCCACAGAAGAATCCCAATGAATCATTTGACTTGTCTCCGCCAGTCGAACCGTTGGATGGTATAGGTGGTTCTAGTATAATCCAAGGAACGTCAACTCCATTTGAACCACTTGCGCCCGTGGAGGCAACAGTAGCATTCGAAACTCTTCCGCCAAATTCTATATCAGCAGAAACACCAAAGTGATGTGACTGTGCCCTATAATGAGACATTCCTTGAATACCGAGGGCAAATATACCGTTAGTAGCACCAGTCCAATCTGTCACCTCACTGAGAGGAATATTAGAACCCAGTGACTTCAGAGTTCCGTTTCCTGTATTTCCTACAATACCATTCATCAAATCTTCTAGATTGTATAATTCTGATGAACTTTCTTCTGGTATTGTGAACATATCTGCTGCGATGATATAGAATTCGTGGGGTTCAGCGTGACCACCATTTGGTCTGAAATATTTACCAAGAGAACGATAACCACCATAGAGGTCTAGACCTCTTTGTGCTAAAATTCTTCTATATGTTTTTCTCTCCGCATCAGTTAGAGTGGCATCCATCGTGAGCAGGAACATTGGTTCTGTTTCATAACCTTCTTCTGAACCATATTCTCTCGGTGCCCTACAAAAACTTCTACCATATCCTTGATAAGTATCATCCCATTCACCATCGCCGACCCAAACAACAACAGTTCCAGTTCGAAGAGTTCTTCCGTCCGTTTTTTCTAAATCGTAGAAATCTTTCAGTGCTATGTCACTAAATGGATTTGTTGCAGTCGTGTCATCTATACCACGATCTGGTTTATCGAGAAGTAGATTTTCTGGTATTGTCCTTTCCTTATAAAAAGGTCTATTTTCCTTATCAGTAGGATCCCAGTTTACTGGTGGACGAAATCTTTCTGATGCGGTTGTCGCTCTTTGTGAAGAAACAACTGTAAGAACACCATACATGTCCATAATTCCTTCACGCTCTGCTTGATCTCTACCCCACCCAAAATAAGGTTCTTGGTGTGATATTGAAGAGACTATCATATCACCTGCTTCGATTGAAGTTGGACTTCTATCCCATATTTGGGTGGATGCTTTATTATAGAAAGTTCCGATAGGAGATTTGTTTCCTCCTTGCACTGTTAGATTACCTGGTGCATTATCATTATTGCCAGCAACAGCAACCAATCCTCCTCGTCCATCAAATCCAAAAAAGAATGCGGGTTCAATATCAGAACCAGCAGACATGCCAGGATCGTTGAGATATAGTCCTACTGTTTCTCCACCAAAATCTGCGGTTCCGAGAGATCCAGCAGTAAGAATTCTTAGATATTTTTCATCTATTGGATTGGTAGGATCATTTACGGGGTGATTCGGATTGCATGGAGTAATATAGTCAACCGTATGGGTCCAGAATCTTGCATCTTCTGCTGTCAATCCGTCGTTTGGATCACTGTTTCTGTGCTGTATATAACGATATGATACTCTAGCAGAATCTTTTGAAACAACTTTACCAAAATCTGGATTGATCACAGTTTGATTTTTCCAGAATTCAGTTTCGATGTCCCTCGTCATATCTTCAGGAGACAGAGTAATACCGTCACTGCGAACGAATCCATCGGGATAGTTTACACTGAAATTGCTTATGGAAAGTTCTGGTGCAGGAGTTACGTCTATGAGTTCGAGATCACCATTGTCTTGAACCCACGGAGAACCATCAAGAAATGTTCCTCCTGTGATGGCACTCGCTGATCTGACAGTCCAAGTAATAGTTTTGGTTTCTGATCTTTTTACCAAGTTACCGAGATGGTCATATCTTCCGAAATTAGCACTCGCTGAAAATGTAAATGTTTTTATTGGCATTATTCGTCCTCGTATCTAGTCCAGTTTGCTCCAGCGCCTTCTGTATATTGACCCAAGAAGAAGAATCTCCAGTCTTGATTTTGTGGTTGTGGTGAACTAATAGCGTATGGTGCGGTTCCGCCTGGTGTTGGTTGATATGCTTCTCCCGTTCCACCGCTAGTTCTGTTACCGATTTGGTATTGGACCGTACCGTTATTATAAGAAACGAGTGGTAAGATATACCAAACTTCATCCTCATATGCCCAACCAGCAACATATGGAACCTGTGCCTCCATTTCTGCGGTCGAACCAGCAGTGGTATCAGATCGTGGTGCCCAACATGCTTCTGGATCACTTAGACTTTGCCATCTCCCTTGTGTCATCTCATCAACATAAACGGATGGGTCGGGAATTGTTTCGAATGTAAATCCACTAGAACCATAAGAGGTTGTTGGTCTAAATCTTTCCGTTATTGCGATTGCATATGTGTCATAATCAGTCGGTGCATTCGGATCAATGACGTTGATTGTGTTTGCATATGCTGTTGTGCTTCCTGCATTGTTGGTCAACACAACATAACCCGTCAGAGTCAATCCAGCAGTCAATCCAAGCGGTTCGAGGTCGAATGTTGGTCCGCTTTGTGGACCTGCTGTTGTCGAACCCGATATGATGGTGTATGTTGTCTGTATCGAACCTGTGTTTACTTCATCTTCATAAAGTGGTGTACCCGTAAGTCCCGTTATATTGAATTCGACCTCTCCCGTATAACCAACAATCGACGGTGATATATTCACCGTATCGTAAGAAACTGGTTGTACGATCACACCTGTTACGGAAGATAATTCTGCTGTTGCTCCGCTTGCGTCTTCAGTTGTGATGAGAACAGCAAAAGTGTCACCTGCGTTATATGCTGTCGTGTTGAAGAAGTCTGCATTTCCTCCGACCGTTGCTCCGTTGACGGACCATTGTCTGTTGGTGAGATATGGTGCTGTGCCACCACCGACATAGAAGGAGAGTTCAACCAAATCATCTGTTCCGATGACTGGATATTGAGTGCTGAGTGTGGTTTCGTATATTCCAAAGACTCCTCTGTTGTCTTGGGGTTGATAATAATCACCGTCTATCACATATTCTAACGCCGATCCAACAGGAAGAGAAGGAAGTTCAGGGGGCGTGTTCAGTATAAGATTATCAAAGAATTGACTTGCTCTGGTGATACCATCGACATTTTCCATGTAAGATTTTGTAATATCACTACCGTCTGTTTTCTTCCATAAGAAACCTACATCAACAGGGAGTCCACTTATTGCCAAATCAGTTTCACTTCCGTCCCAACGAAGTTCTGGTAGATCATCGAACACACTAAAAGTATCAGCAAACCCTTCATACATGTAGTTTTCATATGACCTGATACTTGTTTGTCCAATTGGATTAACCACTTCTGATGGTCCCGTTGCTCCTTCTTTTAGGACGTTATAGAAACCATCACTAGAAAAGTTTCTGTAGGTATCTAATAATGGGATTGTTAAAGAACATGAATCACCGCCGTCAAAACATGAATCTAAAGGCGGGAGTGCTTCTTTTATTTGTATGGTTGTATATTTTTGACTAGTATCATTTCCTGACAGAATATAAGTTCCATTTACTCTGTCATGGTAAAATGAGTTATTGAATATCTGATTTCTTTGATCATCATTATATGAACTACTTCTTGGATATTGGTTCTGTAACCAAGTCAAACAAGGTTGAGAAGGAGCATATTGAGCCGTATCATCATCAGTGTAGAAAAGATTATTATAGATTCTAAGACCATTTTCTTTTTCAGCACCTTTATTTGTATGGTAGTCATCACCTTCTGCTGCTATTGACATCGCTCTGTTCACATTATAGAACAGGTTGTTTCTGACGATATTATTTGCAACACCAGACTGATATTGAGTTAGAGCATTTCCGTGTGAATTTCTAAGTTTATAGAAAATATTCTCTTCAACAATTGCGTTTTGTGTTCCGTATAATCTACACATAGAGGAAGAAGCATTTTCAGTTAATATATTTCTCTTAATACTCACGGAAGGATCTAAAAGAAGATCATCAGATTGAGTTTCTCTATCTCTGTGTGAAACAAAAATAAAATTGGTGCGATGGTTGGAGAACTTATTTCCTTCTATTCTAATAAACGATCTGGTATTAACTCCTGGCGTTGAATTGGTTTGAATACCAGTGCCACATGCAAATAGGTCACAATTCAATAGACTAATGGTTGCTCCTCTATTGTCTTCTGACCTTATGTTTACAGCAATATCAGTCGAACCATATATTTTCAGATTCTCAAGCGTCAAGTCACCTGTTCCGCCTTGACCACTCGTCTGAATTCCGTTTATATATCCACTCAATCGCCATTCACCCAAAACCTCTGGTGTATTTGATGGGTGTTTCACATGAAGTTTACTTGTTGCGCCGCTGTCATACTTATTTAATAAGTTTTCTGTTGCAAACACTGTTCTATCTGATGGGTTGTCGGGACTTGAAAGAAAAGCGGGGTGTCCCGCGAAAGTGAAAAGGAAATATCTTTGAGTATTGGTTCTATAAACACTGGAGTTAAGATTTCTAAACAAAACAGTAGTTTTGTTTGGTTCGGATAGTGTTTTTTCTACGACATACTGGTAATCATTATTATTCGTTGACCAGACATGACAGAGGAGATCGTTATATGTTCCCCCAGCGTTGTCAATTTCCGTGATAACACTTTGAACAGCATCTGCGAGTGATGCTCCAGTTCCACCGACGTTGTAAACCTCAAATCCAACCAACAGACTACTACCGATTACATCAGCATCATCTTCATAGCCATATGTTGACGAATCGTTTGGATCGTATGTTTCCGATACTGATTTTTCGTATAACACTTTTCCTCTTTGACCAAGAGGAATATCACCAGCGTCATTTATGGTATCCCCACTTATTTGATGTAGTGTTGTATAGTTACTGTCAACGGTGGTTGACAATAATCCAGATTTTGTTCTTTCGGCAGTAAATCCATCTATTTTCAAGTCTCTTCTTACAATTTCTCCCATATGAGTGTCTGTATATGCCATAATAGGCATAATAATACCTTCGCCGACAGCAAAGGTTCCACCAGAACTGTAGTCATCTCGGGTTTTACCGTAATCAAATCCCTCTAGATATTTCGCAGTTCCAAATGAACTGGTTTGCCATGTTTGGTTTGTGGGCCAGGTTCCAAAATCGAGAGTTCCATTTCTGATAGTGACATCACCGTATTCTGTTTTATTAATTTTTATGGCACCAAAATTGTCATCCACTATGTCTCGAACTCTATATTTTTGATTGGATAAGTCGTTAACACCAGTCTGAATGGTTAGGTCGTCAATGAACAACCAAGTTGTTGTTGCTTGTATTGTTTCAGTAACCACATCGAGTGTGTTTCCATTTTCATCTATGATATTCGTATTATCATCATAGAACAATTTTGAATATACAGTCACATTACCTGTAACTTCAAATGTATAACCAGCAGATGTTCCATCGACATAGTTCGTTCCGTCTAAACTATAACGAACCTTCAAGTCACTGGGAAGCGTCAATCCTTGTGTGAACTGTGGAGTTACTTGTATGATGTCACCTATGTCTGCTGTGATTGGCATATTAGTTCCTATTGTATTTCTACCATAATTCCCGTGAGTTCTGGAATCTCTCGATACCAACTATAAGTGTAGTTTGCTTCTTCTCTTACATCTACCGATGCACCAGTCACGTTTGCATAAGCAAACCCGTTGAGTTCTAAGTCAGCAGGAGAACCAGATACTCCACTAATGTCAACTGCAAGGGCAGAGAAGTCTGTTGAGTATTCTTCCGATACTCCTTGAATAGTTCCAAAGTCTACAATTGCACTTGTAGTTCCTGCTATGTTCGTAGCGGTTACTATCGCTTCTAGATCGCCAGTGGTGTCTGTTTCATATGTTGAGCCAACCACACCATCAATCGTTGTTCCGTCAAGATACCAATCGTAAGAAACAGTTGGTTCTGGTACACCAGTGACACCAGCATCTGTTACTGAAACCTCGGTTCCGACTGTTACATTTACATCAGATGGTGATGGTGTTCCTGTAAATGATGGTGTGACGTTTGCGAGTGCAATAGTTCCAAAGTCTACTGTGGCGCTTGTGGTTCCCGCTACGTTAGTCGCTGTTACTATAGATTCGATGTCGCCAGGTGCTTCGGTTGTGTAACTACTGCCCGTTTGTCCGTCGATTGTTGCACCGTCAAGATACCAAGCAAACTCTACGTCTGGATCTGGAATACCAGTGGCACCTGCATTGGTGACCGTCAACGTATCACCAACAGTACCGCCGACAACCGACGCAGTTGGTGTTGAGATGAACGATGGTGCAACATTTGCGAGTGCAATAGTTCCAAAGTCTACTGTGGCGCTTGTAGTTCCTGCCACGTTGTTAGCAGTAACGATTGCTTCAAGTTCGCCTGGTTCCACAGGAGTATAAGCAATATTAGTTGCACCATCAATCGTGACACCATCATTGTACCAAGCGTAAGAAACGGTTGGTTCTGGCACACCAGTGACACCAGCGTCTGTTATTGAAACTTCAATTCCTACCGTTGAACCCACGATAGATGCTGATGGTGTTCCTGTGAATGCTGGTGCAACAACGAATGATTGAATGGTTCCGAAGTCTACCGTAGCACTTGTAGTTCCTGCCACGTTGGTAGCGGTTACTATCGATTCAAGATCACCAGCGGCTTCAGTTGTGTAACTACTAGCCGTTTGTCCGTCTATTGTTGTACCATTAAGATACCAAGCAAATGTTATAGATGGATCTGGAATACCAGTGGCACCTGAATTCTGAACTGAAACTGTATCACCAACTGTGGCACCTAATATAGATGGCGATGGTGTTCCAAGGAACGATGGTGCAATAAATCCAGCTGCAGATTCAATAGTGAACCTACTAGGAAAAATATAAGTATTTGTATTAAAAATATTACGAACAGTTACTTCTAATGAAACAGTTTTACTAACGTCTTGTTCTTGTAATCTATAAGAACTACTAGTTACACCTGCAATTAAAGAAGAATCCCTATACCACCTATAGGATAAAGTTGGTGGTGGATAACCAACCACAGTATAATTTATAAATTCTACCGTTTCTCCTGCGTTCATTATCCTATGTCACCCCCACATATTCCCGCAAGTTCCCTGGATATTATAATTGTACTTGAAAATACTTCAAATCTTCCTCTTCTAATTGTATTTATTATTAAATTATCTGAATCATATAATTGAAAATCGTATGTATTTTTACCAATTGGCATAGCATAAGATGTTTCAGAATCCAATTCTATATGAATATTTCCAGTAATTCCATTATAATTTAAAATTATACCACCAGTATAACCAGTAAGTCCTTCTCCTGATATAAAATCACCAGATAACCCTCTTCCAAATGATCCTGTTGGATAATTTTCATTTAATTCAGCAATCAAAAGATCATCATATGCAGACCTTCTTACTTGCATATTTGCGGTATAATTAGTTAAATCTATTGGATTATTATTAGAATCCGTATAGATAAAATCTAATTTAAAGGTATTTCCTTTGTACAAATAAATATCATAATTGGACATATCTGATGACATTTAAAATTCCTAGAAAAAAGCCTCACTCTATTTATGAGTAAGGCTTTCCCAAGAGAACGGAAAGAGAGGTTTTATGATCTTTCCGACTGCTTCTGCATACTGACGAACTTCCCATTGTGCATGTTCGTCAATTCTCTGAGAATAGAACCGTGCATATGCAGCAAGAGATCCAGTCCAATACCACTCGGTGTACATACCTTGTGGTAGAACAAATCGTGCTTGTTCGGGTGCAACGCCTATTTCGAGAAGTCGGTTGTACGAATCCACACAATGTCGGACTGCATCGAAATACTTTTTTTCATCTGTTTTTGATAATTGTATAAAGTCTTCGCTTCCTTGCTTTGCTCCAGTTGTCGGTTTCCCTCTCCAGTTTGGTGTATAGAATTCAGGAACATAAGAAACATAACGACGGGAGATCTCATTCTCTACAAAGCCCTGCTTGTGCTTAAACATCTGAGTACGAATTGAAACTGGTGCCTTAATTCGCAGAGTTATCTGAGGATGGGCAAACGGAGTCCAGTGCTGGTGTTTTGCGAGATACTTAATCAGTTTCTTATCCTTATCACCAAGCATTCTCAACTCTTCTAGTGGAATAGTAGGAGATCCACTGTCTCTCATTCGTTGAACTGCTGCACTGTCAATTTCCCAATCAGTTTCCTTTGCAAAAGAAACTCGGGCGGCGTTACAAATCATCAAATCAGAACCCATATGTTCGACATACTCAACATGTCCCTTATCAAGAACCACTTCTCTCATATTTTTCTCCATTGTCTAAGTCTCAAAGTTGCCTCCAGCCCATTGAAAGTATTCTGATCAATGGTACGACGTATCTCAGATGGTGAACGAGTGTAAACCATATCGTTAATGTCTTTTTCTGTA
>Ga0208019_1001440_pt1 | contig 12640 bp, 26 predicted proteins | sample CB_VirMetaG_5_FD_184540 | JGI IMG/M metagenome (GOLD analysis project Ga0208019, IMG submission 184540) | Freshwater to marine saline gradient viral communities from Chesapeake Bay - CB_1508_1D Viral MetaG (SPAdes) (version 4) | ecosystem: Environmental > Aquatic > Marine > Coastal | place: USA...
GACTTTAGATATGCTTTTATCGAGTATGGGCTGTAACTGCTTGAACATCATAACCGCATCGGGCATCTTATCCTTTATAGGATCCTCAAGATTATTGAGATAGTCTTCGATGATCTGATGAACAGCAGTACCGCGGCCTGCTGCTTTACGACTGATACGGTTTGCTTCAGCTTCGCCAACACGGCGTCGCCACTCCATCAATGATTCTTTTTTACCAGGTTGATTACCTAGAGCGGTAGTGACAGACTCATACATATCACCATTCGGTATTTTGTATCGTCTGCCACTATCCGTTGTAACTGCTTCTATCGAGTGAACCTCAAATCGGTCCTCATGTAAAAATTCCATGTTTCAGCTTTGATATGATATAGTCCTTCACTAACTGAGACCTCACAATATCATCCTCATTAAATTCAATACTACTAAAATCTCTCACCCTATTTATCACACGCATAAAGTCGACAATACCCTGTCGCTCATCATCATATTTAAAGTCACTCTGCCTAAAGTCACCTGCAAACATCACCCGACAGTTATCACCGAGTCTCGTAATGATTGAATCACACTCATGGAATGTCAGGTTCTGACACTCGTCGACAAGTACAATACTATCATGCAGAGTAAGTCCCCGTATGTAGGATGTAGATATAAACTCCACATTGCCTCTGGCTTTGAGCGTATCATATGCGTCTCCTCTACCAAAGAGTTCTGTAAAGATTCCATAATAAGGTGCTTCATATGCTTTCTGTTTCTCTTTCTGGTTACCTGGAAGGAATCCCATATCCCTTGTCGGTACTACCGACCGCACGATAACTAACTTTTGCTTGGTTGTAAAGGTACTCAAAATTTCTTGAAGAGCAAGATAGAGTGATATGTAGGTTTTTCCGGTACCAGCAACTCCATGAAGTAGGAGGTGGTCACCGTCTTGATAGGCATCGAATGTTCGTTGTTGGTTTATTGTTTTTGGTTCTATGTCTTTCAGTTTAAACCCCGCATTCACTCCTTTCTTTTTTAATCTTCTCTGTTGTTTTTTTGTAAGTCTCTCTTCAAATAAATCATAGTTATTGTCGACAACGGCTAAGTTAGTATGATTGTACATGAATAACCTTTCTGGGTTATCATTTTTTAGTATCTGCAGCTCTCTTCCTCTTCCATTTCTCTACTGCTTGGCGAGTCTTGACAGCTTTAGCAGACTTGTCACCATATTGGCTAGCCACCGCACTTGTTGGATGAGCATCAGCAATTCGTGACATCTGCTCATTCCACCCACCATCATTTTTCAGACCACTATAAGTTTGGCCTGAAATGATGTTAACTCGAGACGGTGGTAATTGACGGATATGTGGGTGATCGGAGAGAAACGCTTCCTTATCAGAGATTGACATCATCTCCTCAAAAGTCTCATTGGTTGTTTCATCAACAAAACTGTAAGTAGGCATTCTACCTCCTATTTGTATTTATCATTCCACCAATTTGGCGCGGATCGACCTTTGTCCCACTTGGCAAATCGAGTCTTATCGCCAAGATAGTAGTTACGATATGACTGTACGGGACAGTCGACCTTGTACTCATCAGGCATTGCTAGAGCGTATGGTGTCATATCACCATAAACAAGATTCTGTGGCGTATCGTAGAGAACATCCTTCAGCTTTTCCCATGATGCATGAAGTTTACCAAAACGATACTCAAACTCTTCGGCAAGATGCCGCCAAAGATGATAGTGCCACAGATAGTTATTATGTGACTGCATTGTCCAGATAGTGCAGGGATGCTTAGCGTGTACGGCCTTATAGATTAAATCATCGTGATGAGATAAACGATAGTGCTTGACCATACGTTTACCAGATTTAGATGGAGCAAGGTATTCACCACCATCGAGGATACGATGAGCGGTCGACAGCATCTGTGCGGATTCTACGATCATCTTAGGAATGTGCTTGTCACAGTGCATTTCAGCAGCAGCTTTTGGATTTCCATCCAATACAAAGATATTCATAATCACTTCCTGTTTTTACGTCGGTTCTTACGTTTGGTTGATCCGATTTTTCGCCGACCCTTACCGGACCCCTTCCTTTTCGACATCTTTCACTCCATTGTAAAATTTAGTTCCGCTATATATAGAAATTTCTCCGTCGTCTTCTTCTACCAAGCGAATGATATTGTCATCTTTCATAGTATTTAAAATCGCCTCAATAATACGAGGCATGGCAAACTGATATCCGGCATAAAACGATAGCCCAACGAGACTGAATAGTAAACCTATTATTAGTAAATCATACACTATATTTTTCCATTTGTCAATAAACTTTCAAAATCTTGTACTCTTGCATTAATCGCTTGAGGAGTATATATACCAGTATTTATGACTTCACGTGGATAACAGAATGTAAAACTCACATATGGATTTTCTTCAATCACCCAACCAAGATAGTTGAGTCGATTTCGAGTATCTTGTAGATTTGCCCTGGTGTCGAGACCGTAGCAGTCTGTTCCATCATACATATTGGACAATGCAGTGTTCTCGTCGACGACTAAAAAATCGAATCCAAAGATATACAAGCTCCTATAGCCCATCTTGATCGCTTCAAGTATAGCATTCATACCAGCATTGGATCTAGGTCGGGCTGGGTTCCAGTTTTTAGATGCTGAATTTCCCCAGTGTAGCCTTACAGGTTCCCACTTCTCGTCCTCAGGTGGTATCAGAACTCTCTTTGATGGAAAATCCGATGACTCTATCTCAGTAACGATAGCATCGTCGATGGCAACAAGATAGTGAGGTAAGACATATTGGTTATGCTTAAAATCTCTGTACAGAGCATTGCAACCGAATACAGTGCCCTTGCCATTTAATATCATCAAGTCAAATGATTTGCGTGACTCACCATTACCTATGATGTACGCTGGATCTGTTGTCTTCATCATCATATACTTCACGAGTTTTCTTTTTCTGCCGCTGCTGTTTAGACCATTTTTTTACGTGTTTTGGAGAGCGACGTTCAAAACCTTCAGGATCATCATCCCAAACATCTCTTTTGCGTCGATATGTTTTACCCATTTTCCTTCCAAGTTGATGCTAGGGCGGGCCATGCTTCGTTTAGAAGCTGTTGATTGATACCCTTGTAGGGCATCTTTTTATCCTTGACTGCAACGATAAGCTTTGCATCATCGGGATCAAGAGATTCTAGAAACTGTACGAACTGCACTTCTCTCTGTAGTGGTTTCATGTGCGGATATGGTCCGGATTCTAAGAACACACCAAATTTTCGAAGATTAGCATAGAGAGTTGCCTGACAGTCAGCTTCCTTTGGTTGTGGTTTATATGGTGGTTCACCAACTGGTAGTGCAAATTTAAGATTAGGATTAAAGCACATATCGATCACGTTTTCCATTGCAATGTTGTGATCTCTACGCAGTGCTTCTACTTTTTCTTTTTTTGTTTTTAGTTTAGAGATCCTGTCAAGAATCTCTGCCACACCTTCTTTGTAGGCCATTAGTATTTACTCTCCACTCTCTGTCGAATAATATTTTCAATTTCTTTTATTCTAGTTTTCAGAACACTTACAGCAGTTCTCAAATTTCCTGTATCATGCTCTCTGAATCTACTTTCCAAAATTTCTACTTCAAGTTCAAGAAAACGCATGTGGTACAATGTTTGGACATACTGACACATCTGTTGGAAATACATTTTAGAATTCCTGTATCACTTCCATCAAGTTTTTCAGCTTTTTCTTGATGAAATAATTAAAGATCTTGTCTCTACCATTTAATTTATAATTATCGAATTTTTCAAGGACTTCATTCTGAATATTCTCGGGAACAAAATCTAGGTCAACGAGTTGTTGATTTCGCTTGTACCCTCGGAGCATCTCCTCATTACAGAACTGAATAGGGTCGATACCATTCCACGCATCAACCTTTTTAGCAGACAGTGGCTTTTGTCTTTTGCCAACTACAAATGTATCATCAGAGGACACGAAGTTAGGAACACCATCACCTCTATCACCACGAAGAATATGCTCATGTACATATCGTGCTGGATTAGAGCAGTGGACATACTTCTTTTGCATAGGGCTGTATTGCTCTACATTGGCGTATTTCTGTAGCTGTACGAAGTCCTTGTCTGATGACAGTATCAGTATAGATTCACTACTACCGTTTGTAATACCTAAATGTCCATACGTATGACACAGCGTAGCAATGACATCATCCGCCTCTGCACGTTCCACCTGGATCACCTTATACGGAAACTCAGACTTAAGGTCATCACGAATACCATTTAGGACTTCAAAGATCATGTGCCAATCTAGGCCTGATTCTTCTCGGTCCTTCTTGCGGTGTGCTTTGTAATAGGGGAATATATCTCGGCGCCAGTAGTTCTTGTCATCACAACAGATAACAAGTTCACCGTATTTCTCACCGAACTTTCGGCGATATAGACGCAGTGAGTTAAGCACCATATGCCTTACGAGGTCTTCCTCGATTTCAGAATTCTTATTGAATCCAATCTGTTGCATGAGATTGGATATCATAACTTGATTTAGATCCACGAGTATCATGTTACAACTCAATTTAATTCATATTATTATATATACTACCACACTTTACATAGAATGTCAATAGATTATAGATCGTCGTCAAAATCATCCTCTTCATCAAAATCAACGACAACTTCTAATTCTGCAATTCCTTTTTCGATGTGCTCGATGAATGGATGGTCAAGTTTCAGTGATCTGTATAGAGTAGCTCGAAGGATCTCTGTTGTATAACTATAGTCGTTAAGAAATTCTTCAGAAAAGATATCAAACCCGTGCATACCTAGCCGATTCACGACCTGCATACTGTAGTGTTCTACAATCTCATCGACGTAGTCTTTTTTATTTTCCAAAAACTGTTTTGCCAATTCGGTTTCATTTATAGCTGGTGGTGTACCTATATTAGGAAACTTCAATACGTTATTGGCACTCATTTTATAACTCTCAGTAGAATGCAGTCCTTGTTGATACGACCGTTTGGTTCCGTGGCTTTTGTAGTCAGGTTACCCATGAGGTTATTTAGTACCCTTTTACCACCGTTGAGTACCTGTGGTAGAACGTCGTGTGGTTTGCGTAGAGCTTTTGCATATGAGTTATCAGGATCAAACCCTTGTAACGTTGTGCCCTTCACTGAGAACCCTGCAGGGCCCATAGCATTGTACACTCTAAGGTTCTTGTATTTCACATTGAACACCCATAGCTGATTAGAGCCGATGATGGATGATGGATTAATACTAGCAATTTTGTACTCCACATTCTCAGGCATGAACTGCATCCGAGATATTTGTTTCTCTACAGACGCAGGTTTCTTGACTCGAGTCTTTCGAGTTGTTTTCTGAGTTTGAGCATTTGCAGCTGCATCAGATACGATACCATTCACGAAGTCCAAGAAGCGTTTTTTCTCAGTCTTTTTCATGTGGCTGTAACCCTCTTCGAGTTGCTTGTCACCCTCGACGTCGTAGGCATTGCCAGATACGAGTAGTTCAAGTTCTGATAGAAGAGCCTTGTAGTGATTTGCAATGGCATTTGACTGCTGTTGCTTCACATTATTTTGACGTAACCACTTGTACATATCGAAGTCACTCTTGTACTTGTTCAGAGTGAACCGGTCAATCTCTTCCTCAATTTCACCAATATAGTCAGAGATTTGCTCCTTGATCCTATCTTGAACAGACGGCTTTTCAGCGGTGGGTTTAGTCTCTTTCTTTTCGTCTTGAATTTGCTTCGCTTCATTTAGAAGTTCTTCGATGCACTCGTTAAAATAATCTAAATTTTCAGCGGGTAGCTTGCACCCGAGAGCCATCATGCGAGCCTGATAGCAACAAGTTGAATTCATTTTCCAGTCTGGTAGTTTTTTGAGCAGACGGATCTCTTTCTTGTCTCTTGGATAATTATCAAAGAGAAGTTTTGCTTTTTCATTGGTGCTATAAAAATAGTTGTACCAGTTATAGGCTCGTCTTATTTCTGAACCGGTCGGAACCTCGTCGGTCCATTCTGGCTCAGAGCCCATATACTTTTCATCAAAAGACTTTGCTGTACGAGGCTTACGTTTTTTCCCTCGCAAGCCGAGTAGACTCTTACCCATGTCTTATCCTTTGTTCATGTGACATTGTATACATACTAACAGGTAAAAGTACGTATGTCAACAACTTTTAATTCTTTTTTTCATCGTGTAATATTTTTTTGAGTAGAGATTCCCATTCTGGTATTCTAGTTTCCCAGCTGTAGAAGTTGTCTGCATACAGCTTCTGCATCGTAAGCTTACCCATATGTCGTTCATCATCATAAGCTTGCAGAACCGCTTGTAGGAGAGCAATAAACTCTCCGACGTGTCTGTTTGGATCCTCATCCATCTGGTACATATTAGCGAAGCAGGTGGCGGTTTCTGGCAAGGCTGCGTGGTTTGGGCAAATAATCGCACACCCCGCACTCATAGCCTCCATAAGTGCGATGCATGACGTCTCTGGCCAAATATTAGGATAAGCGAATATGTGAGCTTTCTGCAACGCTGTGCGGATTTCTTCATTCGAGACTGTGCCGTGATAGTCGACTCCAGGATGGTTCCTGCAAGCCTCGAATAGCTCTTTATAGGGCTCGTCTCGCTGTGGCCATCCATAGATATTAAAAGAAGAGTAAATATCAAGATGGATTCTATCACCCCATTGCTTATAGAGTGCTTCAAAAACTGGGAACAGCAACTCTAATCCTCGGTGAGGCGTGGTATGATAGATTAGGTTTAGTCTCTCCTTAGGATCTGGCTTGTCGTGCGAAGGGATCGGTGTGATGGCATTTTTTAAGATCATCGCTTCGCTGTGCTGTACGCCATGAGCAAGATGATATGTGTTAAACTGATAGTTTGAAACGAATACGAGCTTTTTGAATCTCTGACGAGACTCTAGCTCCTTCAAGTGTTGACTCTCTGGATCATCCCAAGTGTCGTGCAGCCATAATATGTTGTGCTTGTCTTCACTGATATCACGTACACGAGAGCAGATGATGTTGAAGTTATCCATAAGGCTCTTATCGAGTCTACTGAATAGACCATCCTTCATCATCTCTGTGCCACCCATAGCACCAATGACATTGCCGGTGGAGTCAATTCCACCGACTTTATCATTTTCCATTCCTGTCACTACAAACTTCATACCAGCACCGTTTGGATTTCAATTACAGATTCTACCCTAAAAGAGCGCCAACCATTCTTGTCAAGATCCCAGACTGGCAAAACCGATTCATTTACTGTTCTGTTGCTTTCTGGTTTGTGTTCTGGAGCTGGAACGAGGTCAGACTTCAACGTGCAACGCATCACTCGTTCTGTACCATCAACTTTTGTAAACTTTATATCACAAACATTTTTAAGCAAAGCTTCTTTAATCTTTTGTTTTGTCACCTTTTAATACTCCAATCTTTATAAGTTGTTGACGAGTTGACGCACAGCTGTAATCAATTTGTTTTTTCCTGACGACTCCCTTCTCGTTCAGTAGCTGCATCAAGCATAAAAGTTTACCAATGCCATTCTCTAAGCTATCTCTGGCTTCTTCGGTATAGCCAAAGCGATAAAAGTATAGAGCATCATTAGTGGCTTCAGAACACCCTTCCATCAGAAGCAGCAATAGATCATCAATAATTTTAAAGTGATTGTCGGCGTCGTCGGTGTGTTCTTTACTACCACCTGGAAAATGTATTACATTATCCTTCATTGTTCTTCATAATATATCGACTGTTAGGATTACCCCAAACTTCATTTGCGGGAACACGGATGAAGGGTCGATTAGATCCCTTAGTCGCAGCTGGATTCTTGATAGTCAAGAAAACTTTTTTACCCAACCTCCAAGCTTTTTGCTTGTTCGAAGTTACATTCAATTCGCTGGCAAGATACTCTCTGCGATTAGCTTTCGTTACCCATTTAGCAACGTTACGCCGCTCGCCCTTTGAAGTATAATGCTTGCCTGATGATTTTTTACCACGTGCCATAATTTAACTCCACGATTAATAATAATTTACTCTATTATATATTACATCAAATGTAAATAGATTTATGCTACTTTTTTGACGGATCGAGTGAAGGATCTAGCCTATAAGCCTGGAGCGTGAGTTTTTCTGCTTGTTCCAAGAGTTCGCGGGCAAGAGTTGCATCATCTTTCTCTGCCACATCAATGCCATTTTCCTGCGCTTCTATTTTAGCCAAAGTCTTGCTTAACTGTGCATGTTGTTTGATATCATCTTCACTCGCAATACCCTGATCCATACGTTCTTCAATGCGTTTATATTTTGCTAAAAACACACTGTAAAATGCCGTGATGTATCTGGTTTTTACTTTTTCATTACCCATGCTTGTATCCATAAAATATAACAGGGAGGTTTTACCCTCCCTGTCATTATAGAATGTTATTTATAGTTTGTCAACCGTTTCAGTTAATTTTTGACGTTCCTCAACCGGCAGAGGAATCAGACCCTTCTCAACTGCTGAACCGTCATCACCAATGATTTTATCGCTAATGAATAGCTGAATGTACTCTTTAACTCCTGGGATAACACCAACGTGTTCTTTCTTCACATAAAAGAATAGAGAACGGCTAACCTTGTACTTGCCACCCGCAATGTTTTCAAAGGTTGGTTGTGCGCCTTCAATGATTGCCCCTTGAATCTTATCAGTGTTAGCATCTAAAAAGCTGAAGCCAAACACACCAAATGCATTTGGATTGGATATTAGCTTTTGTACAATAAGATTGTCATTCTCACCTGCTTCAATAAACATACCATCTTCACGGATTCCGTGAGCCACTACCTTGAACTTCTTTTTGTCTGATTTGCGCAGAGCTTTGAGTTCAAGGATTTGTTTAGCTCCGCCTTCCATAGCGATCTCTACGAAAGCATCCCGAGTCCCTGAAGTTGGAGGTGGACCGAAAACTTCAATGCGTTGATTGGGGAGATCTGCCCGCACATCCTTCCAGGTCTTGTTTGGATTTGGAATAAGTCCACCCTTACCGTCTGGAATATCTTTGGCGAGCGCTAGGAAAATATCTTTCAGTGTGAGCGAAATTTGTACGCCCTCTTTAGAGTTTGCAATTACAATACCGTCAAACCCAATCTTAATTTCAATTGGTGTCACGCCATTTGCTTTACATCCTTCTACTTCACCCTTCTTAATTGCACGACTTGCATTTGTAAGATCTGGATGCTGAGTACCAACGCCGGCGCAGAATAGCTTCATACCACCGCCTGTACCTGTCGATTCGATAACTGGGGTTTTAAAATCAGTAGTCTTGCCAAACTGTTCTGCTGCTACTGTCGCAAAAGGAAAAACCGTGGATGATCCCACGGTACGAATTTGGTCTCGAGCTTCAGCGACACCAATAGAAAAAATTGCTACTGTTGCAGCGGCAACAAATTTAATATTCATGTGTACCTCCTATAAATCGGACCCCAATGGTCCAAAATTATATATTCACAATTTTTCGATTGTAACAATAAATTAATAATTCTCTATGTAAAGATTTTTTCTATCTTATAATTTTCAATCACAGAATTAGCGAGCAATTTTGTACATAAAATTTCAATATCATAGTCGTTATCACACTCGACAACAAACCATTTTCCCATACGAAGGCTCTGAAGTTTTCCATTGCCTAGCATATCGTTTGCGTTTGCAGTTTTAAAGATAGATTCAGCTGCAATATCTTTGACACCATCACGAAGACTGATTTCAATTTTATATTTCATTCTGTAAGCAACAGGTGTGATGTTTTCTGTTGGGCTTCTTGTAGGTCACAAGCAAACTCACGTGATACCATACGGATAAATTCTTCCATATTTACGTTATCATTGCCTTGACGGAATGCTTGCCACATCCATTCGATTCTTTGTTCTTCTTGTGCTTGTTTTACAATTTCAGGATCCATGACGCCTCTCTATATCTTCCTCTACACAATTTTCACCGTACTGAATCTCTATGATCTTCAAGGGTTCAGCACTCTCATTAGCTAACTGATGCCAATCATTTTCTGGTATATAGATTATTTTATGCTTTTTGTAGACACCGGTCAGCTCCATATCCGTGCTGCAGTTCATCGTATAGACACTCGCGGTACCTTCAGCGACAAACCAAAGCTCTGATCTCTTCTTATGTCTTTGCATGGAAAGGCGCTGGAATGGTTCGACTACAATCTCTTTTAGCTTTGTGTGCTTTTCATAATTCTTGAGAACCTTATATGTACCCCAAGCTCTTTGAGTTGTAGGCATGCTCCAGTTCTGTAGAATCCATCTAGAACTATTTACTTTTTCTTCGCCGCCTACACCGTACACGAACCGAACATTTGTTGCGTGTTTATAGAAATCTTCTTCTGGACAATTTGCTGCAGTTCGATCACCACCGTTAGCGAAAACAATATCAGTTGCTCCTATGGATTGAGCATAGAAGATTGCTCCAGTTGCATCATCGCTTTTATCATCGTTCACTACCGGTATAACTCTATCAACCATCTGTAGATTTTCAATGATACTGAGACGTTCTTTATAACACATAAACGGCTGACCCTTTTTACGAGTCAACCATTCATCTGAATTAAGTCCTACCCAGAGTCGATCACCGAGTTCACGAGCTGCATTAAAATAATCAATGTGACCAGAGTGGATGGGATCGAAGCCGCCAGTTACAATCACTGTTATCATTACAGAAAAGCCCTAGCTCCAGTCGTAATTGCTCCAACGACCATACTTTTAATTTCAATATTGGATGATGCCTTTTCGACCTCATCAGTACGAATCAGATCCTCCATGAGTTCTCGGTATTCGTCCATAGTGATATCACCAGCTTCAGCTTCCTTGATTAAGCCTTGAGCAAGTTTTGCTCTTTCAACAGCCCAATCATCCTCGGTGCCGATAATTTCTTCAAGTTGATCTTTTAATTTTTCAAACATCAAAACCTCCACATGACTGCTTCCGCAGCCTCAGTAGCTTGTTTCACCAAAATTTGTTTTTTACGCTCACAGTACTTAGTAGAACCCTGCTTTGTTTTGCTTCGATTATAGAAATCATCTACAGTTTTCTGCATGGGAGCGACGAGTTCCAGCACATCTCTTTGTAAGAATCCCTTGTGCTTTGAATAGAGCTCGAACCACCTCAGGTTATGTTTTAACTTTAGAGCCTGTGGGGCGTGTGGTTGAGAGCAGTCTAGTTTATCTACTTCTAGGGCGACATCAATGATCTTGCTGCTTTGATTGTCATCCCAAAACGAGGGCACAAAAGTTGCCACCGTGCTAGCAGCTGATCCAGCTTTAATCGCACCAGCACAACCACTCAGTGATAGTGCTAAAAATAAACCCATAAAAATTTTCATATTATTCCTTGCATTCTTTATTTCTATATATAACTGATATCAGTTACACCGACCATAGCGGGCGCATTGATATGCAGATTGCTCCGCTCGTCTTTGTGCTGCGGCATTACGTTCGGATACTCCTCGTTCACATGAGGAACGGACACCAGGATTTACAATACCTGAACACTCACTGGATCCAGGCGCTTGTTGAACGATTACTTGATTAGGTCTGTCCATACTTTCACCAACAGCACTTCCAGCAATTGTTCCTAAAATAGCACCACCGATTGTGGCAGCTGTATTTCCAGACCCCTTACCAATAGTATTTCCAAGCAGTCCTCCACCTACACCTCCGAGTAATGCACCCTTTTGTTGATTTGTGGCATTACAACCAGCAAGCATCAGAACAGCAATTGAAGTAACGAAAATCTTATTCATAGGTCATATTCCTCCTTTTATTGAATCAGATATGCAACGATTCCATTCATAAAGATGGCAACCGCAACAGCATTAACTACTATAAGAGCTCAGCCACATCCATGCCTATCATCCTCGCTTCTCTTCTTCTATATCTGAATAAGACCAAAGGTGTGCTGCTACTTGAGCATCTGTCCAATCATCGAACACTTTTGGTTTGAGCGTTTTATCATCTACCAAATAGAGCCAATCTTCTTTGTCTCTTGACAGATAAATTTTAACCTTCCAAGTCATCTTCGTCTCCTTTATCATATACATTAAGAAGCATATTGTTCATAGCCATCTCCCCAATACTTCATAGAACAGTTCCGTTAACAGTCTGTCGAACTCAACGGTATTGTCCATGTTACGTGCTACATACATCTGATGCACTGTATCCTCTATGCTCTGTGGGGATTTCATAACTTCAGTACTGCGATTCTTTAGTTCCTCAATCAGTTCATCGTCTGAGAAATCCTCAAGAAAAAACTTTAGCTCTGAGTCATTCACCCAGACTTCAGTGTCCACTGTTACATAACGCCCACTCATTTTTTGGTATCCTTTACTGTCACTATCGGGTTCATTCGTTCATTTTTCAACTTCCCATCCGTAATGTAATGTCACCCAGTCCTCTAAACATTCTTCAAAAGACCAGTTCTTATCCACTTCTTCTTTACCATACTTTTTACACATCTTCTCATACCACCAGGGGTAATACTCTTCTCTAATTTCTTGTTCTGAAACTGTTACTACTCTGGTTCCTTCACGAAGGAACCCAGGATCAACAAGTTCGTCATAACAAAAGTATCTCATTCAATAATCCAATCCATAT
>Ga0208019_1001441_pt1 | contig 12638 bp, 15 predicted proteins | sample CB_VirMetaG_5_FD_184540 | JGI IMG/M metagenome (GOLD analysis project Ga0208019, IMG submission 184540) | Freshwater to marine saline gradient viral communities from Chesapeake Bay - CB_1508_1D Viral MetaG (SPAdes) (version 4) | ecosystem: Environmental > Aquatic > Marine > Coastal | place: USA...
ATGGTGATTTTGGAAAAATGAAGAATTGGCTTACTGATATGTGTACAGGTGATTACGTATTTCAGATCGATGCAGATGAGATGGTTGATAACTACTTATTTGCAGCATTACCTCAAGTTTTAGAACATAATGAAGTAGATGTAATAATGGTTCCCAGGATCAATACAGTTGAAGGATTGACCCCAGAACACGTGTCAAAATGGGGTTGGCGAGTAGATGAAAATGGATGGGTGAACTTTCCAGACTACCAATGGAGAATCTACAAAAACTCAGATGATATTAAATGGATAAATAAAGTGCATGAAAAGTTAGATGGATACACGACATTGAGTCATTTACCAAGAACACCAGAATGGTGTTTATATCATCCGAAAAATATTAAAAAACAAGAAATACAAAATAATTTTTATAATACATTATAGATGATTTTAATATCACATAGGGGAAATGTAAATGGCAAACAACATGATAAAGAAAATCATCCTAATTACATAGATAATGCATTAAATTTAGGTTATGATGTAGAAATTGATGTATGGGTAATTGAAGGTACTTATTATTTGGGGCATGATGAACCACAATATATTATAACACAACATTGGTTAAATGAACGAAAAAATAAACTTTGGATTCATTGTAAAAATCTAGAAGCAATAGAATGGTTTTTTTTAATGAAAGGATTTAATTACTTTTGGCATGAAACTGATACAATAACATTAACTAGCCAAAAATATATTTGGGCTTACCCAGGTAAACAACCAATAAAAAATAGCATAGCAGTAATGCCTGAAATATATCAAGATAATTTGGATGTTTGTAAAGGAATTTGTACTGATAATATAAACAAATATAAAAATGGATATAAAAATGGATAAAAAATTAAATAAAAGATTACTTAAGCTTCTTTACGATCATAAAGAAGAGCATGTGGGTAGTTGTTTTACATGTATAGATATATTAGATAATATATTTAAAAATAAAAACCCAGAAGATATATTTATACTTTCTAATGGTCATGCAGGATATGCTTTATATTCTATTTTAGAAAAGTATTATAGTCATATAGACGCGGATAAATTAGCCGAAAAACATATGGGTCATCCAAACCTAGATGAAAAAAATCACATATATTGTTCTACAGGCAGTTTAGGATCTGGAATTATAATAGCTATAGGAAGAGCATTGGCTAACCCAAATAGAAAAGTATATGTTACTTTAAGTGATGGTGAATGCGCAGAAGGTAGTGTTTGGGAAGGTTTAAGATTTATAGAAGATTATGGGGTAAAAAATATTGAAATTCATGTTAATTGTAATGGTTGGGCTTGTTATGATACTATTGATATTCTTAAATTAGAAAAAAGACTTAAAGCTTTTTTACCTTCTATTATAATTCATAAAACTAATTTTGATAGACTATCATTTTTAAAAGGTTTAGATTCACATTATATGATTTTAGATAAAAAACAATACGAACAAGGATTAAAAGAATTATCATGAGTGGAGTAAGAAAAGCATTTATACCCCTATTATACGAAGAAATGGGGAAAAACGAAAATATAGTTGTTGTAACCGGAGATTTAGGATATAAACAGTTTGATCAATTTAGAATTGTATACCAAGATAGATTTATCAATGTAGGAGCGGCAGAACAATTATTAATAGGGGTTGGTATTGGTTTAGCTTTAGAGGGTAAAATACCTATTTTATATTCTATGACTCCTTTCTTGTTATATAGACCTTTTGAATTTATTAGAAATTATGTAGATAAAGAAAAAATTCCAGTTAAATTATGTGGGAGTGGTAGAGATAAAGACTATTCCTGGTTAGGCTGGTCACACTGGGCTACAGATGATAAAGAACATTTAAGTGGTTTTAAAAATATAGAAAAATATTGGCCTAAAGATAAAAAAGATATGGAAAAGAAATTCCAAGAATTTATATACAATGGTAAACCAAGTTATTTAAATATGTCAAGATGAAAATAAAATTACTAATATTAGATATTGATGGTATTCTTACAGATGGAACTAAAGTATATGCGGAAGATGGAATGCCAAAATATAAACGATACTGCGATAGAGATTTTACAGCAATTAAAAGATTTAAAGCATCTGGTGTAAAAGTTTGCTTTTTATCTGGTGATAATAGAGTAAATGAAGCAATGGCAAAAAATCGTAAAACGGACTTTTATTACGCAAGAGGTAAGGATAAAGTTGAATTTTTAGAACAATTCGAAAGCAAATATGATTGTTTAAGATCAGAAATGATATATGTAGGAGATGATATATTTGATATGAATATAATGAAAGAAGTAGGACGTGCATATTGTCCGTTTAATTCACCAAAAGAGATTAAAGATATAAGCTATATTATAAATGCACCCTCAGGTGATAATTTAGTTATGAGATTATATGATATACTAGTCTCACAAAAAATAATTAAACCTTGCACACTACAAGAATTAGAATTATTAGATAAATTGGAAACGTTCTAATGTTTGATATAAGTTTATATGGACATATCACATTTGATAGAGTTTTTAATATAGAAAACGGAACATCTTATTATGGTGTAGGTTCGATAGGTAATGTATGGAAAACTTTAATGGAAGTTAATCCTAAATTATCTTTATCACTTATACCAACTGAATTTGGAGAATCTTTAATTCTAAAAAGCGAAAATACCTCCGAACGAGCTTCTATATCTAACTTAAGTAAAACAATAATACAACCAGAGATAAAAGATAGTAAATGGTCTCACATACTATATATCAATGAATTACAAAATGTTTCTTTCATAAAAGATGTAAAAGGCATAGTTTCAGCTGATATATGTAATGGAAAAATATTTAAAGATATGTCTCTTTTAAAACATATTGATTTTTTATTTATTTCCGACGAAGATCTAAATGTAGATATAAAAGAATTCTATACAAGAGTTAAGATAGCAGTAATATATCATAAAAAAAATGGTAGTATAGTATATCTTAAAAGTGGCAAAGAAATACATACCGAAGTACAACTTATTCCTAATTTAAATGTTATAGGAGCTGGGGATGGTTTGGTTGCTTGCTTTATTGATACTTATTTACAAAACAATAATATTTATAAAAGTATAAAAGCCGCACATAATAAATTAACAAATATATTGATTAAAAAAAATGAAAACTAATATATTAATTCCAATGGCCGGTTTAGGGTCAAGATTTGCAAAAGAGGGCTATTTTATGCCTAAACAGCTTATAATGATAGACGACAAGCATATGCTTGATTGGAGTTTAAAATCTATTAAAAATAAAGAAGATCATAATTTAATATTTTGTGTTAGAAGAGATCAAATTAATAATTTTTCAATTGATAAAATATTAAAAAAAAAATATGGAAATGATATTACTATAATAGTTGTCGACAATACTACAGATGGAAGTGTATCAACATGCCTATTAGCAAAAAATTATATTAATAATGATGCTCCTCTTTTAATCTATACTCTAGATGTTTTCTTTGAACCGTATTTCGATCCAAAAGATATGCCAAAAGATGTTGATGGGTTTTTATTAACTTTTAAATCAAACGATCCTGGGTATAGTTACGCAAAAATAAATAACGAGGGTCATGTAACACAAACAAAAGAAAAAGAAGTAATAAGCTCAAACGCAGCTGTTGGAGTTTATGGCTATAAAAAAGGATCTGATTTTGTTAACTACGCTGAAAAAATGATCAGTAATGATATTAGAACAAAAGGAGAATTTTATGTATGTCCATTATATAATTTAATGATAGAAGATGGTAAAAAAATATCAACTAAGCAAGTTGATAAAATGCATTTAATGGGCACACCGAGTGAACTAGAATTTTTTGTATCACATACTATAAAAAGATTTGGAAAAAAACCTATTGCATTATGTTGTGATCACTCTGGTTATGATCTTAAAGAAGCTTCAAAAGATATATTAAATAAACATGATTTAGAGTTTATCGATTATGGTGCGTTTGTTAATAAAGATTGTGATTATAATGATTATGTAGCCCAAGCAGTTCATGCAGTCAGAAAAGGTGATTGTGACTTTGTACTTGCTTTTTGTAGATCAGGACAAGGAGTAAATATTTGTGGTAATAGTTATAAAGGTATAAGAGGAGCTGTTGTATTCGATAAGTATACAGCTGAATATTCAATAAGACATAACTGCGCTAATTATTTTTCAATACCAACTAAATATGTTACTCCGGAGAAGCTTGATGGTATGATAGAGATATGGAAAAAAACTACTTTTGATGGAGGAAGACATATGACACGAATTAAAAAAATTGAAAATAATGCGTAAAGAAGATTTTACTATTATAATACAAGGTCCATTAAATCAAACAAGTATGGATAATTTAGAAAATTATCTTATGTATGGTAAAGCATTATTTTCACATTGGGATTCAGATGATGTAGAATTAAAAGAGCGTTTAAAATTATTGAAAAAACAATATAGTAATGTAGAATCTATAGCTACATTAGAAGAACCAGATAGAATAGTTGATTATAGAATGCATCAATTAGTATCAACAAAAATAGGTGTATGTAATACTAAAACAAAATATTGTATAAAAGTTCGTAGTGATGAAGCATATGGTAATCTTTTACCTATTATAAATAAATTTTTATTAGATGATAATAAATTAGTTACTCATAATATGTTTTATAAGCCAAAACATGAAAAATATCATATATCAGATCATTTAATGATAGCAAAAACTAAATATTTTAAAAAAGGATTAAAAAGATTAGACGAAATACATAAAAAAATTGCTATTCAAGCTTGTGAAAGTACATTTGGTACATGTTTTTTAATGGGAAAATATAATTTAGATCATGAAAAATTACCTAATAATGAAAAAGCTTTTAATGATGATTTTGATTGTATTGACGTAAATGATTTTGATTATTATATATTAAAATGGAATGGTGGACCGGGTAAACGAATTAATAAAGTATATGAAAAACCTTACGGAGAGTTATATAATGGTGAAGAATAATTAATATGATTGTAGATGATAATAATAAATTTGTATTTGTAGCAGTACCAAAAACTGCTTCAACAACTATACACTTAGCTTTTGGATATTATAAACATCCCGAACCACCTTTATACCATATGAAATTAAATGAATTATTAGACCAAAGACCAGAATGTTCAAATTATTTCAAATGGTGTTTTGTTAGAAATCCCTATGATCGATTTTTATCCACATGGTTTAATCTAATAGATCATAGAGCAGGTCATACCTGGGCAAAAGATCTATTAAAATATAAAACTTTTGAAAATTTTTGTTTAAATTTTACAAATTCAAAGTGGAAAACATGGATTCATTTTCGACCTCAAACAGACTATTGTATAGTTGATAATGTAAATAAAATGGACTTTATAGGAAAACAAGAAAATTTTGATAAGGATTTTACATTAGTATGTAATAAAATAGGAATAGGAAGACCTGCAACAGGTAGATATAGATCAACTCCACACGGAACAGTTAACGAGCTTATGACTGATAAAATGAAAGATATAGTATATAATTTTTATCAGAGAGATTTTGAAATGTTCGGATATGAAAAATAGTATTGCATGTCAAGTTCATATACCTAACACTGGACATCAGAATGATGGTCTTTTAGCGGAAGAAAAACTAAAGGTGGTAGAACTTTCTATTGAGCTATTAAGACATAATAATCCTAATACTTATATAGCATTTTCAGGACACGGTAATTTAAAACCAAAAACAAGTATTCTTGACTTATGCGATTACATCTACTGGGATAAATTATCCCATAGATTGCCAGCACAGTATAATTATGTACATAAAGCAGTAAAAAAATGTAAAGAACAAGGATCTGAAAATATATTAAAGGTCAGAGGTGATGGTGTTTACATGATTAAAAATTTTGCTGAATATTGTTATAAAATTTTAGAATCAGAAAAAAAAGATCTATTAGTAACTCAAATGACAGCTAATATAGATAAAAAGCTAGGAGATTGTATTATGTATAGTAATTCAAAATTAATGGATTATCTATGGGATGAAAGTCATCCAACTCATCATTTAGATGGATTAATTCATATAGGTACTAATTTTGAAAACTATTACAAAGAACAAAATAGTTGGTTTAATTTAGTAAAAAAATATTGTTCGTTTAGAAATATAAGTACCTTAAAATGGATGGACTTACGATATAATTATCATAAATTAAATAATATAGGATGGGATAATGTAAGAGATCAATTGCTAGAAGGTACTTTCCCTATTAAAGATTATTACTGGGGTCATCCGCATTGGCATACTTTTGATAATGATAATAATATGATTTACTCTATCGAACCTTTTTATTTAGAAGAAAAAACTTTTTATGAAAAAATATAATATATCAGAAATGTATAATGGTTGGTTTATTGGTAATTTTGAACCAAGCATTATAAAAACTAAAGATTTCGAAGTAGCTCATCATACACATAAAAAAGGATACGCGAATCCGGAAGGTAAACATTATCATAAAATATGTACTGAGGTAAATTACATTGTTAATGGTAAAGTGAGCATATCAGAAGAAATATATAATAAAGGAGACTTTTTTGTTTATTATCCAAACGAGATTAGTAATGTAATTTTTTTAGAAGACACTGATTTAATTGTAATAAAAACACCTTCAGTTCCATCTGATAAATACATAGTATAAAATATTAATTTGGTTTTTAATTAAAAAGTTCATATATTTAAGTATGAAAATAGCTATATGTTTTTCGGGTCACCCTAGATTTGTAAAAGAAGGGTATAAATTATTTAAAAAAAACTTAATAGGTTTTAATTCTGCAGATATTTTTTTTCATACTTGGACAGAAAAAAACTTAGAAGGTAATAACCATAATCTTACTAGACATGATGATATTCAAGAAATATTAAAATTATATAAAATTACGGATTATATAGGTGAAACACAAAAATATGATATAGCTCCCCAAGGAATAAGTCATAAAGAATTTGTACATTGGAGTATGTTTTATTCTATTTACCAAAGTAATAAAATTAAAAAACAATATGAAAATAAACATAATATTAAATACGATTTTGTAATTAGAACTAGATTTGATTGTGCTTTATTAGAAACTTTAGATGTTACAAAATATTCTGATAATTTAGTATATGCACCCTGGATTCATAAACATAATAATGCCATTATGGATTGGTTAAATTTTTCAAATTCACAAATAATGGATAAATACGTTGAAGTTTTTAATAATTTACATAAATATAAAACTCAAAATATACAAATAACATCTGGTGAATCATTATTAAGTCACCACTTGAACACTAACAATGTTAAATATAAAAGCTGTAATATAGATTGTAAGCTTATACGTACAAATACAAACGCAAATCCAAATACTTGGGTTAATATAAATCAATTATAAATGGATAAATCTAAAATATTAATAACAGGGGGTACAGGGATGGTTGGCCATGCTTTACAAAAAATAATTCCCGATGCTACCTATATTTCTTCCAAGGATTATGATTTGACCAATGAACAACATGTTAAAACATTGATGCAAGAATCATCATGGGATGTAGTTATTCATTTAGCAGCTAAAGTCGGAGGCATCATAGACAACATGACAAAGCAGTCTGACTATTTTGAAGAAAATGTATTGATGAATACTAATCTAGTAAAATGGGCTAGACAGACAAATGTTAAACAATTTATAGGTGTATTGAGTACTTGTATTTACCCAGACATAGTAGATTCATATCCAATGAATGAATCTGTTTTGCATCTTGGCCCACCTACACCCACTAATTTTTCATATGGGTATGCAAAGCGATGTTTAGCAGTACAAATAGATGCTTGTAATGCACAATATGGTACAAAGTTTCAATATTTAACGCCGTGCAATATGTATGGCCCTAATGATAAGATTGGTTCAAGAAGTCATTTTGTATCGGCACTATTAAATAAAATAAAACAAGCTGAAAAGGATGGTGCTGATCATATAAAATTGTTTGGTACTGGAAAACCTTTGCGGCAATTTATGCACTCAGATGATTTTGCAAAAATAATCAAGCTCTGTATTGACAATAATGTCTATGAAAGTTTTAATGTAGCTACACCTGAAAATTTGTCAATCAACGATATTGCAACATTAGCTCTTGAAGTTACAAACAACAGGCATATGAAAATCGAATATGATCATACAAAGCCAGATGGACAATACCGTAAAGATGTATGCATAGATAAAATGTATTCATTATTTTCAAAAATTGAATTAAAAAGTTTAAAACAAGGATTAAAAGAGACTTATGATCAAATTAGTTAGTGATACTATTGACCAAGCAGACATCACTGCATTAACTGAATGGCTGAGCCAAGAACCTATTCCGAGACTAACAAAAGGTGAATTAACTTGGGAGTTAGAAAAGCGATGGGCTGAAAAGATCGGTACAAAATATTCAGTGTTTGTTAATTCTGGGTCATCATCGATACTGTTAACATTAGCAGCATTAAAAGAATCTGGAACGTTACCTAATAATAAGATAGTCGTTCCATCACTTAGTTGGGCAACTGATGTTAGTTCTCCCATGTTGTTAGGTTATGATATAACAATGTGTGATTGTAATCTGCAAGATCTTTCATGTGATTTAACGCAATTAGAACAAATATTTTCTGAATCTAACCCATCAGTACTCATATTAGTTTCGCCATTAGGATTAGTTCCTAGAATGAAAGAAGTAGTTGAATTATGTGAAAAATATGATGTAATACTACTTGAAGATGTTTGTGAAAGTATGGGGTCTAAATATCAAGGACAATATTTAGGCTCATTTGGGTTTGCTTCTTTCTTTTCAATGTATTTTGGACATCATCTATCAACTATTGAAGGTGGGTTCATAAATACCAACGATGAAGAGTTTTATCATTTATTACTAATGATGAGAAGCCATGGCTGGGATAGAGATTTACCTTCATGGAAACAAAATGAATTGAGAGAGCAATATTCATGCACAGATTTCGATTCATTATATAACTTTTATGTGCCTGGAATGAATCTTCGTTCTACAGATTTACAAGCATTTATTGGTCTTCGGGCTATTGAAAAATTAGATAGTTATTCAGTTAAGCGAAGAGACAATTTTAATTATTATGTAACTAACTTAAATAGTAACATGTTAGATCTACACGAACAAAATGGCGACTTTGTTTCTAGTTTTGCAATACCAATTGTACACAAACAAAGAAATAATATTATACAGGATCTAATGAATGCTGATATTGAAGTTCGCCCACTAATTGCCGGCGATATGTCTCAAAAGCCAATGTGGATGAATAAATATCGGTCGACACATGATATGCCAAATTGTAAAATGCTAAATGAATTTGGATTCTATATCCCGAATCATCAAGATTTATCAAACAAAGATATAGATACCATCACAAATATTATCAATTGCTATGAATAAATGTTCGACACTATTTATGGGCGGTCTAGGAAACATGATGTTTCAAGCTGCAGCATCATATGCATATTCTAAAAAATATGGATTAGAACATGTATTATTAAGTCAGCATCAAGGAACATTACATAACTCACCATCATATTATTTTGATAATATATTTCGAAACTTCGCAAAAAGTGAAGAAACCAATTGGTCAGTTTGCACAGAACCTACAGATGCTAGACCTTGCGTATACAAAGAAATTCCTAACCCAGAAAATGATGAAAATATAATTCTTAAAGGTTTTTTTCAAAGTGAAAAATATTTCGAATCCTTTCATCATGATATTAGAAACTTATTTAAGCCGTCTACAGAAATATTAAACTACATATATGAAAAGTATGAAGTTTTAAAAACAAATACATGTATATCAATTCATATAAGACGTGGCGATTATGTAAACTTACAAAGACAACATCATAATTTAGATATAGGATATTATGTTAATGCAATAGACTATTTTCAAACAATTCCTAATACTAAATATCTAGTTTTCAGTGATGATTTAGAATGGTGTAAACAAGTTTTCGGCGAGTCTAATGATTATGTATTTGTCAACGAATTAGATTATATTAGTATGTATATGATGGGGCTATGTAATCATAACATTATTGCAAATAGTACATTTAGTTGGTGGGGAGCATATCTTAATAATCATACAGATAAAATTGTAATACATCCTGATAAATGGTTTGGAGTTGAAAATGATCATATAATTTTAGATGATTTATTTCCAAAGTCGTGGATATGTATGAGCGAATCATATCCTAAAATGATGATTAACTTAATGGGAGGTATTTGTCGACACTTAACAAAAAATAACGGTCGATGGTCTACGGTACATGATAAGATATCATCATATGTTAAAATAGTACGAGATACTCCATACTATGGAGATGTTGTAATATATTCAGATGACACTATACAAACCGATTTACCTAGAACATTAGAAGCTAAAAATAAAATTGGGTGGTTAATGGAAACGAGAGAAATCAATCCTGCACGTTATGATAACTTCGAAAGTTACCAAAATAATTTTGATTTTATCATGACTCATGACAAACAATTATTAGAAGAATACCCAGATAAAACAAAATTTATTCCATTCGGCGGAAGTTGGATAAAAGATTATAATTTTAAAATGTTCCCAAAAACAAAGAATGTATCTATGATATATTCAAATAAAAATTTCATGCCTGGACATAAGATTAGACATCAAATTGTAAATGTGGTTAAAAATATTGATTTGTTTGGGAGAGGTTCGAATCATCCAATTGAATATAAAGAAGATGCACTTAAAGATTATCGATTTTCAATAGTTGTAGAAAATTCAAAGACTGATAATTATTTTACAGAAAAATTAATTGATTGTTTCGCGGTAGGAACAATTCCGATATATTGGGGGTGTCCAAATATTGATAAATTTTTTAATACGCAAGGAATGTTGTTATTTGATACTTTAGAAGAACTACAAGATATTATTAGTTCTTTATCTGCAGATAAATATGAATTAATGAAACAAGCTGCTAATCAGAACTTGTTGTTATCAAAAAATTACAATGTTATTGAAGATTGGATGTATACAAATATTTTAAAGGATATATGAAACAAAATAAATTTATTATAATTACAACAGTATACAATCTTAAGGATTGGTTGCCAATGAATATTAACATGATGAAATATCAAAATTTTGATAACTGGCATTGTGTATACATAGACGATTGGTCAGACGATGGGTCATATGAATATTTAGTAGAAGAATTAAATAATGATCCTAGATTTACCATACTTCGTACAGAACATCCAAAAAGTCGTCAAGGAGCAGGATTTTTAACTGGTATAGATTATATACAAAATGAACTTAATGATGATGACATTATTGTAGAGGTAGACGGAGATGATTGGTTGAGTTCTGTATTTGTATTAGATTATTTAAATCGAGTATATCAAGACGAAAATATATGGATGTCATATGGCCAATATCAAATTTATCCTACGGGACAGTTAGGCGGACATTGGAATATGGATATTTCAGATGATGTAGACTCCAGAAACGATTATCGTAGTCATCCATTTCCATATTCGCATTTGAAAACATACAAATACTGGTTATTTAAAAAAATAGATCGAAAAGATTTAATCGATCCATCGACTAACAAAGTTTGGTCTAGTGCTTGGGATCACGCACTATGTCTTCCAATGGTAGAAATGTCAGGCAAAGGTAGAATATATCGATGTACTGATATTTTATATTCATTGAATAGATCACAAGAATTGCAGAACGAAGGCAAAACAAGATTAAACGAACAAAAAAATACTGAACAATTAATACGACAAGGAACTCATTATGAACGAATCTAGAGCTTTAATAACAGGAATAAATGGTCAAGATGGATCATATTTAGCAGAGTTTTTACTAAAAAAAGGCTATGAAGTTTGGGGAATAGTAAAAAGAAATTCAGTAGCTGAAACGCAGACTTCAAGACTTGATTCTATATTTGATAAAATTAATTTGAGATATGCAGACTTAACAGATTTATCATCTTTAATTAATGTAATACAAGAATGCCACCCAGATGAAATATATAACTTAGCTGCACAATCGCATGTACGTATAAGTTTCGACCAACCAATTTATACTGCTAATGTAACTGCACTAGGAACGTTAAATGTATTAGAAGCAGTACGCTTAACAAATAAAAAAATACGAATATATCAAGCTTCATCATCTGAAATGTTTGGTAATAATATTGACGAAGATGGGTTTCAGCGAGAAACAACACCAATGGATCCAGTTTCTCCATATGGATGTTCAAAAGTTTTTTCTTATAATATATGTAATAATTACAAAAATTCATACGGAATGTATGTAGCAAATGGCATATTATTTAATCACGAATCGCCAAGACGCGGAACGAATTTTGTAACTAATAAAGTAGTGAAAACAGCTGTTGAAATTAAACGTGGTCTTAGAGACAAATTAGTATTAGGAAATCTAAGTTCAACCAGAGACTGGGGACATGCAAAAGACTATGTTGAAGCTATGTGGATGATAATGCAACAACACAACCCAGACAATTATGTTTGTGCTACGGGGCAATCACA
>Ga0208019_1001442_pt1 | contig 12630 bp, 28 predicted proteins | sample CB_VirMetaG_5_FD_184540 | JGI IMG/M metagenome (GOLD analysis project Ga0208019, IMG submission 184540) | Freshwater to marine saline gradient viral communities from Chesapeake Bay - CB_1508_1D Viral MetaG (SPAdes) (version 4) | ecosystem: Environmental > Aquatic > Marine > Coastal | place: USA...
GGAGGCGGCGGCGGTGGCGGAGGCGGAGGCGGCGGCGGTGGCGGTGGCGGTGGCGGCGGCGGTGGTGGTGGTGGTGGTGGTGGTGGTGGTGGTGGCGGCGGAGGCGGTGGTGGTGGTGCTATACCCAATACGCCATTATAAATTTGATTAACAAATGAGGATGCAGAACCACCAGATGTGGTAACATTTTCTTTTATGTATTCAGCAACTCTTTTTTGTAGAACATATGTATCTTCGAATACATTATCACCACCTACTCCAGTTGTTTTGAAGTATTGGATGGTTTGATTGAATATCTGTGCTTGAAATGGTGTTAAAACTATTTCTCTATCACTGCTATTAAAAATTCCTGTTAAAGCCATACTTTGTTTCCTTTAAGTGTTTGTATATAAATATTATATTTTTAATTTTAAACATCATTTTGAATTATAAAAGTGGTTAGTTTTTTGTATTTGTTTAAATCACCACCTTTTTCTGAATATTGTTTCAATAGTATAAGATACGATGGAGTGTTTATAGACCACCCCTCATTTATGCGTTTTATAACTCGTTTTAGTGTTAAATCTAAATTTTTTAAATCTCTGTTAAAAGCTTCATAAAATAGTTCTTTATTATTTATAGCATCCAATACTGCTTGATTATCATATTTGATTTGTTTTGTTCTATAATCAAATCCTATTTTTGTATGTCTAAAATCGAAATTATTCCATAATTGTTTTAAATCTCCACTATATTTTAAAATAAGTTGAATTCCGTTTTCAAATGTAACCGCGTTTTCAGTTATAGTTATGATTCTAAAGTTACCACTATTGTCGTATTGTTGGTAATAATTTGATATTAAGTTTACAGTTTCTTGATTTCTAAAGAAAAGGTCATAATCATTTGGAGTTTCATTTCTAATTAATGAACCAATTGAACCACCAGCCACCAGAACATTTTCAGCGAATGTGTTTCGTAATTCTTCATTATCTATACTATCTAACCATTGGGTTACAACATCATCTAATATATTAGAAATTTCAGTGGGTGTCATACTAATTCCTCTACTATTCCAATCACTTCACTAAATATCAATATCATTGTTGCTACCATCAAATCAAATGGAATGAATGCATAACCAATAAGTCTTACGCCTGATTTTACAAATGAAATGATTCTATGCCAATATTGATTTGGCATATTAATTAAATCGACACCTTCTTTAACCATTCTAGGGTTAGTTTTAATTACTTTGTTCTTATCTATTTCCATATTTTGTTTAAATATTTGTCTGTATGCCCAATCTCTATCATGCATCTTCTTTTCCCATTCGTTTGTATTCTGCGTAAGTATCCCATAATTCTCTCAAAGTTAACAAGTCTGAAGCCGATATTAAAGAACGGTTTCTAATTACCTTGACTAACCAATTGTATATTTGGTAATATTTAGTAAATCCCTTCTCTTTATATAAGTGAAATAACCAATCTTTAAGTGTAATTATAGCATCTCTCCTATCTTGTGATAAATCTTTGAACTTTATTCTAACCTCTTTCATTTACATCGAATAAATCTTTTTCCAATTCTTTCTGTGATATGAATGGCATTCCTACATCCATCCACCACTCATAAGAATCATCTAACACATCTATCTTTGAAAACTTTTTCTTTAACAACCACCATACTAATGATGGATTGAACAACATTTTTTTGAACATGATTTCATTACTCCTTTTTTAAAAATATACTATAAGAATCAAATAAGATTCTACCAACCTCTTTATTTAAATCAGTCAAATCCATTTTAAAGAACTCATCTTTATCAACAAATTTAACCTCATCATGTTCAATCAATTTAGCTTTACCACTCACCAATTTAAGAGTAAATGGTGTAAGCTCTATACTATCATTTGATACAGGTCTAAGTTGGTGAAATGGGAGAACCTCAATATCGAGTTCTTCTTTGAACTCTCTCCGAATCCCGTCCCAATGAGATTCACCCACCTCAACTTTACCACCAGGAAATTCCCATTTGCCAGGATGGTATTTATTATCCAACGTTCGTTTTCCAATTAGAACTTTATCGTTCCAAATCAGAATTCCGCAAACTACCTGTATCATATATTTTGTTTATGTATTCAATAGTCCGTTCCCATACCTTAATTGTCATTTCAGGATTAATCAGTAATGGGATTGTTATTGATGCATACTCAAAGAACTCTTTTTGTTTTACAGGTTTTCTGTTATCAAATATAGTTTTTTCAAATAACATTAAACCTTCTCAAAAATACGGTTTAAATCTTTTTGTGGTAGTCCAAAATGAACCCCCAAATCCCAAAAATTCTTTTTGTTTACATATTCTGGAGTTGCTCTGAAATTGGGAACTTCTAACCCATTTTTGGTAATATACATATAGGTATCACCATCAGATTCAACCACCATCCAATGCCCATTCTTTGGGTTTACATCATAACTAATTCTTTTTCCAAACTTTTGAAACTGTGTCATATTTTTAAGTGTTTATTTGTTATAAATATACGAAATTATTTTAAATTTTCGTTTATATATCGCTCTGTTTTTTGAATTAAATTATAAACTTTACCAATCTCAACCACTCTGATACTTGCTTGGGTTGCCAATTGATATAACATTTTAATTTCTTCTACTGTTAATTCTGTAGGATTCCCTACTTCAGTAGGTTCATCTGTTGTTGTTCTTCCTGCCATAACTTTTGTTTTATTCTAAATACTTTTTTATATCATCTGATAAGTTTTCAACATTTATTGGTTTACCTAAATACATTCCTAATGTTGATAGAACTTGGAATCTTTGTAATTTGTTACCATTTTTCCAAACATATGCTAATGTTGTTTTGTAGTGTTCTATCTTATTTTTAGTTTCTTCAATAATTTGTTCTAACTTTTTCTCATCATCATCTGATAGGTTAAAATCAACATCATTTTCAACTGCAGTATCAATCAATCCTAATAAATTATTTGATTGATAATCTTCTACTATTTTTTTGAATCTTTCTTCATCACCACCTTTATCAGGATGTAACTTTTTAGCCAAATCTTTATAAACCTTTTTTATCGATTCATCATTTGATTTTGGTTTAGGTTCTGATTCATCAATTACAGATTCGGGTTCTTCTTTAGGAATCATATCAGAGAAGAGCGTTTCAAACTCTCCTGCAAGAATCGAATGCTCTTCTTTGACATCTTCCAGTTCCAATTTGAGAAACTTATAATGATATAGTAACTTTTTAAGATTGTTCTTCATCTGATTTTGGTTCATTCACTACCATACACGATGTTGTAAGTAGTGTTCCTGCTACGGATACTGCCTTTTCAATTGCGGTTCGCGTTACTTTAGTTGGGTCTACAACACCTGCTTTAACTAAATCACAAAATTCTTCAGTTACCACATTATATCCCATAGTTTTACCTAATGATGGTGATGTTTTAATTCTTTCAATTAATGTATCTGAAGATAAACCTGCGTTTGATACAATTGTTTTGAATGGTGCATAACACGCTGAATACACAATATCAACTCCTTTGTTCTTATCTATTGATAGTGCTGCATCTCTTTGTTTGATTGATAATTCACAATGAATCAATGCAGCTCCACCGCCTGGCACAATACCTTCTTCTAATGCGGCTTTGGTAGATAGAATTGCATCATCTACTCTATCTTTCTTTTCTTTCAATTCCACTTCAGATTCTGCACCTACTTTGATAACTGCTACACCACCTGAAAGTTTTGATAAACGAGTTTGTAGTTTTTCTTTCTCAAAATCAGAATCACTTTTTTCTTTCTCTGCTTTGATAATAGTGATACGATTTTCAATATCTTCAGTTTCACCATGCCCACCAATGATTGATGTTTTACCTTTATCGGATGTAACTTTATCAGATGAGCCTAAATGTTCTTCAGTAACATCTTCTAATGTTAACCCTAATTCAGATGTGATTAAGGTTGCTCCTGTCAAAGCAGCCATATCTTTTAAAATCTCAGTTCTCTCTCCACCGAAACCTGGTGCTTTAACTGCTAAACATTTCAATGTACCTCTTGCCGAGTTAACTACCATAGATGCTAATGCTTCACCTTGTACATCGTGAGCTACTACCACCAATGATTTATTGTTCATTGATGCTCTTTCCAATAGTGGAATAATATCATCCATATTATGGATTGAACCATCGTAAAGTAAAATATCAGGTTCATTCAATATACACGCCAACTTAGTTTGGTCATTCATAAAGAAGTGAGATAGATACCCTCTATCAAATTCTAAACCTTCTACGATTTCTAATGTAGTATCTGATGAATTACCTTCTTCTACTGTAACTACACCATCATTACCAACTTGATGGATTGCTTCTGCAATAATACCACCAATTTCTTCATCTCCATTTGCTGAGATGGTTGCGATATTTTTGATTTCATCATTAGTTTTAACTTCAGATGATACATCTTTAAGTAAAACATCAACGATTTCTTTAACTCCAATCTGCATACCTCTGTATAATTCAATTGGATTAGAACCCTGCTCAACTGCTTTCATACCCTCATTAAAGATATGTTGAGCTAATACTGTAGATGTAGTTGTACCATCACCCGCATTATCTGCAGTTTGTTGAGCGGCTTCTTTGATGATTTGAGCCCCCAAGTTTACTGATGAATCTGAAAATTCAATTGATTTTGCTACTGTAACACCATCTTTGGTAATATGTGGTGTTCCTTCCTTTTCAATGATAACATTTCTACCTCTCGGCCCTAATGTTACTTTAACTGCATCCGCAAGTTCATTTACACCTTTTAGTAGTTTTTCTCTACTATCCTTACCATGAAAGATTTGTTTTCCTGCCATAACTTATTCCTCTTTTTTGTTGTTTTTAGATTTCATTGTTGCTTGGGCCTTCTTTACTTGTTCTACTCTCCATTGAGGTTGCCCACCCCTCAAATTTCCTTTTAAATTATGAAAACAATTGTAACATAAAAACCTTAGATTTTCTCTCAGGTGGTTTGTCCAATCATCATCAATATGGTCTAATATCAATGGTATTTTATCATCTGTTATTCTTTTCTCTTCATATCCACAATTATGACAACAGGTTTTAAAATCAACTTTATCTGCGTTGTTTATCAATCTGTTTTTTAATTGATGAACTGAATATTTGGGATACTTACCTTCTAAAATATCTTTGAGTGCAAACTTACCCTTTGTAACATTGTATGGTTTTTTTACACCCTTACCTCTTTGATTTTTTTGTAAGTCCCATAAATCTTTTCCACTTTCTTCATCAATGTATCTTCTAGCATACTTTTCATATGTAGTAAGGGATACATTTAAGAATCGAGCTGCACCTGAATTAGATTTAGAGTTCTTCATCGCATAACGAATCTGTGCTTCTGTAAGGTTTAATGGAGTTCTCCCCTTACCCAACACAAACCCATTTGGCATGATATCACCCTTTTTCATATTACTTTTTCTCCGTTTTTGAAGAAATATTAGGAAACATAAACCTAATCATTAAGATTGTAAAAAACGCTTCCCAAAATGTAAATAATGGAGCATCAAATTTAGGTGCTACAATATGATTCCAAATATACCAAGATGGTGCTGCGAAGATAAACACTGCTATGAGTGCCAAAAAGATGAAGGCGAATATACCGCCTATTACTGTTAATACATTATTCATAACTTATTTCATTTTTATATAAATATTAATTTTTATATTTTTGATACAAACTATCCAAAAATTGGAAGTCTTTTTTTGTTAAAAGGTAATCAGTATCATAAACCTTTTCAATTACTTTGTGTAATCGCTTCCTATCTCTCCATTGTGGGATTCCATTTAAGTTACCACTTTGGTATATAGTATCCTTTATATGAATCAACATATGTAATTGCTGACTTACAACACTTTCATATACATCGTTTACTGATTTCATTTCCAAAATAATTGAATTAATACTAATGATGTTGCGAGTATTAATGATACTCCTGTTTTTAGTGTAATTCCCTCACCCATAAAGATGTAGGTTAATAGGCCGAAGGATACCATACCCATTCCGAATCCTAACAGCCTATTTTCCCACAACGTTCCACCAAAATATGTTACCATATGATGTGTCCCATTTATGAAGAGATATGAAATTACAGTTCCAAATCCAATTGATAAAATTAGTGGATTATTTTTAAACCACGGCCAAAAAAATTGTCCGTTAGTCTGAAAGAATATCAGAATCTGCCCTATCAGAATCAGACCCATTCCTATTAATAAATTCTTCATTTTCTTCGTATGCTTTTACCGATAGTAATCCACTATAATAACAATAATATTCATTCATCTCAATATCACTTTCATCAGGCGTTTGATTTAATACGTCAACACCTGATTCCATTTGTGATTCTATCCATCTTTTAGTTAAACTCATAGTACAAATATACAAATTATTTTTGAGACTACCAACTACTTTCGTAATAAAATTCATAATGAGCCTCATTTTCTTTCATTTCTGTAAGAATACCATCAATGATTTCAACCGTTTCTTCTAATTGGTCAAAATACCACTCACCATATTCAGTTTCACCGAAAAAGAATCCAGGTTGTGTTGGTAGTAATTTGTCTGCTTTTGAATGGTCTACTAATACCGCTTTACAACTTTCTAACAACTCTTCCAGTTTATATGGGTCTACATAATACGATTTACAATCATCTTCACCATTTTGAACATTGTTTACAAACCAATTGTGAATTTGATTTGCTTTTCTCCAATAACCTATTTCTTCTTCAATATGAGTAATTCTCTCAGGTTTGATTTCTTTAGCAGATTTACCCTCAACACTTACATCGTGTTTTTCATCATCTGACATATGTTTCCAATTCTTTACATACGTCTTTTTTGTAAGATACATATCTAATCCCATAACTTTTTATTTTTTAATTACCAAAATGATTTATTAACTTCACCTCTGAGGAACTTTTTTTGTTTGTTTATTGCCCTCTTTAGTTCTGATTTATTAACTGATTGTTTTTTTCTTACTACTTTCTTCACCACGTTTTTTGGTGGTGTTACTCTTTTTTTACCAAAATGTCTTTCCTCATATAAGGCTATTAGTTTATCACCACCCATACCCATTTCAATAATGTTTGTATCTTCAGGTAGATACTTCTTTGAACGTGCATTATTAACCTTATCAATATGGTCATCGAATACCTCTAATCGTGGATTCTTACACCTCTTTGGTATGTGAACTACTATTGTTTTCATATCTTAAAATGGAAGTGGTCCTTTATTCATTTTTTTGGTTCTGTAACCTTCCAATTCATAGATTTCAAATCTAAGATTACCTTCTTTATTTATCCAAGCAGCAACATTGAACATATCACCAGTTCCCATTGCGTGACACTGTCCTTTAAAATGTGGTTGAGATTTCTGACCTTTAGGGAAATCTAATTTAAAAGTTTCCTTACCAAACTGACCAGGACCCATTTCTATATCATACTTAACCCTACCTCTGAGAGCCATTCTACCCTCTGCTCTGAGTTTACCAATGTGTATGTAATCTTTATATAGATTATAGTGAGTCTTTAACCTATCTTTTAATTTTTCAATAGGTTTTGATTTAAAATGAATCATATCAAATAATTTTCAATAGATTTTACAGTTGGGAATTTCTCACTCATATACTGAATCAATTCACCACCGAACTCACCTGCTCCGTTAGCAGTTCTATCATCAATTAGATAATCACCAATGTTTAGATGTTTGTGGTGAGATAGTATTACTCTTTTATATGCTTTTGGAATGTATTTCTTAACCCATTCAACTTTCTCAGAAGCGGCTGTTGGATTATCCCACGGAGAAGTAGATAGTATATAAACATCGTAGTGAGCATCATCACTCAGTTTGTTGAACAAATCAACCATTTCTTCATTTGGTTTCATCTTACTGAAAATACCTGGCACATCATCTAAGTGCCCTTCATACTCTTTTTGTACTTCGATTGGAGTCGCATCAATCCCACTTTGGAAATTGACAAGGACATTATCCATATCGAAATAAACTATCTTCTTTTTCATCTCACTCATTTACATTGTAAATATACGAAATATTTACCGAACTACCAAACTTTTATATTAATTTAATGTTAAATTTGACCAATCAATTCCAAACATTATATGTAAGATTACGAACTGAATTGCACATAAAATTGTAATAATTGATAATATAACCAACTCTCCTAAAAAAGTTTTGACAGGTCGTCTATAAAACAACCTGCCTAAAACTACAGTAAGTAAAAACAAATATAGAGAAGGAAACATATCTTATATCAATTTAAGTGCTTTGTTGATGTTAGTTTCAGTAGCTCCGTAACCTTTAACTTCATCAATTGCTTTTTCTAATGAGATTGGTCCGTAAACATACTTACCATCCATCATCTCATTTATCATTCTAACTATATCTGGTAAAGAACAAAACTTAGGTCTGTTTTGAACATGCAGATACTTAACACCTGCTTCAATTTGAGTTCCATTATCAGAACTAACACCATCATTAGTGTATTCGTAGATGTCGTACATACCATCGAACTTACCGTACTCAAACTGAGAACCAAATCTATCAACATCTTTTACAATTGATTCATCAACACCATTTCCGTATTCATCTGAAAGGTAAATACTAACCGAGTTACCCATAGAGAATGAAGATGATGAAGAACTCACCACAACATTTGGATATTTCTTTTTAACATATTGTTTAACCACATTAGCAGCAGCTACGTGATTCATATTAATAACAGGTTTTTCAAGTGGATTACCATAGTAATCTACTTTCTTTAGGAATTTGATTCCCAACTCAAACATAATACCTTCTAATTCAAACTTAAACTTTTTCATAACTTTTAATTTTTAATGTTTATCTCTCTCATTATTACAAAGTAAAGATACCACAAATAAGCGGTTTTTCCAAACTTTTAATGTTAAGAAATTGTTAAATTTATCGTTTCTTATTTCCAATTACAATTGGAATGGTTACTGATATAGAACCTAACCCAGTCGCAAGTATATCTTTACTATCAAACTTACCACCTCTACTTAAATCATAAGTTTCTTTTACGATACCACCCAATACACCAACCCCAATTGATATTGCAGTTTTCTTACCTACACTAATATCATAACGATTCAATGCGATATATGTGGTGGATGTTATTGCACCACCTGCTAAAAAATGTGTTACCTTATCAGCCCCAATTGATTGACTGTTACCTGATATTGAGATTAAACTCAATGCTAATACTACTAATATGTTTTTCATATCTTAAAGTTTTTTAACTACATATCCAATGTGAAGTTCATCTAAATAACCTGCCATATTTTCATGAGAACAAAATTCTCTTGCATCTTCAATGTTATCAAATTTTTCAATTAATTCATCTTTAAGACCAGCAAAGATTCTGGCGTTTTTTGTAGTTTTATAAAATACTCCGTACATCATATCTTTAATTTTTAAATTCCACTTTCCATTCTTTGAACTCTATTGTGGTGTTCCATTTCTGAGTAATCAACTACTGATAATGTAGGAGTGAACTCAGTCATTTTGAACCCATGCTTACCAGCAAATCCAATCACATTATCAATGAACTCTTTAGTCATATAAGTTCCATCAGAAGAACCAAACCCCTGGTCTTCATCCCACATTTCAGTCCATTGTTCAACAACTTCTAATGCGATTTCTAACAAATCCCATTGTTTGATATCATTTTCATTGATGAACTCAACGAACCCGTTAACTCTTTTTGAATTGAAAACTAAACTTTCTGGTTGAACTAAATATCTCATAACTCTCATTTTTTATTACATAGTAAATATAACACTAATAGTTGAATTTTCCAAATTTTTAATGTTAAGAAATTGTTAAGAATTGTTTCCAATTTTCTTCTTCTTTATAAGCAGCCACTTCATATGGGTGATTGCCGTAATGATATCCCATATTATAATATCTACTAAACCAAGATGGTGATTGAAGATAGTGTTGATATTCATGAACGATTGTTCTGATTAAAGATTCAGTATCTTTTATATTTTTCCAATAGACAACCAATTCATTCATCATCATACAATATTCTCCAATCAAATCGGGGTCATCTGCATCTGAATATGGTGTATCTTCTATAACCAAATATGGTGTATGATTATGATGGTTTGATAATCCATAATGTTGAATTACCGTATCTAAAACTTTGGTTGAAATTTCTGCTATTTGGTTCTTATCCATAACTTATTTTTACAAAGTAAATATAATAAAAAAAGCCCGAATAATCGAGCTTTTAATGTTAAGTTTATGTTAAGAATTGTTATTTACCCATCTGTCTATCCAATGGTTTACTTAAATCAACAGTCTTAGGCCCATTATCAACAAGCCATTTATATAATTTAGATTTCCATAGTTTCTCAGGTAAAATACCACCACCCTGCTTTTTAATTGGAAGTGATAGGAATCCTTTTACAGCACCTTTCATTTCATTACCTTTAGAATCTTTATAGGTAACAGTATTCTCTCTGTTATTTAAAATAACATCAATCCTACCATTTAATCCCTTTGGTAATGTTGATGTTAATATGCCCCAAATGGTTTTTGCAGCACCCTCATGTGTATTCAGTAGGATATCATCTGGAACAACCCTATCTCTATCTTTATTTTGTTGAGCCGCTAAGTGATAGTTTGTTAGTACCCATATAAGATGAATATTTTTAGAATCGTATCCGGCATCAACTAATGGTTTGATAACCTCTGTAATTGAACTTACTTTTTTAGCAGTAATATCGAACAATAGGTTAGGTAGGGTTTCTTTGTTTGATTTACCTTTTAACATATTAATCAACCAAGCATCTTTTAAACCCATTGCATCTACTATGTAATGTAGTGCTGCTACATTGTTTGGGTTTTTCAAATCAGATGCTACATCGGAAATAGTCATACCCTTACCAACTACAAATTCTTCAACATGAGCTCTTTCATCTGGTTTAAGCTTGTTACCATATTTTTTAAACCACTTGTCTATTGAAAACTTACCTAATTGGTCTAACTTACCAACTGCCTTTTTCATTTCATCAACATCTCTTACTTTGAATCCTGCTGCATCAATAAAGTTATCAATTGCGAATCCTTTACCACTACCAGCTCCACCTGCCATAAACACTATCTGTCCATAAGAGGCTCTGTTTGAGAATGTGATTAGTTTTTCATCTAATTGTTCTTCGTTTACATTGTCCTGATGTAGGATTTGAATATCTTTGATATCACCAGTAAAATCACCTTTCATAGTCATAATAGTAATTTTATCACCACTAATCTTTTTTACCATTCCGGTTTTGTTTGCAGATTTAAAGTGAACAAAATCACCCATTTCAAACTCACCTTTTTTAACTTCGTTTACTGATTCATACGCGGCTGGGAAGATATACATATCTCTTTCAAATCCAGATGGTAATTCATTCCACTTTTTATCAAAATATTTCTTATAATCGTCTGGGTCTTTAACTACGGATAGAAGTGCATCGATTTTTTTATCATCATCCATCTTAGCCCACATTTGCTTAGTTACTTTTTTTGTTTTCCAAGCTTCGTTTATAGATTCGTTATGAGTTTTATAAAGTTGTTCTATGGTTTTTATCAATTCAGGCATCATATCACCTAATGTTTTATACTTGCGTATATTCATTCCTAATGAACCTGCTATAAAGTCTAAAATTCTGGCATGCTTAACATCATTACCATCACCAAGTTTCTCTAAAAATGCCTCTACTTTTTTACTATCCCACTTACCTTTTAATAGTTTCTGAATTGCAATACCATGCTTACTATCTTCAAAAAAATCCGTACTTCGTCTGCTGGGAGCTTCGTTTACTGATTCATTTTTTGAATCTTTGTAGATACCTTCTAACCACTTTAAAGTTTCGTTGTTCTTTGGTAAGTTATCAAATTCTTTAAATACAGTTTTTACAAATGATTTTAAATCCTTTGCTTCTTTAGCCAAAATATCCAACTCACTCATTACACCCTCTTCAACAGGTTCGGCATCATTGAACGCCTGGTCTAAATCATAATCTTCAGTTAAAACACTTTTTATCTCTGATTGTATAAATTCTCTTAGATTCATTTTTTATCTCCGTATGGGAATAATTTGTTCAATCTCTCTTGTCGTTTAGAACAACCACAATCTTGTTTACCTAATGATTTTGCAATCGATTCTGCTATCTTATCCAATTTGGTTACTGATGTTATCTTTTTGATATCATCACCCAATCCTTTTGATTTACTCATATCAGTTCTCTATTCTTAGGCTAAGTCCTTGTTTAACTAAACCTTCATATATTTCTTTTATCATCATCTCATCATCCGATTCTTTGACCAGGCACTTACCACAATCATTTACGATGTGAGCTATTGATGCTCCTTGCATATATGGATAATTTAAATACTTCTGAATACAATGTATTACGTGTTCAAAAGAGTTTACATCATCGTTTAAAATATACAATTTCATATATAAATATGTTTAAATTTGGTATTTCAGTTTGAAATTCTCTATAACTTCTTTCAAGTCTATCAAATCACAAATATCAGCCTCAA
>Ga0208019_1001444_pt1 | contig 12621 bp, 17 predicted proteins | sample CB_VirMetaG_5_FD_184540 | JGI IMG/M metagenome (GOLD analysis project Ga0208019, IMG submission 184540) | Freshwater to marine saline gradient viral communities from Chesapeake Bay - CB_1508_1D Viral MetaG (SPAdes) (version 4) | ecosystem: Environmental > Aquatic > Marine > Coastal | place: USA...
GCCTACGTCCGCAATGGCCCGCCCGCGTTCGCCCTCGATGGTCCCTTCCCGCACACCCAGCCGCTCGCCGCCGAACGGTGATGCAAGCCGCGCCTGTTCTGAAGAACGGTCAAACGAACGGTTCAGGTCCGTGGTCGTGGCGTCGATCACCTGCTCGGTGTACGGGTCCTGATACCGCTGCATCATGATCGACGGGTCCGCCGCCGAGTTCATGGCCGCCGTATATGCCGCGCCCGCGTTGTTCAGGCCCATGCTCAGAGGCCCGCCAAGCCCGCGCACGGTGCCGAACGCCGCCTGCTGGTCCGGCGTGAAACCCGCAATCCGCTGGCCTTCATAGGGGATATATCCACGGTTCGCGATGGTCCCTGCAATCGCAAGGTTCTGGTCAACGAAATCGCGATACCGCTCCGGAATATCGGACGATGTTTCAACCGTATCGTTTCCGCCACCGAACATCGCTAGATCTCCTTCTTTAATAGAGCGTGCGGCTCTCTGTAGTCGTCAAGCACCCGGACCCAGCCACGCCGTCCGATAATCTCAACCGCCGCGCAGCCCTTGGCTTTCGCCCATTTCTCGACTGTCGGAAGCATTTCGCCTTGCAACTCACCAAGCTCGCCGCCCGCCATCCAGATCCGGCAGACCTTCTTGCGCGGATACACGACAAGCTCTGTCACCAGCGCGGACTTCTCACCGCACCACAACTGCGCCTTGCCCTGGGCAACAGCCTCTTGAACGTCTTCCAGGCTGTGCGTGTCCTGTCTGCTCACCGCGCGGTCTATCAGCGACCACGCCATGTCAGGCGTCACCGACGCGCCCCTGTCGGCAACACGTCAAACATGATCCTGCCCAAGCGCCCTTCGGTCGGCACGGACACCCAATCGAAGCGCCCACCAACCTGCCGAGCTGTCACCCGGAAATCCAGCTTTTCCGTGGAACTATCGAACGTTCCGATTTCCTCGGTCGTCTCCGTTCCCTGCGGCCATTTACGATGCTTCAGGGTCAGTTTCACGCCACCGGACAGGTCCGCCACGTCAGGCACGAACCGGCGCACCATGATCAGGTTTTCGCCCTCCGCAACGTCCATCAGCCCGAACTCGACAAACGCATCAAAGCCGGAACCGTTGGCCGTGTTGCCCTTCTCGTGGATCTTGATCGTTCCATCCGAGTGAACCGCCACCGGGAATTCGTAAACCCCCCGCTCCTGCCAAGCAGTTATGGGAAATGTGCCCGTGGTCCAGTGCAATTCAGCGTAGTTGAACGCCACATATCGGGCGTTCTCGTTGTTGTCCTTGTCCGGGTAGAACCACCAGACTTCATTGAACTTGTCGTTGATGCCCGCGTAAATCAGGTCTTCCTGCAACCCGGCGAGGTTGTCGAAGAAATCATCCCGATCAGGGCATTGGATCGTGATCGGCGCACCACCCTGCCACATCATGAACTCGCGGCTGGATGCGAGCCAAAACACCTGCCCGCTATCGCCCGCCCGCGCAAAGGCATTCGGGCCGATCAATCCGCATGACGTGCCGACCAGCGTGGGCCGGTAAACCGTGTCGATGTCCGCAAGATACTGCATTTGATACAGCGCGGTATCGGTCCAGACCAGAGACACGAACGGCATGGATACGCCGTTGATGATCCGCGACCCTTCCGCAAGCCGGAAGCCACCGGCTGAATTCGTGCTCGTCGGTGTCCAGTCGTTTGTTGTGAAGCCGCCTTCGATCTTCGCCCATGCCACCCGCATCGGATCGAACGTGGATGTGGATGCATCCTCAGTCCCGAGAGCCACAAGAAACCGCTCGGGCGTGACCATGTGGGCAAGGTTCTCCTGCGGCGCGTCAGTGGCCGCAATTGCCGCCATCTTCTGCGACGGGACACCCTGCCATCGGTAAAGCACGCTGTTGCGATAATTTGCCACCAGGTCTTCACCGAAATTGTTCATGACCCATATGCGGGCGCGGAGATCGGTCTCTCCGGACGGGAGCGAGTACGATCCGCCCGAATACGTCCCGGTCGAATAGCCCGCCTGCGCCGTCGTGTTCTCTCTGCCGGGGTTGATCGCGTATTCGTATGTGATGGTTCCGCCACCCGCCGATGCCGTGGACGTGGCCGCGCTCGCCGCCTCAATCGTATAGGTGTCATCATCAACAACGGTGACGGAATACGCTTTGAGGCCGGTATATGTCGGCGTGCCGCCACCCGTCGCACTCGATGTCGCCGCCGTGGCCTGCGTGATCAGGAGCGTATCAACGTCGAGGACAACCACCGTGTGCGTGGTGTTGATATTGGCCGACGCGACCCCACCCACCGCCGTCGCGCTGGCGAACGTGATCCGGTCGTGCGTATCAAGACCGTGCGCCGTCTCCGTGACGATCAGCGCCTTAGAGCCTTCCGTGGTCCGGATGCTGCCCGAAGAAAGCGTGCCACTTACGCCAAGATCCAGACCGCCGACTGTCGAAGCGTTCCGAATGAACGCCAGGGCGCCGTCAGAGAGCCCGTGGGCGGTATGATCGACCGTGACCGTAGCATCACCGTCCGTCGTATCGAGCTTGTCAGTGAGCGTCGCAGCGGCGCGGACGGGTGTTATGTCCCAAAGGTACGCCTCCGAATAGACATAGCAGTTCGTGTGCGTGCCGAAGGCGATGGGCTTATCGCCGTCTTTGCGCTCCCATGAATGGATGCCGCGCGACTTGCCGGAGAACGTCTGTTCCGTCAGATCCTCATAACCGCCAATAACCTCCGGGTGCGACTTGCCTCCGACGTTCCGAAAGCGCACCTTGTCCGCGTCGATCCACCGGCCTTCAGACAGAAGCGCGGTGTTATCTTTGATGACACCCGGACGAATCGGCAGTTCGATCAGCATTTAGACCGTCCAGAGCATGTTTGAGCCGGAATTCGCGGGCGGGAACGTGCCAGCAAAGCCCGGTTGCATCTGAGGATTGACCGGAGCGCCGAACGAAGCCCCTCCGTAGCCGCCATACCCGCCCATCGGCTGAAAGCCGCTCAGGAGGCCCTGAAGCGCTGGCATGGAACCCCAGCCGCCCTGCATCGGTGGTGTCTGCGGTGTCGGCTGAATCTGCGGCCCCATCCGGTCGTACATATTGACCAGCGTGTTCGCGTCCCAGCCGTTTTGCTGGCCCCACTGCCCGAACTGACCGTTGCTGAAATCGCCGCTGTAGCCGGTGACATCTGCGACCCAGCGATTGCGCTCAGGGTTTGCCCCCCAATTGCGGTTCGGGTCTTGCACTTGCTGCCGGTTGATCGGAAGACCGCCCGTGTTCTGTTGCATACCACCGGACAAAAGCCCGCCACCCCATCCGTACATCATCGATCCTCCAAGGCTTTGATCATTGATTTGACCTGTCCGAAATGGGTGGTCATCGAATTGCGGAGCGGGTCGATCTTGCTGTCCACCCACTGGTTAATCAGGTAGCCGCCGCCGACCGTCAGCGCGGCGCACAGGAAGAAAACGATAACCACATATCGAGCGATGGAATCACGGTCGCCCGGTGTAATGCGGGACATGCGACCCTCCCAAAACGGAGCAAAGGCTGTCAGGCAATTGAACAGCGGGGACCACCTGCGGCCCGTCATGCGGCGCAGTGCTTCGATCTGCTCGTTTGAAACTTCACCGGCCCGAACGATGCACAGTTCTTCGCGAGCCTCGGCAATAAGTGCGTCCGACTTTACTAAGCCCCTGCCCTTGGTAAAACGGAACCACTCACGCCCGACGATGATCGACCGTCCAGCCGTTCCGAATACAACTTCGACAACCGTTCCCGCCCAGGTCTGAGGCGTGCGGGTTACGAGCCGTTTGACGGCCATCCGCCGCTGCTGTCGTTCGTCCCTGCATCAACGTTGATCAGGTTGAGCGCGGAGACATTCGCCGCAGTCCGAACTGCATCTGACAGAACGACCGCGTTCCGAATGATGCCCATTTTGTAAGCGTAAGCCGCATCAAAGAACGCCTGCACTTCAGCATCCGACATCGTGACATTGTGGTTAGACGTGCATCGCCAGAAGCCGCCGTGATGGTTCGTGCCGCCCTTCGCAAACCGCACCTGAACCGCAAGCATGTTCGCTTGATCGTCGTCCAGAATGGCGTATGTGTGCGGGTCCAGAGGATCTTCGCCGGGAATGGCATAGGTAAACCCGGCTGCGACCAGAGCATCGGCTTTGCGATTGATCGCCGCCGCCTTGTCCGCCTTGCGCTCGTTCAGCGTTTTGGTGGGCGTTGACCACGCCTGCCCGGTCCAGACCGGCTCATTGTGCGTCACTTCATTATGGGACGGCTTGCTTTTCCACTCGCCGTCGTTCGTGCTCCACCGCGCGTCTGCATTTGGCTTGTCAGGCACTTCAGCCCATCCGAGCGCGGAACCGACGACAGAGAACCACTGAGCCGGATCGGTGTACGTCTGTCCGTTGTAGCGAACACGATGCGGAAGGCGAAAGACCGGCTGCGCGTTATTCCGAGAGTACATGACCATGCGTCACTCCTACGCGCTATCGGGGAAAGCGGCGGCCGGTATGTCGAAAGCGATGCGGCTTTCGCCCTTCGTGATCCGCAACTCGTCCATGTGGCAGGCAAGCGGCGTCGAGCCGGTGGACGGGTCGTTGCCGATGGCGTGGTTCGTGCCGGAAATCGGCGTGAGCGACGACGTGAAGGTTGCGCCGATTACACCGTCCATCGACAGAAGGTAAACGTTGTCGATTCGGCTGATCTTCACATAGTGCCAAGTCAGATTGCTTGGCGTTCCAAACTCCAAAGCGTTCGCGATGTCGTACGTTGAAGCCGCCGATGAGGAATAGAACTCGATGTTAGTCCCATCCCAATAGACAAGCTGCGCCTGTCGGCTGGACCCGTTGTCTCCTAGATTGAGAAAGGTTCCCGCGCTCGTGGACGTGTTGATGCGGAACCAGAACTCAATGCAGTAATCCGCCGTCAGGTTCAGAACCGCGTTGTTCGGCAGCGTGACGCTATCGCCCGTCCCGTCCAGCAACAGGCTGGCAGTGCCGTACTTGAATTGCGCGGTATCAAGCTGCGCATCGCCTACCGCCGTCAGCGTCAGGCTGTTGCTACTGCTGTCCGTGAACGTGGTTGACCCGTCCGCGCCGTCGAAATGGCAAAGCACGGAGACATCGGCAAACAGTGAATCGACGTTGGACCCGCCGCCACCACCCGCGCCCGTATCCGAGAACCGGACAACGCCGCGCTTTTCGTTATAGCTTGGCATGATCAGGTCGCATCATAGGTTTCATACCAGCCATAACAGGCCAGATCGCTATCAGCCGACGCTTTGCCGCGAAGCACATCACCGGCCTTCAGAAGGATCGGCGCGGGCATGACCTTGGCATTGTCACCCGCCGCAATCTCAGCCGACACAAGCAATTCTTTCGCCGTGTTGCTGTCGCTCGCATCGGTGAAGTCAATCGTGATATCAGCCGCGTTGGTGCCGTCGATATTCACACCGACGACAGACATAACGATGGTGTCCGCCCCTGCGCCCGCCGTTAGCATCCCGGTGAACGTGGACGAATTAAGGTCGCTGTAGAACGTTCCACGCGCCATAGGTCACTCCTTAGAAGCAGGCTGAGAGATAGAAAGCGGTCTTAAGCGGAACCGCGTCCGTGGCGCTGTCAGGCTCGCCAGCGGTCGTCGCCGTACCGGCAGGCCCCTGAGCGCCCGTGTCGCCCTTATCGCCGTTGAAGACCGGCGTTACGGTAATAGCCTCGCCATTCGCAAGCGACCCGTTGCCGTCAACATGCGTGACCGTGAAATCCATGTATCCGGCGTTATCCGTAAGCGCCGACACCGCGTAGATGTGGAAGTTCGCGGGCGTCGCCTTCGACCGAAGGATGATCCGCGACGGCACCGACGACGTGCTGTCGTCCCAGGTCAGCAGCCACCCGGTAACGTCCGCGCCCGTGGCGTCCAGATCGTCAACGTAGATGCCCGTAGCACTGCCCTGCGTCGCGTTGTCCAGGCGCAGCGTACCCGCACCCGGATCGGCGTCCGTGGTCGTTGTGGAGAAGGTATACGAGAGCGCACCCGGATAGGTCTGGTCCGCCGACGTGAAAATGTTCAGGCTGTAGACGTTCGTGCCGTCCGTGTAGACGATGGCCGTCCGCCCCGCCGTCACAGATGCCGAGTTTGACCCGTTGTCGTACGTCACCGCATAAGTGGTCGTGTTGAACACCAGCCACCAGTTAGCGCGGGCTGGAATGGTGATGGTCGGCGCGGCACTCAGCCCGCCATCCGTCAGCCGGTGAATGCGCGGCGCAATCTCGTTCGTGGCGGAATAGTTCGTGCTCGTCAGGGTCTTGTTGCCCGTCAGAGCCATTGCCTCGATGCCCCATAGCGCATCGTCAATCTGGTTGAAGTTGCCGTTCAGACCGTTGCTCAGGCCCCACGTATTGAGGTTCTCGCCAAGCGCCTGAAGCCGCAGCAGACCGTTTGTGGACGGAGAAGCCATATCTTACCTCACGAAACCACGGCGCGGTCTGTCACCCGTCGCCAATTTGTGCCGTCGCTGAAAGCCACCACGGCCCCGCCCGTCTCATCGCTCACGTAGATCATTCGCCCCGGCTCAGTCGCGCTCGGGACCGTCGCCACCGTGTAGCTGGCAAGCTTCGGGATCTGACCCTGCCGGAAATACGTCGCCTGCGTTTCCGACATGAACGGGATAAGCACCCTCACAAGCTGAACCGCCCAAAGCCGCCAATCCGCGAAGTTCGTCGGCTGCGGAATCATATGACCGCCACATCAACGGTCGTGCGAACCGGAGCGCCGTTGTACCGCGCCCGCGCGTCCGCACCCTTCAACTCTGCAAGCGCCCGGTCATAGAGCCCGACCCAGTATTGAAGCCGCTGATCATCACCGAGATACGGTGCCGACTGTGCCAGCGACCCGAAAAGGTAAATGTCCGGGTAGTACGTCAGCAGCCAATTCGTATCGCTGTCGCCCGAAAGCGCCGTGAGCGACTGGTAATAGTAAAGCGTCGCCCCATCCGCCGCCGCAGGGCGCGGGCCGACTTTCACCGTATCGCCTACAATTGTGTAGTGGACCGGCGTTCCCGTCGTGTCGTTCACATAGGTCTGTTCGAACTGTGCGAGCGTCCGGAATTCCAGCGGCGAACGTGGCGTCGAGTTCCACACCAGCGCCCGCGCTTCCAGGTAGTCGCTCGGCAGCGTGGCCGATCCAGCCGTAAACGTCAGATCGGTATTGACCTCCATCCGTCGATTGCGGGCGTCCGTGTTCTTATCCACAGACACTTCGCAAAGCCGGATAAAGTCGGGAATGCGGGCCGTCAGATCCTCACGATCCAGCCACCCGGCAATGGCCGACTTCAACTCAGCGTTTGTTGAGATTGCCATTGCCTACTCCCGAAAAGGAAAGGGCGGGTTTCCCCGCCCTCTTACTTCTTGCCGCCCTTGCGACCCTTGTAGTCCATCATCTTCTTGGCCGCTGCCGACTTGCCGTCCGACCCACGCGAGCCATAGGTCCACGTCATGCCGCCCGCACCTTTGGCGGTGCCGCCCTTTTTGCTACCCTTCATCGATTTCTCTCCTTACAGAGGTTAGATCCCACTCACCCTTCTGCTGCCGGATCAGCTTCGCGCTGTCCCACCAGTAGAAGTCCTCGCCATCGCCGCCGTATTTCCATGAAGGCGGGTCAGGGACCAAAATTCGCACCGGAACGCCAAGCCCGCCCGCAAGGTGGACACCCGACGTTGTGACAGAAACCACCATGTCCAACTCGGCAACCAGAGCCGCCGTGTCGTCGTAGTCCTGCGTGTTTGTCAGGAACGGGAAATGCCGAACCGGCGTGCCGTCGATCTCTCGCCTTGTCTGGTCCGCATCCTTGTATTCGAGCGACACAAACGTTGCGTTCAGGTCTTTCAAATCCGCATACAGGCTATCGAACGTCGTGGACCGATCCGCCCCGCGCGTATCCGGCAAGCCACCCGTCCAGGCGAGGCCCACCTTTTTCCCCGGCAGGCCATCCAGCAACGCCCGCACCATGCGACGACGATCCGGACACGCCTTCAGATGCGGCTTTCCGAACAACTCCCGCTTTGTCCGGAAGAACTTCGGCAGCACCGCCATTGACACCCGCGCATCGGCCCCCTTGACCTCAACGCCGTCCTGTTTCGAATTGATAACCGTCGCCTCGGGAAAGGACCGCTCAAACAGCCCGCGAAGCCGCCGCGTCTTGCTGTCCACGATCACATTGTCCGCAGCGCCGATCAGGTCCGGAATGCAGGAGGAGAATAGGATCTCATCCCCGATGCCCTGCTCCCCGTAGCAGATCACCGTTTCGACGTGCGACCCGTCCCAGCGGACCTCATCGTCATATATCCGTTCCTCACGCTTCGGAGCGCCGATAGACCGCTCCGCGTATTCCCAGCCCTCCGCGAACTTGTGCTGAGCGAGGCACGACATGGACAGGTTGTCGTATGCCGGTCCACAGTCCGGGTTGTCCTCGATCACCTGCCGCGCGACGCTTTCCGCCATCTCCCAATTGCCCAAATTGAGATAGCAAAGCCCGATATTGTTGAGCGAGTGCCAGTCGAACGGATTGGCAAGCCGCGCCTGCTCGAAAAGCTTCAGCGCCCCGCGATAGTCGCCCGACTGCTGGACGCACATCCCCATGCCGTTAAGGCAATGATTGACCGTTAAAGGTGCCTTGGCCTGCCCAGCCTCGAAAACCGAATACGCCGCTCCGTAGTACCCCATCCGCAGAAGCGAGTTTCCCGCCGCATAGAGGCCCTGCCAGGACGCCGGATCGGTGTTCAGGTACCGGCACGCCCAAGCAAGCGCATCGGCTGGCGTATCGCCTTCCAGCGCCTCTACAGAGCGGACCAGTTCAAGCGGAGGCGTCACACCGTCCATTCGGCGGTCCTAAGCTTGCGGAAATCGATGTCGTTCAGCTTGCGGCGCATGTACGCCCAATCCTGTTTGGTGCTCGGATAGTGCCCAAGCTCCTCCGTAAACTGCATCATCACCGCATTCGGGATGGACGCAGCCCGACGCCAGGACTTGTCCTTATTCCAGCCGCCCGTTCCGTCATTCCGCAACGCGGCGTTCTGGTTCAGGATCGGCTCAACGTCCTGCACCGTCTCAATGTGGAACTTGTCCCCATCCGGCACATAGAAGTTGCTCACCCCACGATCTGCGTCATGGGAGAGAAGCCATTTTGATTTTGCCATGAAAGAAAAAGGGGAGAGCCGAAGCCCTCCCCCTCCCTATCGTTTTAGGGTTAGCTGGTGGCCCGGTCAGTGACCTTGCCGGACGACTTCTCGTTGTCCACGATCAGCGTGTATTCGCAGAGCATCTGCTCTTTCTCGCTGTCGCCGGTCTTCGCCAGCTTGTGGGTCGTCATCGGGCGGTACATACCGACACCGAACATGTCCATCTGAAGCGCAAGGACGGTACGCCCACGGCTGAAGCGGTTCGGCACGAATGCCACCTCACCCCAATCCGACACGTACACATCGGTCGCGCCGATGGTCACACCCGGTCCCACCTGCGGATTGTCGCGATACTGCGTCGCGATGCCCGCAAACTTGGAAGCCTGCCGCTTGTTGAAAGCGCCGAGCATGATGACATCCGGATCGCCACCGGCTTCCCAGATGGTCTGCAACAGCGTCTGAAGGTCGCTCTCCACGAACGTCGCGACGACGGTGGAATCCACCACAGCGCCGACATTGCCCGAAGAGAAGCCCGGCGTGGTGCCCGCACCGGAGTTGCCGTTGTAGTTGGACGACAACCAGTTTTCGAGCGCACCCAGAGCCGCACCCGTGGCAGTCGCACCAGCCGACGAAGCCTGAGAGCCCGTCAGAATGGTTTCCATGTCGCGGCGCAATTCAAGGCCCGCCTTCATGCGGATGAAGCCGAGTTCGTTCTGGCGACCGGCAGTCCGTGCGGCCTGAGCCGAACCGGAAACGCCGTACACCTTGTCCGAAATCTGGCAGCGGTTGCCGACACGGACAGTCGGGGAGCGGGCTTCAAGGGTCGCGTCGTCACCTTCAATGGCCTTGTTAGAGCCATTGGCGGCGGCAAGCGTGTCCGTCTGCCACTCGTGGTATTGAGCCATCACCTTCCGCTTGTCGGCGGCGGAATAGAAAGGGGTCTCAGTCGGGTCAACTCGGGTGATAGTGTCCGTAAGATCCTCACGGATACCCACCATGCCGAACGTAAGAACGGCATTAGCTGGAATAGCCATATCCTGTCACTCCATGATGAGCGTCAGAGCTTCCCGAGGATGTCAGCGGCGAGATTCCTCTGCTGGCGTCCGGAAGTCTGACTAAGCTTGTTCAACGACTTTGAAATAGCCTCACGCTTAGGGTCGCTCCGTCGTGCAGTGCCGGGCTTTCGTTCCGCAGGGGCTTTGGGCGAAGAACTCTCCACGGCTTTTGCCTTGCCGATCATTTCATCGTATCGCCGTGCCTTTTCGAGCATGACGTAGATGCGATGGTCGGTGACACGCGAGAAGTCTTCTTGACTGAAGCCAAGGCTTTCCGCCGTCTTCAATAGGGCTACCTCACGCTCGCCTCTCTGCTTGTCGTCGCTTGCGACATCGGCAAAGAGCGGGTGCGCGCGAACAGCCTCCATTTCGGACTGAACGTGCTCCATGTGCTTCTGTTGAGCCTGCTGGTGCTGCTGATACGCGACACGCTGGGCTTGTTCTCGGGCTTCCGAGAGTGCCTTCTGTCGTGCGTCGTATTTTGCTTTCTCTTCAGGCCACCCAAACGGGTCTTCCTGAGCGAGTTTGATCCAGTCCGGCTCTTGCTCCTGCGGAAACTGCTGCTCAATACGTTGCAGAGTTTCCCTCAGCCTTTCGGCTTCTTTCTGACTAGCCGCTTCCAACTGCCTCGCCTGCTCGGCAAGCTGTTGCGTCTTCCGCGTATAGTCGCTCTGTCGCAGATAGCCCTTGGTTAGCTCGTCACGCGTGACCTTCGCCTTTGTCCCATCCGGCAGATCGATTTCGATCTCATCCGATTGGGGAGGCGGGGTTGCTTCAGCGCCTTCCTCGTCTTCCGCGTCTACGTCGCCTTCGGCCTCAATGGCTTCCGGCGCGTCCTCTTCCGTATCTTCTGATACGTATTCACTTTCCTCCGGTGCCGCTTCAGGCGCGTCATCCGAAAGCATTCCGCCTAGAAGGCCCGCAGCCTGCCCAGGCGTAAGCGGACCAGTCCCTTCCGGGGTGTTGGTCTCTGACATGGAAATCTCCATTAAAGGAAAGTGGCGCATCACTGCGATGCAATGGCCTTAGACAATGCCCAAGACCTTCCGCCGACCGTTGTGGGTCGTGCGAATCTCTTCAAGCTCCTTGGTGGCAAGCTCGCCGTCCTGAATCACGCGCCCGATGTGGTCGCGGACCTTGTCCACGATGACGGCGGCAAGAACGAGATTGTGCCGCCCCTTGTCATCGGTCGGCGCACACTGAAGCGTTGCCTCCATGTACTGCTGCCGGACCTTCTGAAAGGCTTCCGCCATCTCAGGATGGTTCACGAACTCCTTGGCACGCTGCCCACGGCGTTCGCGGTCGATCAGGTTGTTGTCGTTCACCGGCTCGTATCCCAATGGTAAGGCTGGTCAAGCGCGGCCTTGATCTGCTGATAGCTTTCGCTCGACGGGTCGTATTCATCGTCCGGGTCAAACTCAGTGCCGAACAGATCCTTGAACCGCCCCGCCGCATTCTCAGACCCAAGCGCCTCAAACAGCGCAGGCGGCATGGCAAGACCACGCTGGCCCTGCTGGTTGTACATAAGGTCGAACGCATCCCGGTAAGTCAGCCGACGCGCTTGGTCGCCCGTGTTCGTGCTGCCGCTAGCATTCGGGTCCGTCGTGTAGACACCGGACGGCGCAATGGCGTTAAAGCGATTGCTGTTCGGGTCGTACTGCATCCCGTTGAGAAGCCCACCCGCGAAGTTCTGGCGAACGTCCTGAAAATCCCGTCCACCGCTGAGAAGCCCGCCGCCGCCATACTCGGGGCGATAGATCGGCAGAGACGGGTCAACAGTTCCCGCCATGGGATAGAGCGGGAAGCCGCCGATGGTCATCGCTGGGTTCATCTCGGCCTCGCTAATGGTCCGTTATGGATGCCGTCGGTTTGTGACCGTTGCCGCGCAAAATCGGACGCGCCTAGCGGGTCTTGAAACGTCGGAAATGCTGTGCCGCTTTGCTGCATATATGAATATGCCGCAGTCATTGCGTCTTCTTCAGATAAACGTCGCGGCCCGTCTCTGGTCATCCAGACGGACGGAATCACCATAAATCCGCCGTTTTGATCCGAAACTGTAATTGTAAATTCCGTCATCTGGCCGCCCCACTCAGGCACGGGGATTGACTCGCCCGGCTGAAGTGGACGCTGCCCAAGCAAACCCCGAGTAACGGGAACAGGCACCATCTCACCATCGCGGGCGGGGTCGTGCCCTTGAATTTGGTCAGCGTGATTTGTCAGCAAGCCCATCTCAATCCGACACGTCGATGTTGCCTTGTCCGTCACGCGAACCGGCCCGCATCTTCGCGGCTTCCAACTCGGCTTCGGCGGCAAGTTCCTGCATCCGGTACTGGTGTTCGAGGTTCATGCGGTCGCGTTCCAGCGCTAGCTTGTTCGAC
>Ga0208019_1001445_pt1 | contig 12620 bp, 25 predicted proteins | sample CB_VirMetaG_5_FD_184540 | JGI IMG/M metagenome (GOLD analysis project Ga0208019, IMG submission 184540) | Freshwater to marine saline gradient viral communities from Chesapeake Bay - CB_1508_1D Viral MetaG (SPAdes) (version 4) | ecosystem: Environmental > Aquatic > Marine > Coastal | place: USA...
CTTCTGTTGTGATGTTTGCCGGCACCACCTCTTTGAAAGGCTGCGACGGCAATCCAATTTCGAGTTTTAATCTTCCCGGACATTCAGGGCACCCCTTCACTGTCTTTATATTATACAGGAAGGGGCACCCGTTGTCAAGAAGAAAAAACTACCTTTCGGTAGGAACGATAATCATTCGTTCGGGCTTCGGGTTGAAATAAGGACGCTGCCCGCTCCGCTCATCTGTAATCCAGAGCCGCTGAACATTGCACCGAACCGGCTTCGGAGCTTCCATATCCGTGCAAATGATGAGCCCATCGAACCCACCCTTCTCATTCACAAACTTCGTGGGTGCATCGAAGCAGGTTCCACCGTGCATCACACGTTCACGCTTGCGCTGCATTCCCTTCTTCCAAACATAGTTCAGACTTTCATCGACACGAGTATCGAAAGGAATGACCGTGAACTCTGCAATCTTTGCGAGCGAGTTGAGTTCCGCGAAGAATGCAGCGAGCATTTCGTCGGAAACCGAACCGGACTGGTCGATAGCAATCGCAATCTTTGCGGTTCGCGAGGACTTCTTGCCCGGATGCTGGTAAGGATACCGCTTGTTGATCTTGCGAACGGTCGAACGCTTGTTTGCCTTCTGACTTTGCTTCACAAAGTAACGAAGCACCTTGCGCCAGTCAATCTTGGTGGTAATCCCATCCATGATTTCCTTGCGACAGTTCGCAGGAACGGAGCCCCATCCACGGGAAGAAGAGTTTGCCTCTTCAACCGCATCCTTGATAAACTCCTTTACACGCTCCTCGGCAATCTGCTTTGCCTGCTCAGAGGCTTCATCCCATCCATCGTGGTCATCAAAGGAGTCAGCGTTGTCCAGAGGATTTCCCCGGCCTCCACCGGGCTGACCTTCGCCGGGAGTTCCGCCACCACGTTCGCCCTTTCCGCCGCCACCTTCGGGCGGCTGGTCCTTCAGCATCTTACGCAGTTCGGACAAATACCATTCAGCGGACTTGCCAGCGGGCAAATGTGCGAAAGGACCCTTTCCGGGGAAGCAAGCCATCTCGGGAAGGTTGGGAAGGCACCCATTGATGGAAAGGTCCATCGCAATGTTGTGCAACTTCCTTTCCTGTGGGTCCATATCCCTGAATGTCGCGAACCGTCCACCAGTAACGTGCTGATAGACGATGTGGTAGAACTCGTGCTTGAGCACATCCTTCTTTCCGGCATCCTCCAGACCCGCGAAAAACTTTGGATTGTAAACCATCTCCAACTTGCCTTCTTCCGTAACCATCACGCCCGCAGTCGGGATAGCGTTGGAAGCCTTCTTATCCATACGACGCGAAAGCGCCGCAAAGAAAGGCTCGTCCATAAGGAGACGATGGACGTGCAAACCAAGGTCAAAGGCGAGAACCTCAGATTCCTCGATTTCCACAGTTTCAGAATTCATTGGCTTAGTCATAGCTTCTTTCCTTCACTGTCCTTGTATAATAGCAGCTCAGGGGCTCCCCGTCAAGGGGAATCTTCTTCAATTCTTGAAGTATACAGAATGTGAAGTAATAGGGGCATCATCGACAAAGCAATGTCGATGAGCCCCGCATACTCCATTGTTACACCTTGTCGCCGGTCAGAATCTCAACGAGGTAAGTTCCAACCTTGCGACCGTTCGCATCTTCCGCCGAGTGAAGCGCGATTGCATTCTCCTGGCAAGCGTTTCCGACAACCGTCCACAGCTTCATCGCAGGCTCAGAGGCAAGCGAAGTGAAGTAAGTCGCGAGGTTGGCAATCTCGGTATCGTTCAGAGTCGAAGCCAGCCGATCGGACGCGCCCAGCTTATCAATCAGAGCGCAGTGAGCGTTGAGATCGATATCCGGGGTCATACCCTTGTCGAGAATGTCCGAGACGGTCACAACCTTGCTGTAGTTCGCAACGAAATCGTTGAAAGCGACAGCGGCTTCAAAGCCGAGGTAAGCCGACGCGAGCGAGAAAACAGTCGGGTTGGACTGTCCAGCTTCCAGAAGATTACCACGCGACACCGTATCGGAGAAACGCGACCACGAACGGCGCGACGGGTAAACCTTGTTAGGCTCCGGGTCGTCATTGTGCTCAAGGTGCTGAACGTTGTTACGGATGAAGTCCGTCACGAGGGGATCGCAGTTCGTCTTTGCCCAGGAAAGCCAATCGTCCACGGACGGCTCAACATCGAAAACCGTGTAACGGTCAAGCTCGGCGGGGTCCATTTCACCCACCTGATAGGAAGCCGCGCCGGCGTGAGTACCACCGTTGACCGCTGCGAAAATCAGCGTATCCGGGTGAAGCGCGTGACCCGCGAGCTTGCGGGAATCGCAAAGCTCAAAGATGCCCTGGCGAACTTCGAGAGTTGCACGGTCCACCTCATCGAGGAAAAGCACCACACCGTTGTCGCACGCAGTCGCGAACCAATCGGGAGGACAAAAGGAAGTTACACCCTCATCCACAGTCGGCAAACCGAGGAGGTCACCTTCGGTCATCTGCGAAGCACGACGCTCGACAACCGGCATTCCGAGGGACTCGGCATACTGATAAACCACGGAGGACTTACCGATGCCGTGGCGACCACGGAGAAGGACAGGATGCCCCGCGTTAGTAACGAGGGGAAGGACGGTCAGAAGATTCTTGAAGTCGATTGCCATGTTTTCTTTCTTTTTCTTTTCCAGTCAGTTGAGCACTATTGCTCTGTCCACTGTCTATATACTATCACACCAGGGGCTCAGAGTCAAGCCCCAAAATCATCTCTTTCTTTATTAACTATCTTCCACCGGAAGTTCCGAGTCGAACATTTCCGAAAGTTCGATCTCACCGTTGACATACTTCTGAAGTTGGTCACGCCGGGAATCATCAAAAGTAACAAACTGGTCCTCCTGAACACCGTCCCCGTTTGCGCCCTTGAAATGGTCCTTTGTAACGTCCTTCACAGTTGCCGTGCTCGCCCAAGCAGAATCAAAATCCTTTACAGCAGGCGAAACGATTTCCCAATTGATAGTTTCCCCGGCGTAATCGCTCCTATCATACTTTGTAATATCGCCAAAGCAGTTCTTTCGCGCTAAAAAGCGAGGAACAATACCGGGAATACAAGGCAAACCAACACCGACATTGCAATAGTGTCCGCGTTCGCTTTCGCTTCCGATAGCCTGATAGAACCCAATATCATTGTTGAAAGACAACCACTCCGACGCTGTTCCAATGCCGGAATAGTGAGACATAAAAGCGTTTGGCATCTTGTTCATCACCATTCCCACCGGAGGAACGTAACCCTCCTCACTAGGATACACCCACCTATTATTCTTTCGGTAAGTAATCTTCTTTGAGCTAACCATAGCACCGATGCCCAGACCGATATCCTTTGCCCACTTTAGAACAGCCTTTCGCCACAAAATCAGATCGTCCTGAAACTGCGCCTTGTGCTGCTCCATAGACTTGCAACCTGCGCGAGTGTGACCTTCTGTCTTACAGTAAGAGCAAGTCTTCGGCTTATTCTTGCGAGCCTGAATTGCCGCCCACTCACGACCGTGATAAGAGTTGGGATCTTCTTCCCACTTCTTCTTTAGTTCAGGACAACCAGTTCTGTTGTGTCCCTTTTGACCACAATAACTGCATCGAACGGTTCCAGAATAACTCATTTTTTTTCTCCCGTGTTCAGGGTTTTCTCTCAACTTCTAACTTTATTCTACCAGCCTCGGAGGTGGCTGTCAACCTTTATTTCTCAAACAAGGGGGGCAATCACTTTTCGGGGATTGCTGCCTAGACAACTTTCAACTTATTTTGCGCGTCCATCACCCATCAAAGTGATATCCGCGAGGGGATTCAAGATTGTCATTGAAACCCGATCATTAAAAATAATCACCCCTATTTATTTGTCACTTACGCTTCTTTGCTTTCTTTAGATGGCGCTCTTCCGTCCAAACCGGCTGCGCTTCTCCAATCACAAGAACCTGAACCGGCTTTGCTCCATTTGCGTGAGACCTGACCTTTTCTACATCACCGTACTTTAAAATAACACAAGTCTTGCCCCGGTAGCGCAACAGATCAGCATTTGCGCGGAAAACAGCAGCACCACCAACAGCAAACTTCGGCTCCTCTTTCAAGTTGCGAATGACAGCCGACGCATACTTGTTTTCTACAGTCTTGTTGTATTCCTTCATCGAAGGAATGCCCTTTACGCTACGCTCGCCTGCCTCGTTAATGGTGAGATACTTGCCCACAAGATTGCTGTAGTATCCGGTTTGGTAGTAATAGCGAAGAGCGATAAGGAACTTTTCTTCCTTCTCCTCGTTCCAATCCTTTGCGAAATCGGCGCGCGCCTTGATAGCCTCATCAGACCAGCGACCCTGAATCTGCTGAATAGTTGCTTCCTGCGCCGAAGAAAGCGAGCGACCCTTGTTCAGTTGAGTTGCGATAGACTCAAGGAATCCATAATCCCAACTATTCTCCTCTCCGAAAATGAGGATTCGTCCGATAATGTTGTTTACTTGCTCAAGCATCGTGGTTCCTTCGCTCATCGTGTATATATACTAACACACCCGGCGGCGGCTGTCAAGCAGAAAACTCATTTGGGTAAAAGATGAGCATATGCTTTCGTTGTTCGTCATTGGCTCGCTTGAAGACTTCCAGGGCGGTTGTCGCTTTCCCATTTAGCCACCATACTTTGTCGCCGTTTGCTCTTTCAACAGCAGGACCATCTTCACGGTGTCTTATGCCGTTTAGGCACCATACTTTGGTGCCGTCTGCATATTCAACAGCAGGACCATCTTCACGGTGGTATTTGTCGTTTAGCCACCATACTTTGTCGCCGTTTGAATATTCAACAGCAGGACCATCTTCACGGTGAAGTTTGCCGTTTAGGAACCATTCTTTATCGCCGTTTGGATAAGTCTTACAAGTAGGCGTGGCATTGCTCATCGTGCTTACAACTTATCACAGACCGGCGCCGCTGTCAAGCAGAAAACTCATTTGGGTAAAAGCAAAGCATATGCTTTCGTTGTTCGTCATTGGCTCGCTTGAAGACTTCCAGGGCGGTTGCTCTATTGCCGTTTAGGAACCATTCTTTGTCGCCGTTTGCCCATTCAACAGCAGGGCCATCTTCACGGTGTCTTATGCCGTTTAGCCACCATACTTTGGTGCCGTTTGGATATTCAACAGCAGGACCATCTTCACGGTGAAGTTTGCCGTTTAGGAACCATTCTTTGGTGCCGTTTGGATAAGTCGTACAAGTAGGCGTGGCATTGCTCATCGTGCTTACACCCTATCACAGACCGGCGCCGCTGTCAAGCAGAAAGTAGAGTTTGCAGATTAGTGATGTGCTTGCACTTTCCACGAAACTGAAACCCTGAACATTCACACTTCCACTTGTCGCCTTGCTTTGTAACTTTGTAGGTATTGCCCTTTGAGCCCTTTACTTCAATTACCTTTTCAGGTTCATCAGAGTAATTGGAATCCCAATACTTGCGAGCTTCCGCGCCCCAACAAAACAATTCTTTGGCATCTTCCAAAGTTGTATCGTCGGGAACTTCAATCCAAGTGCCACCAGAAACAGCATAATACTTGCCGTGTTGGCCTTGCATAATTGTTGGATGATAGAAAACTACATGTCTTCCATCAGGCGTCATATTGCGAAGCATACTCAGCAGCCAATCGCTTGTAGGTTTCAGCCTGAAAAGTATCAATGTTGAAGTATTCCTCTTCAATCATATCCCAATACACACCCACAGCATTTAGCATTTCTTCAACATCTTTGTCTAGCGAACCGGACTGACGCCTATCTTCCGTTAGTCGCTCCAAAGCCTTTTGTTCGAGATTCATAATACTGCTCAAAGTCATTTCGTCCTCGCTCATGTAATCGCTCATTGTTCCTATACTATAGGACACGACGAGAGGATTGTCAAGTTCTCTTCGTCAATCCAGCATTCGTCGCCGTGTGCAAAATGAACCCAATAGGAAGGAACATAAAGACGCTTCCACTTCTCCAACACAATCCCGACTTTACCGGCCAAGTTTTTGCCGTTGATTGTAGAGGCACCCAAAGTTTCCTTATTGACTTTTACCATATCGCCAACATCATACATCGGTCATTACCATTCTTTAAGTGGCACGGAACTTCCGCATTTTGCACAAGATCGTGCGGGCGCGTGTCTCTGGTGCCCACAAAACCTACAATACCAAATGGTCTTTGCTTTCTTCACACGCTGATAATATTCAATTGGTCCAGCCGTACTGTTTCTTCAATGTCGGACCAATCAAATGTGTTTTCAACCCGCGTGACAGACCACCAGATAGTAATCCCGTAGTCAACTTCTCTTACTACAAGACCAATATCATCAATATCTTGTTCGTTTCCAGACTCTTCGAAGTTACCCCACCAGCGAACTAGTGAGCCAACTTTTAGATCGTAACCTTTGATCATTTATCAGTCACCCATTGAAAGGATTTCAAAGTCATGCAAAGGACGCCACATCGTAGGACCATCGCCCGCAAATCGGATATACTCTCCACTTGCGTCAGCCATATATGCCGTAACGATCTTCATAGCCTTTGAAGCATCATCGCGCACAAGCGCACCAACCATAGGCTTACCACGGGTCATTTCGTCTCCCAACTAATCCCAAGAAAGTTCCAGATGTAAATAACACAAGCGACACCAATGAGAAAGTGAAGCATTCTAACTCCTCAGTATTCAATGTAAGTTACGGGTGTAATGTCCAGATAGCCGGAACCACGAACTTCAATATCGCCGTTATCTTCTCCGACCCTTACAAAGCGAATAAGGTCAGAAGACAAAACTTTATTTCCATCGTCGTCCGTGATGTTGTATTCATCACATTCCGCCTCAGTCACAAACTGATCAATCGCGCCAACATCGGGATAACTTAGATACCACTTGATACTATCCCAATGAAGAAGCCACGACTTATCACCACAATAATCACGGTCAAACTTATCAGCATTCCGAAACACCAATGCTTCCGCTTCCTTGTTCTTTGAAGTGGCGAGCATCAGAAAAGGGATTAGTTCCTTGCTGATAGCCAATACAACTTGCGAGCGATACCCCATATACACCTGTTCTCCCATCGTGCTTACAGATTACCACGCCGAGCACGGGTTGTCAAGCAGAAAACTCATTTGGGTAAAAGATGAGCATATGCTTTCGCTGTTCGTCATTGGCTCGCTTGAAGACTTCCAGGGCGGTTGCTCTATTGCCGTTTAGGAACCATCCTTTATCGCCGTTTGCCCATTCAACAGCAGGACCATCTTCACGGTGAAGTTTGCCGTTTAGGAACCATTCTTTGTTGCCGCTTGGATGTTCAAAAGCAGGACCATCTTCGCGATGTCTTTTGCCGTTTAGGAGCCAGATCTTATACCCGTTCGGATAAGTCGTACAAGTAGGTTTGTTATCGCTCATCGTGCTTACAACTTATCACAGACCGGCGCCGCTGTCAAACAGAAAACTCACTTGGGTAAAAGCAAAGCATATGCTTTCGTTGTTCGTCATTGGCTTGCTTGAAGACTTCCAGGGCGGTTGCTTTATTACCGTTTAGGAACCATTCTTTGTCGCCGTTTGCCCTTTCAACAGCAGGACCATCTTCACGATGTCTTTTGTCGTTTAGGAACCATGCTTTGTGGCCGTTTGCCAATTCAACAGCAGGACCATCTTCACGGTGTCTTTTGCCGTTTAGCCACCATTCTTTGTCGCCGTCTGCCCATTCAAAAGCAGGGCCACCTTCACGGTGAAATTTGCCGTTTAGCCACCATACCTTGTCACCGTTTGCCCTTTCTTCACGGTGAAGTTTGCCGTTTAGGAACCATTCTTTGGTGCCGTTTGGATGTTCTTTGTAAGTGGGCTTGTTATCGCTCATCGTGCTTACAGCTTACCACAGGGGCAGGTGCCTGCAAGTGGAAAACTCATTTGGGTAAAAGCAAAGCATATGCTTTCGTTGTTCGTCATTGGCTTGCTTGAAGACTTCCAGGGCAGTTGTCATTTTGTTGTTTAGGAACCATGCTTTGTCGCCGTTTGCCCTTTCAATAGCAGGGCCATCTTCACGATGAATTTTGCCGTTTAGATACCATGCTTTGTCGCCGTCTGCCCATTCAAAAGCAGGACCATCTTCACGGTGTCTTTTGCCGTTTAGGAACCATTGTTTGGTGCCGTTTGCCCATTCAAGAGCAGGACCATCTTCACGGTGAACTTTGCCGTTTAGATACCATGCTTTGTCACCGTTTGGATAAGTCGTACAAGTAGGTCTGTTATCGCTCATCGTGCTTACAACTTATCACAGGGGCAGTTGCCTGTCAAGCAGAAAACTCATTTGGGTAAAAGCAAAGCATATGCTTTCGCTGTTCGTCATTGGCTTGCTTGAAGACTTCCAGGGCAGTTGTTCTTTTGCCGTTTAGGAACCATTCTTTGTCGCCGTCTGCCCTTTCAACAGCAGGACCATCTTCACGATGAAATTTGTCGTTTAGGAACCATGCTTTGGTGCCGCTTGCCAATTCAACAGCAGGGCCACCTTCACGGTGAAGTTTGTCGTTTAGGCGCCATTCTTTGGTGCCGTTTGAATGTTCTTTGTAAGTGGGCTTGTTATCGCTCATCGTGCTTACAACTTACCACAGGGGCAGGTGCCTGTCAAGCAGAAAACTCATTTGGGTAAAAGCAAAGCATATGCTTTCGTTGTTCGTCATTGGCTTGCTTGAAGACTTCCAGGGCGGTTGTTATTTCGTTGTTTAGCAACCATTCTTTGTCGCCGTCTGCCCATTCAATAGCAGGACCATCTTCACGATGTCTTTTGCCGTTTAGCCACCATTGTTTGGTTCCGTTTGGATGTTCATAAGCAGGACCATCTTCACGGTGTCTTTTGCCGTTTAAGAACCATTCTTTCTCGCCGTTTGCCCTTTCAATAGCAGGACCATCTTCACGGTGTCTTTTGCCGTTTAAGAACCATTCTTTCTCGCCGTTTGGATGTTCAACAGCAGGACCATCCTCACGGTGAGGTTTGCCGTTTAGGCACCATACTTTGGTGCCGTTTGGATGTTCTTTGTAAGTGGGCTTGTTATCGCTCATCGTGCTTACAGCTTACCACAGGGACAGGAGCTTGTCAAGTAGAAAACTCATTTGGGTAAAAGCAAAGCATATGCTTTCGTTGTTCGTCATTGGCTTGCTTGAAGACTTCCAGGGCGGTTGCTTTATTATCGTTTAGGAACCATACTTTGTCGCTGTTTGCCCATTCAACAGCAGGACCATCTTCACGGTGAAATTTGCCGTTTAGGAACCATGCTTTGTCGCCGTTTGCCTTTTCAAGGGCAGGACCATCTTCACGGTGTCTTATGCCGTTTAGGAACCATTCTTTGTGGCCGTTTGCACATTCAACAGCAGGACCATCTTCACGGTGAAGTTTGCCGTTTAGGCACCATACTTTGGTGCCGTTTGAATATTCTTTGTAAGTGGGCTTGTTATCGCTCATCGTGCTTACAGCTTACCACAGGGGCAGGAGCTTGTCAAGTCAAAAGTTGTCGCATCTTGATTGCGAGTAATGAACTACTGGCTTTGTTTCTTCCCACGTCGTGAGCGCAAGTGCGAGCGCATCTTGTTCTCCAAGATTGCCGTCACAAAACTTATAGTAACAATAGCCAAAGGCAACAGAAACAAAGATTTGTTAGAACACTTGCTCATAAATCTATCAATATAAGATCTTTTGTTATTCATTGTGCTTCCATAAGAAGTTCTCTCATTTTGAATAGACCTTGTTCTTTTGCTTTGCACTCCAAAAGAACATCCAAATCCAAACCGTAAGTGTTTACGGGTTCCCAAAAGGAATCTGAATGGGAGTTTTCTTTGATCTTTGGGTCGTTGTATTCTACAGAACGAGACTGTGAATAGTGTACAACCGGCCTTACGTCGCCCCAGGTTGAAGCTGCAAGTCGCAGAGCTTCCTCTTCTGTTTCCCCATCGTTCCTGAACTTATGATGGTGGAAATCAAATGTGATTGGAATGCCAATCTTTTTGTAGACCCCTTCATATAGTTCATGTGTAGAATACAAAGAGGGGCGATCATCTGCCTCAACTGTCAAACGTGTCTTTACAGCATCCGATAGTCTCTCAAAGTTTCTATTGAAGTTTCCAAGCGCCATTGGCTTGTCTCCGTAAGCAGCGCCAACATGAATGTTGATTTTTGCTTGGGGAGTTCTCGGTTGCTTCAACAAATCCAACATTTTGCCGTGGATCTCCAAGTCAGTAATCGTTGATAGAACAACCTTCTCCTTTGGAGAAGCCAACTTGTTGAATGGACCCGGATGTGTCGTTAGTCTCTGACCATATTTATTGGCTAAATCTCCTGCTTCTCCCATAATCCGAGCAATGTTCTCAAAATCTGGAAGATCCTCAATGTTATACTCTGATGCCCACGGGAACATTTCAGAAGATAAACGATAAAACTTGATGTTATGATCTTCGTTCCACTGAATAATCTTCTTTAGATCTCGGACATTCTCCAAAGCCAACTCGGAAGCATACTTGATACCCTTTTGTTCAAAGGTGCGCTTGATCATTGAACGATTGGTGATGATGCGTCGGCTTTTCGGCACATCTTCTGATAGTGACTTGACGATACAGGCGAAACCTAGATTGATCATTCATTCTCCTCTATAATCTCGTTAGACTTTTTTATATTCTCAATGTAGCACAGTGGTCGCAGATTATCAAGCGCCCAGCATTTCAAAAAGTTTGGATGTTCTAAACTATCATACGGCAACTTCGAATGCGGATAGATGTGATCTACATTCCAGTTTCCTTTTCCATTACCATAGTTCTCCCAAGTCATCCAATCTTCAAACTGACTTTCTAAATGCTCTTTTAGTTCTTGTGGAGTGTAAGGTAAAACATTCCAAACACTATCAAGTTTAGCACCATTGTTATTTTTTATTTCTCGTAATATTCTCCCACCCAACGACATTCTAAACTTGTAGGCAGGATCAATCGCAGATCGTTTCAGATAGTATTGTTTTTGATACTCTCTTCTTTTCTTTTTATTTTCTTCTCTGGAAGACCATTCCTTCCAGTTTCTTTTTGTTCGCTCTAATGTATTTGGATTTCTATCTCTCGCTTTATTATTGCGCTTCAAGAAACAAGGCTTACAATAGCCAATCCATTGGTTCTCTCTACCACTCTTTTTGTAAAAGTTGTCTATATCTTTGACTTCTTCACAATCAATACATTTCTTTGTCTTCATTGGGTTTGCCTCCTACTATAAATAGTCGGGAGACAAACTTTTCAACAAGCATAACCCAAGTTATTCACTTACAACCCCCAACTCATTCATATTACGATATTGACCATAGTTTCCGTCAAGCCATTGAACTTTTACTGGTGCCGCATTGCGCGGGTGATGATCAATACTTACAATCAAGCCGACTGGCGCATTCCGAAATCTACTTTTTATTCTCACCAAGTCACCGATTTTCATTCTTCGCTCTCACCATAATAATAGTTATATTTGGTTACAAATTCCTTACATAACTGAAGCATATCTTCTTTAGAGAGTGCTACAGTGACAGAAGACTTCGATCCTTCCCAAAAATCTGCCTTAAGCATAATCGGGTCATCGAGTCTTAGATAGACTAAGTTTTCATCAAAGCATTCAGCATAAAGATGATAACCTTTATCATAGCTTATTGTTGATTTGGTGCTCATTATACTGTCTCTGCATAAGTAACTTCGTATCGTTTTCTTTCGGGAAAATCTGTATCAGAAGGATTCATTTCTGAAAACTCTGTTACAAAATAAGCAGGATACTTTCCTGCCCTATAAGAATTGTATTCAGCCATAGTTGGAGCTATTTTGGAAAAATCATCAAATACACCATACCGATGAACTCCAAGCGAAGGATCACCATAGCGTATTATTTCAACAAGATAAATCATTCTTCGTTCCTAGTCCTTCTGTAGGCTCCGACTGTTTCGGGGATCAAATCACCGACTTTCACTGATAACCTTCAAATTTCTAAGAGCAATTTCCATTACTCTCTTGCTACCACGGTTCCAAACCACATTTACGGAGGGTTCAAGCCGAAAAGCTGGAAATCCAACGATCACTCCAAGCCAAGAACCATACATATAATCATCTTCTTCACCATCAGGAGCAAACTTGACAAGATCACCTTTTTGAAAACCGTACAACTTCTCCCTCATCGTGCTTACAATACCATAGCGAGCATGGGCTGTCAAGCGCCAATCAGAAATATAATGATAGGCAACCCAACCTATCTGCAAAATAAACCAACAGGGTTTTACCTGCGATGCTGCTTCTTCCCAAGCGTCTCATTACCACAGCCCGTCGTATATGCGTAGGCTTTCACCCCTTTATTGCTTGGTAGAACGGTGCCTAAAAATCCGGCTTTGGTTTCTTTTGCCCACCTGTTACAAACAGGGTATCTTCATTTTGGTCAAGTCACCGACTTACATTTTTCCCACCTCTTCTTTCTGATCTCGCCCCAATTCTCATAGCAACTATCACAAAGTGTTCTGATCCATGGCATTGACCTTTCTTCACCAGGCTTTCCGCACTCTTCACAGGTTTCACGCGACTTTGCCTCTGCCTCGCTGATTAGGTTGTAAAT
>Ga0208019_1001446_pt1 | contig 12620 bp, 14 predicted proteins | sample CB_VirMetaG_5_FD_184540 | JGI IMG/M metagenome (GOLD analysis project Ga0208019, IMG submission 184540) | Freshwater to marine saline gradient viral communities from Chesapeake Bay - CB_1508_1D Viral MetaG (SPAdes) (version 4) | ecosystem: Environmental > Aquatic > Marine > Coastal | place: USA...
ACAACATTCAATGATCTATTCGAGTATGAGCAAATCTCAGACAAAGAATGGAAACCATTAAACCAGAAGATGTCATGGGCATCTCTTTATAACATTGACATCACAGGATGTAATGTTCGCAATCGACGCAAGAACAACAGCACATCAATCACACCATGTGTCGAAGAGGAACTCTCGGATATCAACCGATGGAACAGTGGGTATTGGGCAGCAGTTCTCATCTCACCACGACATGCAGTCGTTTGTAATCATTACTATGTCGTTGTGCCGGGACAGCAGAACAACCTAGTGTTCTGGGGTAAGAGTGGTACAGAGTATCGACCAAAGGTAAAGTCAAGTGTTGATCTCAAAGGCGATCGCCGTATTCTGGAGTTTGAGGAGGATCTTCCTGCTGACGATGTGAAGATTTACAAGATCGTGGATGCACGATGGATTCCAGAGGGAACTAAGTTGTGGATCTACGACAATCAAGGTCGTATGCTCTACAAGGTACATGAGACTCTAAAAGAGTTCAAGTTTCCAGAATTCAACTTCCGACAAATCTGGCATCCAGATCCAGTTCTTGGTGATATCTGTGGTGTTCACTCTGGTGACTCTGGTTCTCCTGTATTGATGACAGATCCAGTCACAAACGAAACATACTTCGTTGGTGCTTATGCAGGTGGATATCCTTACTACGAGGATCGCAGCATAGAACAGAATCTCAAGGCACTCGATGATCGCATTCAGTTCGTCAAACCATCTCTCTCCCGTGGTGATGCGAACCGAGACGGGAAGGTTGACGGTGCTGATCTTGCACAGATTCTTGCCAACTTTGGTAAGGACGGTTATATCCAAGGCGATGTCAACTGGGATGGAAAGATCGACGGACAGGACATGGGCATCGTTCTCGGTGATTGGGGCGAGTGCAAACCAAACTATCTAGCATATGAAGATTGGTATATAGGAAACACTGGCGATACAAATGGTGCTGGTGTTTCAGTAAAGACAAATGGCGGAAATGTAACAGCCTTTTGATTACGTTGAATACAAATCTAATATAGAACTAAGTGAGCTGCTAATTGAAGCACTTGATTGTAACTGTGATACGGTTCTTGGTGTAGAACCATTTATTGAAGTATAAGTTGAATATGTAGTAGTATTTGACTCTACTATTATTTTTCCACCTGAATTTTGAATTAATTTATCGTAGTAATATAAAGTCCCTGGACTTGTTGGTGTTAATGCTATTATATTTCCAGTTTCAACTACCAGAGGATATTCAATTCCATTGTTCCATATTCCATCTTGCGTTGAGCTTATTGAGAAGTTTACCGATGATCCTATTCGATGAAAAATATAAGTACTTCCTGTAGTTAATTTTATTTCCGGTGTTACATATTCACCAAATTTATACTTGTATGTTACTTGATTTAATATTGGAGAAAAGAAAAATATGTTATTAGATGGTGTTGCGACTATTTGTACTGTACTCGCATCTTCATCAATATCAACTCTGAATAAATCAAAATTACTTTCAGCATTAAATCTGTTCTCCGTGGTCATTGTATAGCCAGCGGTTCCTCCGCTAAGTCCTAATATTTCATGACCATTTTTATCAATGATAATTGAAGTTATATCAAAAAGTTTTCCGCTATTAGTTCCATTATTTAATCTTATTTTATCGTTTGGAACAACACCTAAATTTATAAAACTTTCTGTGCTAGTAGAAGAAAAGAAGTTCTTTATCATGTAATTAGAATCAGTGCTTATACCAGAAGCAGATGTTAGCATTAGAAAATCTTCTGTAAAATTTTCTTTTTTGTATTTTTTATCGTAATCCTTTGGTGCTTCTACTGTATCGACACTGGCAACTAAAACACGATCGTATTTATTTAAAACTGTATAAGTTCCAGATATGTCACTTTCTTCGTTTGTTTCAGGATCAATATTGAATGCATCAGTTAAAGTTATTCCGTCACCAGTGGTAAGACCTGAAAATATAACTGATATTTGATCAAAGCTATTTGAGAAATCACAATGCGTAAAATCAAAAACTGCGTATGTATTACCTTCAACTAAAGTTATATCTGGAATACAAAGTATTGGTTTATCTATATCAGTATTATCATCGAATGTATCAAAAAATTTCAAACCATGAAACGACCCAGAAGCATATTGCTCTGGGGTCGTTGTATCACGGCGTTTTGTATTTCCTCTTGAACTCATGATCCGATATAATTAATTCTTCTGGTATCTCCAGAAATTCCAAGGACATATATTAGATTTGTATTGTTACACTCTAGGAAAAGACTTTCTCCCGATTCTAATACATATCCATTTGTTGTTATACCTGCAGATATACCGGAGTTTCCAACATATACAAAGCTTGCATTTGCTGGGTTAGATTTAATTGTTACTCCCTTATTTAGAGTATTTGATGGGAGTTGAGTTGCTGCGGTAGTCCCTGCAACAATAGATCCTGAAACCAAAACAGATGGCTGAGTGATTTCACTAACGATTGTTTTTTGGGTTCCATCTATAAAGAATCCACCAGTTACAGAGATTGCAGTTGATGGAGAATTTGTGACTTCAATTGCCTCTCCATTTCTTCCCTTAACCGCAATTGGCTCCGCTCCAGATACACCCTTGATGTTTAATGCTCCTGCTGCATCCTGGCTATTATTGGTTACACCTACAATTGCACTTGAGACGAATGTAAAGGTTGTTCCAGTGTTCACAAGGTTTACATTTATTGCATCACCAGAATTTCCTATAGTTGTGCCATCAGCAGCGAATAAAGAAGTGTTAACGTATCTTCCGCCATCCCAACCGAATACAGAAACGGAATCAGTTCCTGAATTTAGATTCAGTGTTCCTGCTGAAATACCTACAGATCCATGAACGGTAATGCTATCTGTAGTATGGCTTAATGCTCTTTCTCCTGTTACCGTGACCGCAGAACCAATATAAACTGTTCCGGTTACTCCTACAGGATCTCCTGTTGTTGAACCAGCAACAGCCAAGTAGTGCAATGTAGTTCCGCTGACGCCACTTACTGTGTAGTTGACTATAGGAAATGATCCACTGGCTCCGAGGTTGCCTGTGACTACTAGGGATTCTCCGGTGACTTCCATAATTTGAACTGGAAGTGGATATGTTTCGTTTGCTCTGTACGAGGTGTTTTCATCACCCCATACGAGTTTCGACAGAGGGAGGTGGCAAGTAGCACCAACTGGTGATGTTCCAAAGTCAGTACAAAAATCTGCACTTCCTCCATAGACATTTACTTTTAATGACATTTAAATTCTCCGTTCTATTATAATATATATATTTACATTGACATTTTCTAAAAATTACGCTAAAATAGGAGCATCAAATGGCTAACAGGTTCTGGGTACTTTCAAACGAAGATTCAAAGGCAGCAATTTTCAGAGCAAGACATCAGGCAGAAAATGGTGGAACATGGAACAAGGGGACAAACGGTTGGACCTGGACCTCCGAAAAAACTGAAGAAACTGAAGAAACTCCAAAGAAGAAGAGACTTTTTAGTAGGAAATCTAAATGATAACAGATGAGTTGAAAACACAATTTTGCAATGAAGTTTTAAAATTTACACAAAATAATAAAGAAACATATATCGACGCAGTTTTGCTCACATCCGAGAAATTTGGATTTGGTCCAGAAGTTGGAGCAAAACTTTTATCAAAGCCTATAATTGAAAAAATAAAAGTAGAAGGGGAAGAAATTAATTTACTTCCAAAAATGTGTAAACTTCCCTTTTGACACAGTATTATTAGAATTGATATTTAGTACTGGGATGGTCCCAGTGTAATAGTGCCGGGGTAGATCCTCGGGAAAGGATAACACATGAGTTTTGCAGATTTTAAGAAGAAGTCACAGAGTAGCATTGCAGATCTTCAGAAGAAGATCGAGGAGACTGAGAGCAAAGAGTCCTACAAGGACGATCGCTTCTGGAAGCCCCAGATGGACAAGTCGGAGAACGGTTATGCCGTGATTCGCTTCCTTCCTGCTCCTGGAGATGAGGAACTTCCTTGGGTGAAGACTTTCTCCCACGGATTCCAAGGTAAGGGTGGATGGTTCATTGAGAACTGCCCAACCACTATCGGTGGCACTTGCCCTGTCTGTCAGGGTAACACCGAACTCTGGAACAGCGGTATCGAGAGCGACAAGAACATCGCACGCGATCGTAAGCGTAAGATGCAGTACATCTCAAACATTCTTGTTGTTAGCGATCCTAGCAATCCTCAGAATGAGGGTAAGGTATTCCTTTACCGTTTTGGTAAGAAGATCTTTGACAAGATTCAGGAGGCTATGAGTCCTGAGTTCGAGGACGAGGATCCAATCAACCCATTCGATTTCTGGAAGGGTGCAGACTTCAAGTTGAAGATTCGCAAGGTTGCGGGTTATGTCAACTATGACAAGTCGGAGTTTGCAGGTCCGAGTCAACTCTTTGGTGGCGATGATGAGCAGCTTGAGGCTCTCTGGAAGAAGGAGTATTCTCTCCAGGCATTCGTCTCACCAGATCAGTTCAAGTCATATGATGAACTGAAGAAGAAGTTTGATAGCGTCATCGGTACGAATCTTCGTTCAACTGAAGTCAACAACGAAACTGTTGAGGATGTCGAAGATACTCCCTCAGTCCGTGAGGAGGTCTCAGAGGAGACTGATGCTCTTGATTACTTCGAGAGACTCGCTAGCGAGTGATCAATAATAACCGCTTCTCCATTCTGGGGGAGCGTTATTTCTGCTCTTCAGTTTACTATCCATCGTCCGGGCACCAGCCATGGGCGATGGTTTTTTTGTACCAGAGTCAAGTCTGTTATTTCTTCCAATTCCATCAGTCATTCTATCAGTCGGAGTATTAAATTTACTACCAGATATACTATGGCGATTTGAATTTTCATTTGCCATACTTATCTGACCATCATCTATACTTGGTTTGTTTATGCTATTTTCGTTTATTGTTTGCTGTGGACTCGGTGCTACTCTAAGATCTTCATTTTTATAAAAATTATCAAATGGAATTAAATCAAAATCATTAGGGCTTATGGTTTCGATGGGAGTAGTATTAATTTCAATATTAAAGTCTTTTTGCCCCGTTATATCTAAAATTAAATCGTTTTCTAGTGTGTTCATTTGTAATATCCTGACATATACATGTTAGTTTTCTTTTCTTCTACAGCCATCTTTTCCTTCTCTATTTTTCCATTTAGCATCGTTATGTAAATATCCCTTTCCCATATAATCATATTTTCTATATCAGACAGAGACATATTATAAGAATCTACTAAAGTAAAAGAAAGTTCACTGAGTGTTATGAGGTTAATATGACCAAAAAGAATTTTAAAAAATTTACAAAATCATTTACCTCGATTTCCTTTGGGGTTGAATCGGATAATTTATAATTTATTTTAAAACTTACAGTGTTTGATCGGATAAACTTTTTGATTTCTAGAAAATCACTCTTTTGCAGTAACTCGATATATGATGTTTTTTCTTCTAAGGATTTGTCTTTAATTGATATTTTTTCTTTTTCGTTTTCTATTTCAACCAAGGAACCACATAATATCAAAAACCAATCTTCTTCCGTTTTTGGATAATCATCTAGCAAAAGTAAAGTCTTAACCTTTGGATTTTCAAATTTAAAAATAGTATTCCCTTGGGTCTTTAAGGTAAAATTTTTTGATTTGGTATTTAATTTGAAACTTTCTAGATTTAACTGTACCTTTACTTGCTCTCCTGACTCTGGACAAACCATTTGAAAATCAGCTAGTTCTGATATTGATTTCTGCCGTATTTCATTTAAGGCAATTTGAAAATCTGTTATTGATAAATGTTCTGATTTTATTTTATTGTCAAAGCAAGAGTCTACTAAATTACAGAGATTTAATATTTTTTCTTCAAAAGTTGATTTGATATTGTTTATTATGGCAATATACTTTTCTTCTTTTACTAACATAGGTCTATAGGAAAAAGTTTTGTTTTCATTCGGTAGGGTAATTTTATATTCTGGTATAGACTTTTTTAGCACATCAATAATCATTATACTTCTCCGATATTCTTAGTAGTAGTTCTTGCATAATTAAATAACACTGTAAATGTTCCAGGTCTAGCTGGATCAGTAGAATTCAAATCTATTGGTAAAATTTCTACTGGGTATACTTCACTATAACCAATATAATTTACTATTTTTCCTTCTTCTTCTGATAATAATCTAACCCATAAAACATTATCACGAATTGCAGTATTGTACATATTGCTTTCGTTATAAACTGTCGGTTGATTTCCATTTGCACTAGAATTGTAAGCAGATTCTCCACCATATAATTTAATCAAAGAAACCAATGTAGAATATACTTCCAGGTCTTCTGTAGTATAAAATGATACAGATAAACGGTTTCTATTTTGTCTTTTAATTGGTATCTGTAGAGGTATATTCTGATATTCAAATAAAGCACTTTGAATACCAGTCGTTGGACTAGAGACTGCGAGGGCAGGATAATCTGTTAATTCGGCATAACTGGATGATAATGGATTCCATAAAAACATATCAACAGAGAATTTGTTTGTGTGCAGGGCTTTTTTATTTTCTGAGGACAGTAGGTTTTTGATTTGTGACAGGTCTAGATTCATTTGAATAGTTCTTTCTCTGTTAGAATTTTAAAGGTCCAGCCGTTTTCATCACAAAATTTTTCTGCAGCTTCCCATTTACTTTTATTTATTGAATATCTCGCCATTTCGGATAGGTATTTCTTTCCATTTTTTTTCTCTGGCTGTTTTGTTTGCTTGAGAGGTTTTACTTCTATAACATATGTTTTTGTTTTGCCAGTTTTATCTTTTATCTCACACATAAAATCTGGATAATATCGGTGCCATTTATTGTCCACATGGGAATAATAAGGAATGGAAAATTCCTCAGAAGCCCATTTTATTACATTTTCATTGAAATCCAGGTATTTGCACATTTTCCTTTCCCAAGTTGATCTGCAGATAATATTGTTTGGGTTGCCAATGTACTTTTGGGGGTTTTCTGGACTGTATTTTGATTTGTATGCCATGACTATATATAGTGGGAGAATACACATGGCAGACGAATCATATGCTTTGTCGGTAACAACTAGAGCAGATACGTTTTCAGACTATCTAAGACTTGATGCCTATAAAGCAAATAAACTAGATTCAAGAGCAAAGGTGGCTCTTGGGCAAGCAACACCATTAAAATCATGGTTTCTTCCCATGCCACAAACGATAGAAAGAATGACTGCTCATAATTATGAAGTTGTAGAGCAGTCGGTTGCATATGCTTTACAAAAGGGTCACATGCAAGGCAGACAGGCTCAGGTGGATTCGTCTATTATTTCTCTGGCATCTGCTGGTGTTGGATTGGGTGGCGTTGCGGGAAATGCAGCACCTGGTCTTGGTGGTAGTGCTTATGATCCTGCTTCAGTTCTATCTGGATTGATATACTTAAGTGGTGTTGGATCTCAAATTTCTGGGCTGATCGGAGCGTTTCCGATGCTTCAAGATTTTCAAAATAACTTAAAGAGTGAAATGACGGATGAGCCATCAGTTGGTATGTCCACTCAAGAATTAAAATACGGTGGATCAATCGAAAGAAGCTTTACTTTGAATTATCAGTTTATTGCAAAATCACCGGCTGATGTTTATGGACCAACTGGTATTTTACAGATATTAGCGGAATTAGAAAGTTGGTCGTTCCCGTTATCATTTCAAGATGATATTTCAAAAAGAGATTTAATAAAAACACCACCAATATTTACTTTGAAGCATGTACGTCTAGATTCAAACGGTGGGTTTTCAATTAATACAGATTCTGCTCCTTTAGCAGCATTTGGTCAACCTCAATTATTAGTACTGAGAAAAGTTTACGGATCTCATGAAACAAAAAGTGTAATCATAGACGGAGATTATTCATATCCAATCATAACATCTATAACATTAGAATTGGCTGATATGGAGCCAATTGCAAGATTGGATGATGCATATGCCACCTACGGAGGTATTTCAGTTCCTAAGTTGGCATGTAGATCTGAGATTTATGCAAGAGCTGGTAAATCACGCGCAAGGAAATCATAATGTCTATAATTAGTAAATTACCTTCAACAACATTTGCATTACCTTCTGGTGATATAGTTGAAACTAAAAATATTTTAAAAACCATTATTATAGATGATGAAACAAAAACTAATGCAGAACTAATAAAAACAAAAAATGGCTCTAGTGTTAGTAAACTAGAGCATGTTAGTTACAGATTTTATGAAGATAAAACTTCCTTATATTGGCTAACTACACATTTAAATGATATTGATTCTTTTTTGAAGATACCAACACCAAAAGCAAATTTTGAAGCAAATCTTCCAAATCGTTATCCAGGTAAAGTTTATTACATAAAAGATGGTAAAAATATAAGTGGTATTTTACCTGGAGACTTGTTTGTTCTTTACGCGGGTGCTGCTAACACAACTAACTGGAAAGTTGCCGGTACAGTTAAAGAATACGATCCTGTTTTCAGAAGAATTATAATAGAAAAGGAAATTGAAAACACAAATGAAGAAGGAAGTCTGGATGATTATCCTCTTCTTTATATTGTTCGGTATGATTCAAATGGATCACAATCGTTTATCATAAATGGTGAGTATCAAGTGGGAAGAACAGAAGCAGAATATCAAAAAGCACTTTCGATTTACGATACAAATCTAGCGGGAATAGAAATATCTCCGTATAGAATATTAGATGGTTCAGATTTAACAGAAAATTACGATTTTACCAACACCCCAGCTTCTACCACTATAATATATCAATACAATAATAGTATAAGTGGTTTAGATGCTGATCTTTCTTCGTTTTATTTTCATACATTAGAAAAAGAAGAGCATAAAATAAATAATAGATATAACGAAATCAAATATATGTCTCAAGAAACTGCATTCAGTGCAACTACGTTTGTTAATACACTTTTAGCAGAAGAACCTATAAGAGGTCAGAAAATTATTATTGAAGAATAAGTATGGCATATTCAGAATCATCACGAGATACAGAAATTGTTTCTGTTATAATTGTAGACGAGCTTGGTGAAACCTTAATTGATTTTTCCGAACAGATAACAAGCGGAAAGGTTTCTATAGGTGTTTTAGAATTTGTAGAATCATTGGCTGAAACCTCAATTCGAGGTAGTATATCTGTAGATACTACAAAAGGCGAATTTGATAAGTTGCAATTAGTTGGTAATGAATTTATACAATTTGTATTAAAAACACCAGCAGCGAATGAGGACGAAGAAGATTTTATTATAGTTTCTCCTGAATTTAAAATATACGATTTTGATGAAAGTACTGATTTTACGGATGTTACATTATTACCCGAAGGTGTTAGACCAAGAGCATTAAGTATTCGATTTGCAAGTAAACAGGAATCATCTGTTTTTGATACGAAGAATCCTTTACCTTACGGGTTTGTAGGAAAAATAGCAAATACAATGAGTATAACAGGAGGGGCATTTGCAGAAGATATAGATTTTCTAGCACTAGAAGAAGAATCTGATACTACATGTCCAGGTTTAATTAATGAATTAGCCCTTATTCATTTTGCGGGAGAAGATTTTGAAATAGAAAAAACAGATAATAGTGTTATGTTATCTCCTACAAGGTTTTCGTTTCCAACTAGAAAAATAACAAGGAATATGAATCTTCTTCAATTGATTAACTATGCAACGAAATATGCATGGAAAAGTGATAACGTAGTTGATTCAGATAAAAAATCCGAAACAAACAATGATACTATTCCATTTAGTAAATATGGGTGGTCCAACTATTTTTTCTGGCAAGATCTAAATGGCTGGCACTTTAAAAGTGCAACTAAGATGGTCGAAGATTCCTACAAAAAAGGAATAAAAACATTTGCATTTAGTCAAGATTTATTGAGTCCAAATCGAATCTATAAATTGGATACTGTATCTGATTTTTCGATAGCAAAGGCATTTAGTGATGGTCTTTTGTTTTCATACTATAAGAGAATACATCCAAATTATTCTGATATATACGCAAGATTTTTAGACGATGATAAAAAATATGTTGAAGAGGAATATACTTATAATTATGCCACAGACTATTTGCCTCTACTTAATGGATTGAGATTTTTACCAGATACCATTTACGATCCATTAGATGGAGAAGAAAAACAACTCGAAGATTGGATTGTGAATAGAAAAAATAATGAACTGAAATATGAAGATAGGCTCTTTGGCTACTATGACAACAGACAGCATCGTGATAAAAAGAAATTAAACCGAATTATCGGACGAGGCTATGATGTTGATTCTACAGACTATAGCTCAAATATAATTGATGAAAATTCTGGACTTGAACTTGCAGACTATAATTTGTACCAAGACAACATGTGGCAAGAAATGTTTGACTGTGTTGATATAATGTCTGAATACTCGGATGGTAATACTGGTGAACTATTAGATGACTGTGGGGTTCTAAGAAAAATTAAAGAAATTAAAAAAGAAACATATTTGGCTAAAAACAAATACAAGAGGGCACTCCAGTACAAAGAAAAATGGAATGTTTATAAGTATTCAATATGTTGTGATGGAACAGATGATGTCAATAATGATTTCTTCGCCGTAATTAAAAATCATCAAAAGATAGGTGATAATATCTTTAGATATGAATGGGCAGAGGTTTCTATAATACCTAAGGCAGAAATTGGGTTTGTTGTTGGGTTTGGATATACGGCTGACGAAGAGAAAACAAATGAAGAAATATATTCAGCTGAAATTTTTGGAGATACCGGAATAAATGCATTTGAGCTTTATGATCCAGATGAAAAAATTTCATATGTTCCTCATATAGATCCAGGAAATCAATATTCTGTTGTATCAAGATTCGGATTTTTGTCTGGAACATTTTATTTTAAACGAAAAAATGTTGAAGGTCAAGAACAGGCAAGTGATGATATTATGGATGGTGTAACTGGGTCTATATCCTGGGATTATGTAAAACACCTATTTAAGGGAGATACCCCAGAAGGAATCACATTAACTTTTCACAATAGCCATTATTCTCCTTTCTTGATTGTAGAAAAAGAAAATGCTGCTAGAGGTACAACTGGAAATTACAGTGGGGCATATAATTTAAATGAAATAATGAATCGAAAAATATATGAGGAAGAAACCTACCCAGAAAATTCACAAAATGGAGCAAGTGCAGATATAATATATTATCAAACTTCAGAATTAAATAATTCTCCTGTTGGTAATATATACGCAAATACATCTTTTGATGAGCCTGTATCAACTCTTGAGGAAGATCATTTAGTTGGTCCAGGTATTAACGCAAATTCAAATACAACTGAATATCCAGATGCATTTGATATGATGCCGATAGGTGCATACAAGAAATCTACCACAGAATCAAATGTTGAGTGCAGTGCAACTGCATTTGGGCACGTTGTCCGTATGTCTTCAGTTTCATATGATGATTTACTTAATGTTGGTATAGAGCCAAGAAACTTCCCAGTCGAAGCAAAGAATAAAAGATTTTTCTACTTCTCTGCAGAAAACGCTCACGACGGCAATTGTACAGGACAATGTGAACTATGAGTAACACAGACTTTCAAATAATCAAAATTTTGAGTGAATATATTCCAAGAAAGAAACAAGTCTTTACGGAAACTCAGCATACTTTAAATGATTCTTATATCTGTGCAAATCCTGACGGACCTGTTTATAACTTTGACTGCCCAGAAGATGACCCACTATGTAATTGTCCCTGTAGAGATTTACGACCAAACTCAAGCGAAGTAGTGACTCTTGCATTTTGCAAAGCAAACTTTTTACTTTTTCCTGCTAGTGATATTCAAAGAATTTTTGAAGAAGATGGAAACAACCCAGATCAATTTGCAATAATAAAAAGTGTTTATGATAATAGAACAGAATCTTCAGTTGCCACAATATACGAATTGGTTGACTTTTTTGAAACAGAAGCGGAAGCAAAACAAATTATAAAAGCAGCTATAGCGAATGATGCTGTTAGTGGTGCCAGTGCAGGCATAACGTACGATGAACCTAAAGATGAATATCTTTCGGAATTATTGAATAAGACATCTGAATGTACTCTCATAAATGAAAAATTAGGAGAGGAATGGCTTGGTTGTGATTTGGAAGACCCGAATTCACCCTACAGTTGTAATTGCCCTTGTATAGGAGAATTCTACAGTGCGTATTTAAGATTTAATAGAACAGTTGCTACATTCTGGGACACACCTGGGTATGTTCCTCTAATCTCAACTGCACATAAAGCAGCCTTAATGTCTCAACAGTTAGCAATTACAATTAAAGGAGATCTCTCCATACGTCCAGGAGACGTAATAGAATTGGATCTGATTGAACCCCCATATGGAACAGAGGAAGTAGAAAATATTATTAGAAAATACGGAATACTTACTGATACAGTCAAAAATGCAAAATATACTGGAAAGTGGATGGTTTCAACTATTAAACACATCCTAACAGGTGATCTTATTCATAAAATGGATTTAATATTAATTAGAGATGGAATGATGCAAATTTCAGAATAATCAAAAAAATATTC
>Ga0208019_1001447_pt1 | contig 12619 bp, 18 predicted proteins | sample CB_VirMetaG_5_FD_184540 | JGI IMG/M metagenome (GOLD analysis project Ga0208019, IMG submission 184540) | Freshwater to marine saline gradient viral communities from Chesapeake Bay - CB_1508_1D Viral MetaG (SPAdes) (version 4) | ecosystem: Environmental > Aquatic > Marine > Coastal | place: USA...
ACAGCAACAATTACATTCCCAACTGCAACAGCAGATTACGGAACGGTAGAATATGTTGCGATCACAGACAATGCAACGGCAGGTGCTGGAAATGTTTTATACTATGGTGCACTTACAGCCGCTAAAACTATTTCAAATGGCGACCAATTCGTTATCAACACAGGATCATTAACCGTAACATTAGCATAATTTTGCTGATAGCACCACGGGTGGAGTGCCATGGCAGATTATGTAATTGATCTATTTGTTGATGCAACTTACATAGCAGATCAATATGTAAATGATCCCTATGTAGAAGCATCTTATGTGACAGCAGAAATTAATGGTGAAGCAACCATTAGTTCTGCACACACTCTCTCTGCCTCTGGTATAACACAAAAACTAGGCGATGTTGCAATATCGTCATCACACTCTGTTTCTGTAACAGGAGAAGAAACACCTGAAGCGGGTGCAACCACAATAACATCTTCACATACCTTTACGGTAGATGCTGTTAAAAACATTTTTGCTGAAGCAACAATAACAAGTGCTCACAGCGTAACAGCGGATGGACTAGATCAAGACTTTGGTGAAGTAACAATCATCAGCAGTAATGACAATCTATCATGGGATGAAATGGGCACATGGTATGAGCCTATTCAAGAACAATGGCGTGGTGGTTTCTTCGTAGAAGGCATTGTTCAAAAAATCGCTTCTAGCACAATTAGTTCAACACACAGCGTAAGCGGTAATGGTGTAAGATTACGCTTTGGTGATACAACAATTGATTCTGTACACACAACAGCAATTGATGCAGATATTACTGCCGTTGGAGCAACCATTGTAAGTAGTGCTGGTGAATTACTGGTAAGTGGCAAACGTATAAGAACTGGTGATGTAGACATTATTCAAAGTGTGTTTACAACAGCACAAGAAGGTGATGTTACCCTAAGTGCAGGTGATATTACAATACAATCAACACACACGGTAAGTTCAACAGGCCTAAGAAAAACATTTGGTGATACAAACATTAGTTCAGCACACACAATCAACGTTAGTGCTGTTAAAAATGTATTTGGTGCAATTGAAATCATACAAAGTGTGTTTACAACAGCACAGGAAGGTGTTGCAGGACTATTTGGCAATGCTAATATCACAAGCAGTCACACATTATCAGCAACTGCTAAACACGTTAAGGGTGGTATAGCACTAATATCAAGCAATCATACGCTAACAGGTGTAGCGGGTGTATTTGCCGTTGGTAGTTCAACAATAACGTCAACGCACACACTAACAGGTGCACTTACACAAATATTAATTGATCCTTATAGGGTTAAAACAATAAAATCAGAGACAAGAGGTCTCATAATTGAAGAAGAAACAAGGTTTTCTGCGGTTAAATCAGAAACTAGGTTAAATAATATAGAGAATGAAACTAGAATACTATCTGTGAACTCTGAAACGAGAACATTGATAGTTCAACCATTGCAATTGGTGGATGTTGAAGCAAATCCATTGGATAGGAGAAAATAATGCCGTCATTAACAGGTTATAAAATAGATCAGGTTGGAACTTATATTGATAAGGATCCATATGCGGTGTTGGATTATACTTTGGATTGGACAAACTGGATGCCAACGGGTGATACTATTTCAACCATTACGGTAACAGCAGAAACAATTTCAGGTGATTCAGCCCCATTAACAATTGATTCCACAACCAACAACGATTATCTAGCAACAGCAAATATTTCAGGCGGCACAGCAGGCAACATTTATAATGTAGAATACAAAATAGATACAACCAACGGACTAAAAGATTCTAGAAATATTAGAATCAAAATTTTAGAGAGACAAGCATAATGAGTGAAGAAAATAAAAAGCCAACAACTAAAAAATACAAGACCATTGATAGAGATCTTGTTTATAAGTTAGCGGCTATTCAATGCACTCAAGAAGAAATAGCAGAAGTGGTGGGTCTTAGACCTGACGCATTAAGAAGACGTTTTGGAGATTTAATAGAAAAAGGCAAACAAGCAGGCAGAAAAAGTTTAAGAAGGGCACAATGGGACAAGGCACTTGATGGAGATACACGTCTGCTTATTTTTCTTGGTAAACAATATCTTTCACAGAAAGATCAAATTGAGGACAACGCTAACAAATCCCCACTACCATGGGATGATGATAAGAATTAATTATGGCTAATATTAAGTTTGAAAATTTTCAGAGAAACATGGATTTTCCATATGGATTAGGTGTTCGCAAGGGCATCTATGACAATATGGGAGGTATTGATAAATTTGGTTATTTGCCAACAGCAGGAGCAAGTTATAAAACCGTATGGGATGGTGACAATGTTTATACCTATCCAAGTGCGGCAACAACCATGAATGTTGTTTCAAGTGTTGGTGCAACTGACAATGGTATTGCTATTACAATTCAAGGTCTTGATGCAAGTTACAATCAAATAACTGAAACGGTTACATTGGGTGATGATAGTGCGGGTGGCACAGCAACCACAAGAGAATTTTTAAGGGTGTTTAGAGCCTTTGTTTCAGGTGGCACAAACACTACAGGCAACGTAACCATTGAACAGGATGGTGTTGTGTATGCTAAGATATTCGCAGAAATGCAACAAACACTTATGGCAGTTTATACCGTACCAGCAGGCTTTAGAGGTTATCTAATAGCAGGAAACCTTTCAGTTGAAAAGAATCAACCTGTTGTTGCAAAACTAATGACAAGATTGCCAGGTGGTGTTTTAAGAGTTTCAGGACTAGTAACAAGTTTTGGTGTTCCATTCCAACGTGTATGGCAAATACCACCAATATTACCAGAAAAAACAGATATTGAAATTAGAGCCAAAGCAGGAGCAACAACATCAATTGCGGCTGGCTTTGAAATACTATTGGAGAGATTATAATGCCATTAAGTTCTTCACAGAAAAAGATTGCTGATTCAAATGCACGTTTTCGTGTGGCAATCACTGGAAGACGTTTTGGCAAAACAACCGTTGCTATTAGAGAATTAGCAAAAGCGGCGGCACAAAATGCAGGATCTAAATGTTGGATCGTTGCTCCCAGTTACAGACAAGGTAAGGAAATTATTTGGAGCCAATTGTCAGCAAAATTAAAAGACCTAAATTGGGTTGAAAAGAAAAATGAAGCAGAATTAAAATTATATCTACGTAATGGATCTGAGATTGCCATTAAAGGTGCTGATTCACCAGATTCATTACGTGGAAGTAAATTGGGATTTTTGGTTATGGATGAATTCCAAGACATTGATCCTAAAGCATGGTATGAAGTTCTAAGACCAACATTATCAGATTCAGGTGGCAAAGCATTGTTCACTGGCACTCCTAGAGGACTAGGTTCATTCTCATATGATTTGTTTAACACAGCAAAAGATACTGATGGTTGGGAAGCATTCCAATTTACAACATTGGATGGAGGATGGATTCCAGAAGAAGAAATAGAACAAGCACGTCGTGACATGGATGAAAAGACATTTCAACAGGAATATGAAGCAACATTTACAACATATTCAGGTGCTGTTTTCTATAATTTTGATAGAGATAACAATGTAAAATTATGTGCAAATGATTTTGATACTTCACATATATTTGTTGGTCAGGACTTTAACGTTGATAACATGGCAAGTGCTGTGTTTGTTATGCCCAATGCCAATGAAATGTATTTTATTGATGAAATTAAAATGCGTGGTTCATCAACAGATGATGTTGTTAAAGAATTAAAAAATAGATATCCAAATTCAAAGATTACTATGTTTCCAGATCCTGCTTGTAAAGCCAGGAAGACATCAGCGGGTGGTAGAACTGATTTAAGTATATTACAAAACGCTGGCTTTGAAGTTAAAATGAGAAATAGTCATCCTGCAATTAGAGATAGAATTAACGCAACAAACGCAAAATTAAAATCAGCACAAGGAACAAGAACACTATTTGTAGATCCAAAATGTAAAGAGATTATTAAGAGTCTTGAACGTTTGGTTTACAAAGAAGGCACTAGCATACCTGATAAAGATTCAGGGTTTGATCACATGGCGGATGCATTGGGTTACGCCGTGGAATATCTGTTCCCAATTAAAAAAGAATACGCCGCAAGTGCAGATCCACAACGTTGGGCATTTGGTGGCACATCAGGAGGAATAAGATAATATGCCAAGAATAAGAGACCTATACATTCCAGGAACCACAAAAATATCAATTGAATATGTGTATGATGTTCATCCTGCATATAAAACATATATTGGTAGATGGAATTTTTTAAGCGATTCATATATTGGAGGATATGATTACTACAGAGGCAAACATTTAGAGCCTTTCTATTTTGAAAGCACAGGCGACTATGAAAAACGCCTAAGAATGAATGCTCTTGATAATCATGTTAAATCAATTGTTGGCATTTACAATTCATTCCTGTACAGAAGACCAATCTATCGTGATTGGGGATCAGTTAAAGACGATCCTAGCCTTAAAGCATTTTTACAAGATGCTGATTTAGATGGCAGAAGTTATGAAGCATTCTTACGTGACCTAAGTGCATACGTTATGGTGTATGGACACACTTGGGTTATTGTTGATAAACCTAATGTTGTTACAAATACAAGGGCAGAAGAACTTGCACAAGAAATACGTCCTTATGTTTCAATATTCACTCCTGAAAATGTTTTAGATTGGGAGTATGATAGAGAAACAAACGGTCTTTACACATTAACCTATCTTAAGGTTAGAGAAGAGATTGTTGGAACAACACAATACATTAGAGAATATACTCCTGAAGAAATCAAAGTATACAAGGTTGAGGAAGATGCTCCTAACGAAGCAAATATTGTTTCTGTTATACCAAATGAACTTGGAAAAATTCCTGCGGTCTGTGTGTATGCTGAAAGATCAAACATCAGGGGAGTGGGTATCTCAGCCGTAGGCGATATTGCGGACATCCAGCGATCAATCTATGAAGAACATAGTGAGATTATAGAATTAACAAAACTCACTAACCATCCTAGTTTGGTTAAGACAGCAGGAACAGAAGCGTCAGCGGGAGCAGGAGCAATAATTCAGATACCAGATGATATAACAGATGCAACAAAACCGTATCTGTTACAACCTAATGGACAAAACATTTCAAGTCTATTAGAAAGTATGCGACATAAGATTGAAAGCGTTGATAGAGCGGCGGCACTTGGTGGTATAAGAAGTGTTGAATCAAGAAGACTTTCAGGAATAGGTTTACAAACGGAATTCCAGTTATTATCAGCAAAATTAAGTTCATTTGCGGCTAACATGGAGTTGGCAGAAGAACAAATTATGAGATGTTGGTGTATGTATCAAGACACTACTTGGAATGGTGAAATTGCATATCCTAGAAGTTTCTCAATACAGGACAAAGCAAATGATATTGCCATGCTTAAATTGGCAAAAGAATCAAATCCAACCAACCCTGTGTTATTAAAAGAAATTGACAAGCGTATGTTGGAAATTATTGTTGATGATCCAGAAGAATTTAAAGAATTATATGTTGAATCCCCATTGAGCGAGGATGATGAGGATGACATGGAGCATCCAGTTACTAATGAGGCAAATAGAGAGGCCCATATTAGAGAAATGATTATGGAAGGATACACGGATCAAGAGATTCTAGAAAAACATCCTGAAATTAGTCAAGAAGAAATTGTAAGAACAAAGGCCAATCTATTAAACGATCCTAATGGGTAAGTTCATACACGAACCGCCACCATGGCAAAACGAAACAGAACAGCGTATAAGAGAACTGCTTGGTCTTTATAATGAAGATATCTTCAAGTTTGAAGTTAATAAAAATCAAAGAGCAGGTGTAAGGGCAAGAGCATATCTATTAGAGTTATACCATCTTTGCAGAATCAGAAGAAAAGAAATATTAAAAGACAAAAAAGAAATGAAATGGTATGAACATCCAAGTTGGGAAGGATTTGACGAAGATGCCAGTTAAAAAAGTAAAAGGTGGATACCGTTGGGGTATGTCAGGACGTATCTACAAAACAAAAGCAGAGGCTGAAAAACAAGGTAGGGCAATACAAGCATCCAAGACCAGAGGTGGTAGAAAAAAACGCTAATGGGAATGGGTGACGACATGATGTGGCTTGGTGAAGCCTACAAGGTACATCAACAAACAGGCAAAAAGATTGCTCCACAAAAAGATGGACATATACGTCCAATCAACTATCGCAAACAACCAGCATTTAAAAACATAGATTGGATTGACTTACAGGGCATTCCTGTTGAACAAAGACCCAATGGTAAACGTTGGTATCATGATGTTGATAGTTATGAACCATTACCAGCACCAATACAATTGGATTCAAATGAAGAGGCTTGGGCACAAAACGTAAAAAAACAATATGGTGAATATGTTCTTGTAAATCCAGATGCAAAAGTAAATGCACATCACGCCAACAACAAACACTGGCCTTGGAAACATTGGCAAAGATTGGTTGAAGGATTAAGTGATGCAGGTTATGTTGTTATAAGGGCAAAACCACAAGGTCATGCTGAATTGTTTGGTGCTATAAACATGGTAACAGAGATTCGTGATTTTTTTGCATTGGTAAAATATGCCAATTGGGTTATAACAACAGATGGATTGGCTCATCATACTGCGGCGGCATTTGATGTTCCTTGCACCGTAATATGGGGTCATTGCACTTCACCAAAACATCTAGGATACAAAAATCAAACGGATATCATTACAGATTTACCAGGAGCACCTTGTTATACAATACACAAGGATTGTGAATTATGCCAAGAAGCCATGCAAAAAATAACACCTAAACAGGTGTTAGAAACAATAAACTTTTAAATACTAGTATGGTAGCAATTACAACAAACAGCGTAAGAAGTTTAATTCCAAAACGAGTAGGAGGAAAAGTTATGGCATCAAGAGGTGGCAGAAAAAGCAAACAAAGAACAGGTATGTCTAGATCCAGCATGAGAACTAGCATGAGAACTAGAACCACTACAAGAGGTGGTAGAAAACGTCGTAAATAACACTTATTACAATAAAAATAATAAATAATACATTACTACCAAAGAGGGTAGGGGTAGAACTCAACCAAATAGAAAGAGGAATAAAGTATGTCAGACACAGAACAAGTGGTAAAAACAGAGGAAACTGCACCGCAACAACCAGTTGAAAAGCAGGCGGAAACACAAGAGCAAACACAATTCAGTCAAGAAGATTTAAATAGAATCGTGGCTGAGAGAGTGGCACGTGAAAAAGTCAAGTTTGAGAAGAAATTCGCAAACGTGGATGTTGATCACTACAAAACATTGATAGAAGCAGAAGAAAAACGCAAACAAGAAGAACTTGAAAAGCGTGGCCAGTATGAAACGTTATTGAAAGAGCAGGCTGAAAAGTTTAACTCCAAAATACAAACATATGAGCAAGAATTGCATTCTATTAAGGTAGACGGTACTTTGCTAAATGAAGCAAGTTCCAACAAAGCAATTAACCCTCAACAGGTTGTTGCATTGTTAAAAGGACAGGTTCGTTTAAATGAAGCAGGTGGCGTTGATGTTGTGGACAACACAGGCAAAGTTAGATATGATGATAATGGTAACCCATTAAAAGTATCTGATCTTGTTAAAGGCTTTTTACAAGAAAACCCACACTTTAAGGCTCCAACACCAAGAGGTAGCGGAACTGGAAGTGCTCAGGGAGAACAAGGCTCTATGGTTGAAACTGATGTTACTAAACTTGATATGAACAATCCTAGGCACAGACAGCAATATGCTGAAATGATGCGTAATAGGGGAGTTAGACTCTAAGTTTGTAGCAAAAAAACTTTTTAACTAACAAGGAGAAAGACAAATGTCTCAAGAAACTACAAGTTCAACTACTAGCACACTATATGCAAATATGGTTCAAGCGGCTCAGTATGTAATGAATGAAAGAGCAGTTATTCGTCCACTAGTTCGCAACGTAAACATGGTTGGAACTCCAGGCTTAACTGCACAAATCCCAGTGTTCCCAACTATCGCGTCATCAAGCGTGGGAGATGGAACAGCACTAAACAACACAGAATACACTACTCTAAGCAAGGAAATCACTTGTTCAGAAGCAGGTGTAATGGTTACACTAACTGACCTAGCAAGAGAAGCGGCAACTGAAGATTTAGCGGCGGCACTAGGTAAGCAAATGGGTAACTCATTAGCAGAAAAGATTGACACAGATCTTGCTAATTTATTCTCAACATTTTCAGACCAAATTGGTGGATCAGGCACAGAATTAACTGCTGACCTAATTTTCCAAGCGGCTTCAATTTTGAGATCAAACAAAGCACCTGGACCATACTACGGTGTGTTCCATCCTAAGCAAATCTTCAACTTGAAGAAACAATTAACAAATGCTGGTGCTAACGTTATTAATCACAACATTAGTGATTTAGGTAATGCGGCACTTAGAGAAGGTGTAATTGGTAATTTGGCTGGAGTAACAATAATTGAATCAACGGTTGTTGCAGAGAATGATTCAGCAGGTAACCAAATTGGTGGTGTATTCAACGCAGACGCACTTGCATACGTTCTAAAACGTGACATCAGAGTTGAGAACTTAAGAGTTCCTTCAGTTCGTGGTGAAGAGTGGGTGGCTTCTGTTGCTTACGGTGTAGGCGGTGTTATGGATGGTAATTCATCTAGACCTGGTTACGGTGTAGGTATTACCGTTGACGCTAACTACTAATAAGTAATTCTTTTTAGATAGCAAAACCATTGAATAGGCGGAGAAATCCGCCTATTCTCTTCTATACGATATAAATAATACTAGCAACGGGAAGGACCTGTGCTATATTATAATTGAAAGGGGTGGACCCATTTATGGCTATAAGTTTATGCACTTTGTCAGATATACAAGAATACGAACCTGACATCACAGATTATGGACTACCAAGTTTTGATAACGAAATTACAAGAGCAAATGCTGACGTTGTAAGAGACATTCGTGTCAAATGGTGGCCTACACAACAAATTGGTTTATACGATATCAACTATCTAGGAGCCAACTCAATTGAAATGAATGAAGATTTGCTTACAGCAAGTCAATGGACCACAGCCGCGGTTTATCAAGTATTAGGCTTTCACATCCTTCCCAAACTATCAAAATTTGAAGTAGACGGTGACGTCTTTCAAAATAAGATGCAGTATTATAGAAAAGAATACGAAAGAGAATTTGATTTAGTTTTAAGGGATGGTGTAGAGTATGACTTGGATTCCTCTGGTACGGTTGAAAACAGAGAAAAAGAACCACAGCATTATCTACGCCTAAAAAGGTAGTAGTTAATGAGCACACGCGAAACAGCAATTACAAATATCATTGATATCCTAAAGGATATGGCTCCTCCAAGACCTGCCTTTGTCACACGTGAACCGTTTGACTTAGAAAAACTTTCTATGAGACAATTTCCTGCACTACTTGTTACAACAGGTAATGAAGTAAGAGAAGATATTGCATTTGGTGGTAAACGTCAAGGAACAATTAGCATTAACATAACAGGATTTGTGCGTTCAGATGGTAGAGAAGGCATTGCCATGAGTGTTGATGAAAAAAGAAACAATCTTATTGAACGTATTGAAGAAGCATTAAACAATGCAAGAAACAGAGAAATAACTGGACAAGCAGTAACTACCCATGTAAGAGAAGTTGTGGTTGAAAATAGAATACCACCATTAGGAGAGTTTACCATGATTGTTGAAGTAAAATATGTCTTCGCAAAAGGAGAAGTATAATGAGCATTAAAGTTTATAAAGATGATGCTGTTGAATGGATTGATGATTCAGCATTAAACAAGTTTTTAGCAATGGGTTGGTCAACAGGCACACCCAGCGTTAAGAAATCTGCCAAGGCCAAAGTATCAGCCAAAGCAGAAGTAGTAAAAAAAGATACTACAGAATTCACTACGGAAGAGAGCGGAAACGAAGTGGATGTTGAAAGTTACTTCCGCGATAATGACTTAACAGAGGAGAATAGCAATGGCTAATTTAACTGGCGAACAAGGAGCAGTTTATTTTGGAACTGACTCTGCGGGCGAAACTTCTGTAGCAAGTGTTCGCTCTTGGACTTTAGATCACACTAAAGACACCGTTGAAAATACATCATTTTCATCAGGCGGTGCTAGAACTTACTTGAATGGTTTACACCAATTCTCAGGTTCCCTAGAGTGCGTATTTGATACAACTGAGTTTTCTTCCCACAGAAACTTATTTGACCCATCATATGATTCAGATGTGTTTATTGAATTATGGACATCAACAGAAACAGGAAATGAAAAATACACTGGTAAAGTGTTAATCACTTCAGTTTCTAGAACTGCTTCATACGATGATTTAATTACGGTTACGGTTGCATTCCAAGGCACAGGTGCTTTGGGACATGAAGTAACTGCGTAATTAGGAAACAAATGCTGAAGGTACTAGTCAGAGGTATCCAGCAGGCAATGTCTGGTTTAGAAAGAGAATTAGATCAGTATATTGCCAGGGTGGCTAATGAAACAAAATCAGTTGCTGTTAGTAAAACACCAATTGACAAAGGTCGTGCAAGGCGCGGGTGGAGAACGGAAAAACGTTCTCATGGTTACAGCGTTGTAAACCGCGTGCCCTATATTGACGAACTTGAAAGAGGTCACTCAAAACAAGCACCTAATGGTATAATAGGGCCTACTATTAGGGAGATCAATAGGAGAAACATAAGATGAATCCAGTATTGGAAAATGCAAAAAATCACTTCAAGGAAAAACTTGGTGGTGATCTAAGAAAGATGACCGTTGACGAATGGAAAATGGACATCTATTATAAACCTGCACATAGTTTTGCAACTGAAAGTAAAATTATTCAATTGCAACAGCAGGGTAAGACCGTAGAAGCACTTGTAGAATCAATTCTTCTTAAGTCATTAAATCCTGAAGGCAAAAAATTGTTTTCACCAACGGATAAAATGACACTTATGAATGAAGTAGATCCTGCCGTTCTTTTACGCATAGCAACTGAGTTAAATTCTGCAACTTCAGAATATGAGGCCGTAGAAAAAAACTAAAAGAGGACACTGAACTCCTATTGCTTTGCAAAATTGGCGAAACGATAGGCAAAAGTTTGGAAGAGGTTGCTCAACTCAGTGTCCTGGAAATACAGATGTGGACTGCATATTTTAATTTGCAGGCGCAAGAACAAAAGAGGAGCATGACGAGTGGCACAAAACATAGAAATCCGCCTCGTAGATAGGGTAAGTGCTGGATTAGGTAAGATACAAGGAAGATTAAAATCCCTTAATAGTGGCCTATTGGGTATCAATAAGGTTGCTGGTCTTGCCACAGCGGCACTAGCAGGTATTGGTGGCGGAAATTTAATTAGAAGCATTGTTACTACCACGGCACGTTTTCAAGATTTAAGAACTGCTTTAAGTAGTGTAACAGGTAGTGCCCAATCAGGCGCCCAGGCTTTTGATTTTGTATCCAAGTTTTCAACTAAAACACAATTTGGTATTGAAGAACTAACAGAAACTTTTATTAAATTAAAAGCGGCTGGTATTGAACCAACTGAACAACTCCTTACAACCTTTACTGATACAGCGGCTATTACAACTGATCAATTAGGATCATTGCAGGCGATTACTGATCTATTTTCTAGAACGGTATCAGGTGGTTTAGGTCTAGAAGAACTTAATAGACTTGCAGACAGAGGTGTTCCTGTATTCAAAATCCTAGAAGAACAACTAGGTATTACACGTCTTGAAGTATCTGAATTTGGTAAAACAACAGAAGGTGCCGCAAAAATTAGAGATGCACTTCAAAAAGGTTTAGATGAATTAGCAGGTGGAGCAACAGCGGCAAGGGTTAATAATTTATCAACCCAAATATCTAACTTGAAAATTGCATTTGGAAATGCACAGGATGCCGTTGGACGACAAGGATTTGCTCTTGCACTTGGAGAGGTTGTTACAAAAATAACAGATACAATTACCAACAATGAAGAATTGGTTAAATCAATTGGATTGAATTTAACAAAAGCATTTTTAGGTGCCATTGAAATTGGTAAATTTTTAATTGCTAATATTGAATTGATAGGCAAGGCATTTCTATTGCTTATTGGTATCAAGGTTGCTTTATTCTTTGGCAATATAGCGATAGCCGTTTCTAGAATACTATTGCCTGTCTTGGCATACTTTGGATCATTCATATTAACAACAATTATTCCAATTCTAAACAAATTAGGATTGGCTATGTTGAATTTTATTCCTGGTGGTATAGTTGTAAGAGGTGTGGTTGCAGGTATTGCCGCAATTGCCACAGCATTTGGATTGCTTAAGGGTGGTGAAAAGGCCGCAGATTTATTAAAAGAAAAATTTGGTGATCTAGAAACTTCACTTAAAACACTTGGTATTGAAGGTGTTGATGAATTAAGAGAGGGGCTAGGTGGTGTAACAAAAGAATCAGAAAGATTAAATGAAAAAGCCAATAAAATTAATGAAAATCTTAAAAATGCAGGCACCTCTGTTGATGAGAAAAATGAAAAGGTCAAAAAAGGTGTTGAATCATACAACAAAATTATAACAGCATTAGAAACAGAATTAGAATTAAGCAAACTTAGTAAA
>Ga0208019_1001448_pt1 | contig 12612 bp, 7 predicted proteins | sample CB_VirMetaG_5_FD_184540 | JGI IMG/M metagenome (GOLD analysis project Ga0208019, IMG submission 184540) | Freshwater to marine saline gradient viral communities from Chesapeake Bay - CB_1508_1D Viral MetaG (SPAdes) (version 4) | ecosystem: Environmental > Aquatic > Marine > Coastal | place: USA...
GAGGTTGGTATTAGTTAAGTAATCGATGGTACCTGTTGTGGTATCTAAAGTAGCGATAGTGCCAATGCCACTATATGAAACGTTAGTACCCTCAAGGTAATCAATAGTACCTGTTGTGGTATCTAAAGTAGCGATAGTGCCAATGCCACTATATGAAACGTTAGTACCCTCAAGGTAATCAATAGCACCCGTTGTAGTATCTAAAGTAGCAATAGTACCAACACCAGAAACGTTTAAGTTAGTACTAGTAAGATAATCAATAGTACCTGTTGTGGTATCAAGGGTTTCTATAGTACCAATGCCACTGTAAGAAATATTAGTACCCTCAAGGTGATCGATGGTACCAGTGGTAGTATCTAACGTAGCGATAGTGCCAATGCCACTATAGGATACATTGGTTCCTTCAAGGTAATCAATAGTACCTGTTGTGGTATCCAGTGTATCAATAGTGCCCGTTGTGGCATTCAATGTTGTGATAGTACCAATACCACTGTAGGATACATTGGTACCCTCAAGATAATCAATGGTGCCAGTGGCAGTGTCTAAAGTAGCAATGGTACCAATTCCACTATAGGAAATATTAGTACCCTCAAGGTAATCAATAGTACCCGTTGTCGTATCTAAAGTAGCAATGGTGCCGATGCCACTATAGGATACATTGGTTCCCTCAAGGTAATCGATGGTGCCAGTGGTGGTATCTAACGTAGCGATAGTGCCAATGCCACTGTAGGATACATTGGTTCCTTCAAGATAATCAATGGTACCTGTTGTGGTGTCCAGTGTGGAAATAGTACCAACACCAGAAATGTTAATATTTTCACTTATAACATAGTCAATATTTGCACTAGTCGTATCTAATGTAGCAATAGTACCAACACCAGAGGTGTTCAGATTAGTGTTGGTTAAGTAATCAATAGTACCTGTTGTGGTATCTAAAGTAGCAATAGTACCGATTCCACTGTAGGATACATTGGTTCCCTCAAGGTAATCGATGGTACCAGTGGTGGTATCTAAAGTAGCAATAGTACCTGTTGTGGTATCTAAAGTAGCAATAGTACCGATTCCACTGTAGGATACATTGGTTCCCTCAAGGTAATCGATGGTACCAGTGGTGGTATCTAAAGTATCAATAGTACCCGTTGTCGTATCTAAAGTAGCAATGGTGCCGATGCCACTGTAAGAAACATTAGTACCCTCAAGATAATCAATGGTACCTGTTGTGGTGTCCAGTGTGGCAATAGTACCAACACCAGAAGTATTAAGGTTGGTGTTAGTGAGATAATCAATAGTACCAGTCGTAGTATCAAGAGTTTCAATTGTACCAATACCAGAAGAATTGATATTTGATACTGTTAATTGTGTGGATGATAATACTTCAGTATTGTCAATTTTATAAGTTTTTCCTGTAGAGAGATTGATATTCTCGGAAGATCCAAAATTATCCCCAGTAGCTTCAAACTGGAATGTCTTTAATCCATCTCCAGAGTCAATCGTAATACCTCCACCATCAGCTGCAAAGTCATTTACAGCACCAGAAGCAAGTGTTATATTAAGATCGGTTACTTCAACTACAGTAGAATTAATAACGGTTTGAGTACCATCTACTTGAAGATCACCTTTAACTATAACTAAACCAGTATTATCCCCTACACCAGATGGATCAATAGTAATGGAAGAAGGTCCAGTAATGGAATCGGAAGTAATTCTAATCGCAGAACCTTCAACGCCAGTGTGGAATGCAGTTGCAGTTACGACACCAGTAATATTGATGTCACTGTTTAATTGTACATGAGATCCAAGAGTAAGTGTGCCGCTTACATCAAGATTAGCATTGATATCAACATCAGAACCAAAGGTAGAGATACCTGCAACGTTTAATGTTTCTGAGATATTTGTCGTGTCAAGTTCTGTTCTTCCATCAACATCTAAGTCTGCATTGATGTCAACCGCAGATGCAAATGTAGATACTCCAGAAACATTGAGATCATCTAACTCCGTATGTCCATCAACATCGATAGAGGCATTGATATCAATATCAGAACCAAATGTTGATATACCTACGACATTGAGAGTTTCTGAGATATTTGTAGTGTCAAGTTCAGTTCTGCCATCAACATCCAGGTATCCACTTACATCAACATTGGCATTAACATCAACATCGGAATCAAATGTCGAAATACCAGAGACATTTAAGTTAGTACTGGTAAGGTAATCAATTGTACCAGTGGTAGTATCAAGGGATTCTATAGTACCAATACCAGAGGTATTCAAATTGATATTGGTAATGTAATCAATAGTTGCATCAGTGGTATCTAACGTAGCGATAGTACCAATACCAGAAGAAAGATCAAGGTTACCAATAGCAATAGTCGTTACATCTAATATCGAAAAAGTACCTACACCAGTGTAAGAAATATTAGTTCCCTCAAGGTAATCAATAGTACCTGTTGTGGTATCCAGTGTAGCGATGGTACCAACACCAGATGAATTTATATTTGGTACAGTTAATTTGGTCGAAGATAATACTTCAGTCCCATTAATCTGATATACTTTTCCAGAACTTAAATTTATATTTTCACTAGACTTCAATGATGGAGCAATTCCACCATTATATGAATATAGGAATGTTGCTTGACTTCCAATTCCAATTCCAGCACCATCCAATAATGCATTTGTTGGAACTGTAGTAGCAATACCAACTACAAAATCAGCAAGTTCAACTGTTGTTGAATTTATAATTGTTTCTGTACCATCTACATATAAATCACCTTTAATTCTCACTAATCCAGTGTTATCTCCAACTCCCGCTGGATCTAAAACTATCTCGGAAGGACCAGTAATTGATACTGATTCTGCACTGCCATTGGAGATATTAACTCCAGAATCAGTAGTTCTAAATTTTTCTAAATTATCGTAATATAATACAGAAGAACCATCTACATTGAATATAGCATAATTTTCTGTTCCTAGGGCGTTTTGTATATTGACCCTCGCTGTTCCCCTGATATTAAGATCACCAACACCAACATCAACAATATAGGAATTAAAACCATCATTATAAATTTGTAAATCTCGAAGAGAACCAAAACTTAACTTATTTGAATATCCAGTTAATTTAACATCTCCAGCAAACGTGCTTATTCCGCTTACATTTAATCTGTCAAACAGACCACTTTGACCGTATTGTGTAGTAGCACTGCTAATTCCAGCATATGTTATTCTACCTCCACCAAATTCCTCTTTCCATGGAGTTAATAACGTAACAGTTGTACCAATTCCAACCCCAACAGTGTCTCTTTTGGCAAATAAATGCCCATCATAACTATTAAAGGCCAATTCTCCCAGTTGAAGATCGGAAAGAGTTGGTCTTTGTCCAGAAACAGAAGACCTTTTAATTCTTATGATGGTTGCCATTTTTGTCTTTTTAGATTAGGTGCGTACCAAAACAGCAGTTATTAACACTACCTTATCATGTATTTATCTGTTGCCCAATAACAAAAAAAGGGACCTTGCGGTCCCGTCGATTATTCTGATTGTGCTTCCGATTCTGGTTCTGGATTGGGAGAACCCCCAATGACAGTGAGAGCTTCAATAGCACCTTGAATTTTCAAGTATTGTTCCTTTTTGATATTGAATTGTCTTTCGAGTTCAATCAAATCATTTCTGAGTGATTCTTCTCTAGCACTCAGTTCATTTAGCATTTCTTTTTGTTCCATTTTTTATTTCAATGTAAAATGTCTGAATTATTTATTATACAATAAATAGTAAAAAAAGTCAAAATGGCAAGAAAGACATTTAAGAGAAGTGGAATTAGAAGAGATAGAAATCTCTCTGACTTAAGTAATAAAGAAGAAGCCTTAAATAATCTCTTAGATACCCTAGTTGATGGTCTAGATTCTACTTTTATAACTCAGGATTTAGATTCGATTCGAAATTTATTTTCGAATAACATGACTAGTGAAAACTACCAAAGCGTAATTGGAAGTGCGGTTGAAAATACAACTGCAAATGGAATAAATTTACCTGCTTTTCCTAGGATCACTTATCAAAATCGTTTAGATAGATTTAAAATATATGCAGGAACTCCAATATATAATGGTGGAGATGGATTAACTGCAAACTATTTTAATTCTGATCAAGTCGTTTTAACTGGATCTACTGATCCAACAGTTGATAATATTTTTTCTGGGGTATCAACTGCATTACCTATCCCTAGCGATACATTTTGGGAAAGTGGAAATTTTGACTACACGGGAAAATTGCACCCCCAATCAGTAAATTCTAGTGGTGGAGTGAAATGGGAAGGATTTTTTGTTCCTATCGAAACTGGAGTGCATAATTTTTATGTTAATAGCACTCAAGGTTTTACCGCAGATTTTCAGGCAGATGGTTACGTTTCTGGAGTAGGAACATATACCGAATATTTAAACATTGGATTCACTACAACTCTTGGTGGTAGTACCGCTGCTCAAGATGGAACTATAACAATAATACCAGCAGATTCTATCAAATATATTGGTTTAGGTATGTCTGTAACTGGACCTGGAATTAATCCTGGTTCCTATATTAGTGCAGAATCTGAAGGCGGTATAGATAGGACCACTGGAGTAATTACATTATCTAATGATGAATATGAATCTCCCATAGACTACCAAGTTACAACGCCTGGTACATACAACTTTACTTTCTTCAGAGATTCTGGTAAAAGTGCATCTTCATCTTTTCCCACACAAGTATTGAATGCATTTACACCGTACAGAATAAAATTTAGATTTTATGTTGATCCAAATGCTAGTACTGGATCTGGAGTAGATAGATCAATTGATATAAATTTTAGCACACCAAGTGGTAGCACGAGCACCAATTTGAGATATAGTTATCTTTATTCACTGTTTTATGATTTTAACAATCCTGGTTCATTTAATGAATTTGTAAATAAATCAGTTCTTTTTGGTGGGGGATCTATTGGTGGAAATGGATTGAGTCAATATGTTAGTGTTGAGACTACAAAAAAGGTTGATATAAAATATCAACCAAAAACAAATTTGGATTCTATTAGGAGGTCTCCTGTCTCATATACTGGATCAGTTGTCGCTGGTAGTCCCGTAATAAATGTATCGGATACAACAAATTTAGAAATTGGTAATTATGTTTTTTCTAATGAATTGCCATATCAGGGTTCAAGAATAACTGACATTATTATCAATGAATCTATTATTGTAGAAACTCTTCCAACTTCGACAAACTCAAATTCAAATCTTACTGTTATTGATCATCGTGGTTTTATACGTAGAGCAACAACAACTGGAATTTACCAAGATGGAAATGGGAAAGGTGTATTGAGTTTACAAAAAATAACAAATGTGGATTTGCCAGAAGAATGTGTAATGATATCGTCGTACACTTCTGCGTATACAGTTGCGAGAAAAAGTTCTTCTACTAATGGTGTGCCATATGGTACAACTTACTTAGAATTTAATCCTTACGTCGCAGCTGGAGGATCTTATGATACTTACTTTTATTATAGTAGAGGTTTAGTTGACGAATCTCTTACATCATTTTGCAATCCTTCTTTGACAAGGTGCTTAATGGCATCATCGGATGTTGCCGCTGGAAATATTCAAATTCCAGTTGAAAATACTTATGGAATTCAAACTGGATGGAAAGTTCAAGGATTTCAATTCCAAGACGGAACAACTATAAATTCGATTGGAAGTAATCCTCCCAGGGTCACATTGAGTAAAGTAACAGCAAAAAATATTGTCACTGGGGGAAATTTTACAGTAACTAATGCTAGTGATCCAGTTAGTGATGATAGACAACTTTGTTGTCCACCAACGGATACATCTCCACCATTCAATCCAACTTTGGATGGATTGGAAACTACTCCAGCAGAACCAAATCTAAGAATAGAAAATGGTAATATAGTCTTCTACGCACTTGGTGGTAATGTTGATGATGCAAAAATATCTGATTACTTAGAAACAGATTTTGCGAATAATAGATTGCAAATTAAAGTTGGAGATGGTAGAATTTTTAATATTCTTTGTGTGTAATTATAGTCTTAATAGCAGATAATAGGTCTCTTCATTAATCTGAATGGGAACCTTATGTGTGAAAGTAGTTACATCAGTTTGCGATAAAGAGTCTACATTAATGCCAGTAATTGTAATATTATCCCCAAAGAATAATTCACCCATAGTTACCTCTTCTGAAAGAGTTTTTAATGTAGTTCCATCTTTTGTCCATGGGTTATTATCACTAGAGAATGCTCTAACTCCATTAATAAAAATTCCTGGAGATTTATCATTACTTAATTGAGAATAATTATAATTTGTTGAACCAGGATCATCTATCTTTATATTCCCCTCAAACTTTATATCTCTGACAGCAGACGTATCATCTGTTCCTTTGTATTTTTGTTTAACAAAATAATCAGCAGTCTCTAAATTTGCTTGGGTAGACTCAAAAATACCATTGATAGAATCAGACAAATAACCACCAAACTCTTCTGTGTCTTGAATTTCTGGTTCAATATAATTGAGAAGATTTTCTTGAGTTACTTTATCTTGACGCACAAATAAAAATGTCGAGTCATTAACCGAATCAACTGTTACAGTCGTTCCAACTATGATTGTTTGTGGTGTAGATGTAGAAGTAGCAATGGTAGTATATGTGTATGAAATTTCAAGATATCCATCGCTACTCTCTGTGTATGTCGATTCTGAAGAAAGAGTGAGATAATCTGAACGATATACAGAAGAACCACCTAAACCACCGTAGGCACGGTTTGCTTGTGCTGCTCCACCTTGTTGGTCATTACCTGCAAATTCTCCAGCACTTCCTCCAGGAGCGCCGCCACCACCGCCACCGACACCACCACCGTCTCCCCCAAGGGAAGCACCACCGTCACCATGACCACCATCCCAGTCAGTACTAATAGGAATTGTAGAAGTGGTAGACGAAAATGCCCCGCCATCTCCACCTCCATATGCATATGGGGAATTTACTGGACCTGAATAGTTACAAAGCGATCCACCGCCGCCACCTGCGCCGCCACCAGCAACTGCTATTGTGGTATTATCAAGAGAAACGGAGGTATATCCACCTCCACCGCCCCCACCACCAGAGGAACCTCCAGGTCTATCATCACCACCAAGACCACCACCAAATCCACCACCAAGTCCTCCTGCAAAATTAGTCTGTCCAGAATTTAATCCATTACTGCCACCACCTCCAACGGAAAATAAAAGAGTACCAGAAGTGCCATCTGGAAGTGTGAATTCGGCATATCTACCCCTACCACCTACACCACCAAGAACAGGAGCTCCAGAACCACAAGCATCCGCTCCCCCAGATCCACCACCACCAGAAGCAATCTTAATGCTAATATTACTGCTATTAGATGGAAGAGTATATTCGTATGATCCAGGAATGCTCTTGCTATCAGAGACTTGATTTGAAATGATCGTTGTAGTAACTGTTACAGGCGATAATCCAACTGATGGTGGAGTTGTAGATAGTTGAAACTTAGTTAGTGTATCCGAGTTGCAAACATAATAATCTTGTGATGTAACTAAATTACTAGATCCAGTATTCACATTTTTTGTTACGTTTACAACATCACCATCAGTAAAGATAAAATCATTTTTTGGTTTAAATGTGATAGTTGCTCCAGAAACGTCACTACCACTTGCGGATGCAGTATATTTTAAATCTGGTATCTCAATTTTATGTACAGTTCCACCATCTGTAGTTACTGTGGTGACAAACTCACCATTATAAACTGTTGATGCAGATCCAGTCACTCCACTTATAACAACAATATTCGGTGAATATATGTTGTAGGAACTGGACAGAGATACTTCTAGTTCTGTGGAATTTCCTGTTGTAGATGCAGTAGATACAATGGAATTTATTGGTATTACTTTATCTACATCAAAAACAAAAAAACCATCACGGATATTATTGAAAGGAATGGATGATAAATTTCTTAAATTATTTTGAATAATTCTCAAATCATTAGCAATTCCAACTCCACCAAGATTACTTAGTGCTTGAGTATCATTGGTGTTCTCTTCTAAATTTAAATCTATTCTAAATCCTTGATTTTGCTTTACCATTTTAACTGTGCGTGATGTTCCAACCCTTCGATCTTAAAAATGCAATTTTTTCAAGAGTGCCTTCATTTGGTGCTGAATTGTTTCTTAAGTTTATCGTTACTCCTCCACGACTTACTTCTTCATAATTATCAACAAGATCATTAATAATTTGTTCAATTGCTTGTTGTGTAAGACTATTATTTGATATATCCATGTATCTAATTCTATATAGTTCCTTAAATGATCCTTGTTTGTAGTTAGTAAATCGGTTATTGTATAGAATTAGGTAATACAAGTATGGGCATTCAGTAAAGTCAGGAATCTCACCAGCAATCTGATTGTTATGTGCGTAGAAGTATCTCAGTCTTGGTAAGTTCTGGAAAGTTCCAATAGAAGTGAATCTATTATTATACAAAAAGAGATAATAGAGGTTAGAAAGGTTCTTGTAAGAAGGGATCTGTCCAGTCAGTTCATTATAACCAAGTTGTACATAATAAATGTTTGGATTTGCAGCAAAGTTTGAAACTGATCCACTAAACCTATTATGATACATCCAAATGTATCTGAGATTTGGATTTGATCCAAAATTTGGAAGAGATCCTGTTGTTCTTCCACGGGAACGATACCAAAAATAATAGAGAGAAGAGCAAAAAGTTAGACAATTGGGGTGGATTGGAGAAGTCAGAAGATATCCAGAGTCCAACAAAATATAATATATTGATTTAAGGTCCTTGAAGGTATTTTCTGGAATTACATATGAAGTGTCACCAGATGGGTCTCCACCAGTAATATAAGTGTATCTCAGATCAAGATAGTAGAGTGATTCATTTGTGAATCGTGGTAATGCTCCAGTAACATAAGATGCATAGCAATGAAGATAACGTAATGATCCACAATTATCGAATCTATAGGTAGATCCAGAAAAAAGTGATCCAAGACTTCTACAATAATATGCATAGAAAATTTGAAGAGACTGTTTTCCAATCGTATTTTCTGGAAATTTTAAACCAGTAGAATGGATGTAAATATTAGTGATCGAATTATTATTTGCACTGATTGAAAATGTAGAATCGGACAAGTAGTAATTTCCTGCCAAATATAAAGTAGATAAGTTGGTAAGTTGTTTTACGTTATAAGTATTTCCAGATCCACTTGCAGTATTGTCAATGCTTCTAAAATCATTAGATCCAACTCCATAATATGTGCATGTATTCGGAACATTTGGTATTTGAGCACTTGGTTGGTACGTATCTGGGTGGAAATATGCGCCTCCACCTCTATTGAAATCAATAACTCTTAAATTCGGGAACCTATTTGCAATAATATTTTGATCTATGGAACCATAAAAAGTTCCTTCCATATAAAGTTCTCTTAATGATGTTGGGAATTTATTTGCAACATCAGTACTAAATCTTCTTTCACTTTCTATATCACTTTGATATAAAGGATTTCTCATCAAATAGATGTACAATAAATTTGGAGCAATTATATTGAAATTGGGTAATGTTCTTAATTTATTATATGCGAAATCCAGTGTTGATGCATTTATGAATTTTACGACTGGTAACTCTGAAATATTTGCAGATTGAATTTGGATTCGAGAAATTCGATCTGGATTGTAATAGAATTGGATATATCTTTCCCTAGATGTAGAAGATCTGTATCTTATTGTAGAAGTTGTATTGCCAATATTTACATATTTTGAGTATCTACTTTCATTTGCAGTCTCAACGATTTTCCAACTAGCAGGAGTAGATTTTATCAGTCTGTCAAGATTAATAGTTGCATTTAAATTTCTAAAAAATCCTGTAAAAATAACAGGAATTCCTTTCATTGCATAGAGAGTTACTGTTTGTCCCCCAATATTGCACTGGATTTTTGAAGTTGGAAACTCGGATGGAAATTCTTTTTGTTGTGGTACTATTGCTGTTTGTATTCTTGGTCCACTAATTTCTGCAGACTGAGTTCCAAATTGCAAAGAACCGCCACTGATGATGGTTGTTCTTGCTCCGTATGATATTCTTGCTTTTCCTTGGATTGTTAGATCTGTACTCGTTGCTCTTGGGTCACTGGAACTCCAAGCACTAATTCTAGATGTGGAAATATCACCAATTCTAATTGTTGCAGATCCGCCGAATCCGTCCAAATAACGATATCTAATTGCAAACCCACTTAAAGTTCCACTAATGTTTAAATTTCCAAATAAGGTAACATCTGTTCCCGCTCTTTTTTGTAAGATTCCATCATACTGTTCCGAATCCCTATAATATCTGTCTAATGTTTCGTGGAGGGGAACACTTAATCTAGAAAAACTAATCCAGTCGTGTCTACTGGCACCAGCATCTGCAGATCCAGCAATAATTTCTAGATCTAAAGGATTTAAATTAAGTTCCTTTAATGCAGAAGTCTTACTTTCTACATCAGATAAAAAACTTAAAACATTAAGTCCGAATATTTTTGGGTTTCTAATTGCCATATATTTTCCTATTAGACAGTTCTCATATTGACTATTAGGGGTCTACGAGATACCATATCGATTGATATTACGATAAAAGTATTTATCAATAACTAGTCAGACAGTTTTCATAGAGATCTTAGGGTCTGTCAAGACAGTGGTAGATACGTCAGGGAATCTATACTCCCTAAACTTTCTTTTGCAAACGTATTAAACGACAAACTAATACGTGTATTATCAGATGTATTTTTAGATACTGAATGTCTTAGGTCTGAAGGAAATAAAATTAACTCTGCTGTTTTAGCAGGAACTAATCTATAATAATTATTACGTTCATTTAATGTGTGATATTTTAAGAGGAGATTGCCAGGATGAGGTCTTTGAAATTTCATACATGGCATATCCTCATCTAACGCAAAGTAAAATACTCCACTTAAAATACTATTTGGATGGGAATGTTCTTGGTGTTCTTGTCCGAAAAAACTTTTATTGATCCACGATTGAGTGATGATCAATTCTGTAGAAGAACCCCAAACATAATTCATGTACATTTTAATCCTGTCTTCAAAGAAAGATTTTAATTTTGAAAGAGCAGGATTTTTTAGTACGAAAGTATCTTTAGATTGCATGTTATAATTTGCAGTTTCACTTTTATTTTCTCTACTACAATCTAAATTATTAACATACTCTTTTTCTTCTTCAAAGTTTTCATCATAGGATGACACCAAAATGGGGGTAGTAAAAGTTTCAATTAAGTTGTTCACAAGGTTCTCCTCAAAAGGTCATGGGAAATTTGATTTAAATTAAATATTGCTTCAGTTATGTATTCATTTGATTCAGTTCTATGAAGAACTCGTAGAGATTCATTTACTTTATAATGAATCGATCTTAAAAAAGGATCTGAAAATCTGGAGGTAGTCCAAAATACTGCTGCTAATCTTTCTCCAGATTCTACGGTAGATACCTCATGGAGGATGCCTGTGTCGTATGTTATTGCTTCACCAGCATCAAGTTTTATTTTATGAGGACCAAAATCGTTATGTAAGACAAGTTCTCCACCTTCATAAGTATCAGGATCAGATAAAAACACCGTTGTACTATAGTGTCCGTTTAATCCTAAATCGTGATGTAACCTATAGTAATCACCCATTTTCATCTTTGTTATCATAATAAATCCAGTGGTTTTAGGACAAACCAATAGATCAAAACCACCATCTCTTTCAAGAGCATTAATAATTATTGAATTAATATTAGAGTTAATTTGATAATTATTAAGTTGAGTTAATTGTTTAAGTTGTTTTGTATTTTCGTTACTATTAGAAACTGAATGAAGTCCATCCATCCAATCAGTTTCTACAGTGCTTGAAAGTAAGTTACAAATTTGTTGTAGTTCATAGTCAAGTAATAATTTTCTAGAATAATGATGTTGAGTCATAGTTAAAATATCACAGTTTCATAATAAATGCAAGTGCATAGTATGGTGGTCTGTTCTCATGGTAGTAATCTTCACCAGTACCACCTGTGGCCGGAGTTCCTCCACTATTTGCCATGTCAGTTTGTGCGTTAGGACCAGAACCCTGTTGGTAAATGTTTGCCCTACTATAAGTATGAGTGTGATCTGGCAGTTCATTAACAGTCAATTGGTGAGCAACTTCACCACCAGTGTTTCCAGGACCATAGTTACCACTTACAGCACCACCAGATCCAGCAAATGTTACTCCGCTTGCTCCATCGCTATGAGCACCAACGATAAATCTATCTCTTAAATCTGGTGTACCATTAGAACCATTACAAAGTGCCCAACCACTTGGAATAGTTGCAATACTTCCAGACCACATTACAATGCCTCCAGTTGGAAATATTCCAGTTAGTGATGAACCATCTCCAATAAAACTCTGAGCAGTAATATTACTATTTGGTAGACTTAGATCATCAGAATCAGTTAACTCCTGAATCTGATTAGCTGCACTATTGATTATTAGCGGTCTACGAGATACCATTATACTGTTTTTTCTTTATTTATTGATTTAGTACTTGATGCAAGCAAGAAGTGCG